>Ga0181416_1000377_pt1 | contig 11602 bp, 7 predicted proteins | sample 39SPOviralmetaG_FD_130141 | JGI IMG/M metagenome (GOLD analysis project Ga0181416, IMG submission 130141) | Marine viral communities from the oligotrophic San Pedro Time Series (SPOT) site, San Pedro Channel, CA, USA - 39 SPOT_SRF_2013-01-16 | ecosystem: Environmental > Aquatic > Marine > Strait... | reverse complement strand
CAAAATTGAAGGATGCTGTGTAAACGAAGCAACTATTAATTTTGATATTGAAGGCATTGCTCAAATTGACTGGTCAGGTTTTGGTAAGTTAATTACAGAGCAAGGTACTACAACTCCAGCTGCGACAGTTACAGAAGGCACTACTGCTACGTCTAACTTTATTCGTAATAGACTTACTTCATTAACTCTAACGGGGAGTAACACAGCTCCTTATGGCTCTACATACGATGTGGTACTTACAGGAGGAAATATTACTTTCTCAAATAATATGACTTTCTTAACTCCAGATACTTTAGGAGTTGTAAACACTCCTATTGGTCATGTAACCGGTACTCGTAGTATAACAGGTAACTTTACTTGTTACTTAGACAATGAAAATGATACTAAGAGTGGTGAGCTATTTGAAGACTTGATTGAAGATACAGATGCTACTACTAACAGTTTTGGTCTTACTTTCAAGATTGGTGGAGAAGTTTCAACAGCTCCTCAGTTCCACGTAGCTATGCCAACTTGTCACTTAGAGATTCCGACTCATTCTATTGATGATATTATATCATTGGAAACTAATTTCCATGCTCTACCAAGCACACTGGAAGGTACTAACGAAGCAACTATGAAGTACATCGGTCAAACTTTGTAACATAGCAAAAAATATTTCTTGACATTGATGGTCTTTTCGACTATACTATGTAATAGAAAATCGAAACAAGGGGTGATTTTCACCCCTTTTTTCATTCCACAATTTTATAAAGGATAGATAATAATGAGCGATACCCCTGTTTCTTTAGCGAGTCTTATGACTCCTAGCAAAACTGTAACCATTGACTACCCGGGTTACAATGATTTTACTGTAGATATAACCTACTTGGCAAGAGAAGAACTAATGAAACTTCGTAAGAAGTGCCTTACTACAAAGTTCGATAAAAAAACTCGTCAGCCAGTAGAAAATTTTGATGAAGATATTTTCTTAAAAGAGTACTGTAAGTCCGTTATTAAAGGCTGGTCCGGCTTAAAATATCGCTACCTAGAAGAGCTTCTTTTGGTGGATATTTCTGCTCTTGACCCCGAGGATGAACTTATACATACTCAGGAAAATGCTGAGCTGTTGATGAGAAACGCCAGTGATTTTGATGGTTGGATCACAGAAACTGTGAGCGACTTGGAAAATTTTACTGGGAACAAGTAGCAGCAACTGTTAAGCTACTTGAGCGTTTCGTAAAGCAGGGCGACAGTATAAATGTTGACACATATTTAAAGATGTGTGAACAACTTGGCAATGAGCCAGACCCCGAAAAGATGCCGCTAGTAACCACGGATTTCCCTACCGAGGTTCAAGTGGCATTTTTGCTATTTGGGTACTTGCCAGACCGATTTGAAGGAATGTCAGGAACCTATATGGGAAAAGACTGGTCAGAGATTGAACATTTATTTAAATTATATAAAGTTGATGAGCCTCAAGTAATTCATCATTTTATGAAAATGTATGAAGGTTTATTAGTACAGCACAGAGCTGAAAAATCCGAGAGAAAAAGAAAGGCAGAAGAGCGTAAATCTGCGGGCGGTGGAAAAAATTTCACCCATAACGTAAAAGGCTAATGGCAAAGAATAAGGTAGAGATAGACGTAAAAGTAGACGATAAGGGTTCTACTAAAAAAGTCGGCCTGGGTGCTAAGAAAGCCGGTGAAGGGTTAGATAACGCCAGCAAGTCTAGTGACAAGTATTCCAAAAAGCAAAAGGGCGTCGCTCAGGCGGGAATGAACTCTACTAAAGCCTTCTCAAAAATGACAGATGGCTCAAACGGCCTTGTAGCAGCTTATGCTAGTTTAGCAGCACAGCTATTCGCTATCTCCGCTGCATTTCAGTTCTTGAAACAAGCAGGACAACTTAAATCCCTACGAGAAGGTCAGCAAGCCTATGCATCTTCTACGGGTATTGCAATGAAGTCTCTTACGAATGACATCATCGCCGCAACAGAGGCACAAATTACATTTACTGAAGCATCGCAAGCTGCTGCTATTGGTGTTGCTTCCGGCCTTAATCCAGAGCAATTAACTTTACTTGGTAAAGCTGCAAAAGACGCTTCCTTGATTCTAGGTAGAGATGTTACAGACTCATTTAACCGACTAGTTAAAGGTGTTACAAAAGCCGAGCCCGAACTTCTTGATGAACTAGGTATTATTCTTCGTCTTGATACTGCAACAGAGAATTATGGAAGAACTATAGGGAAAACAAAAGATGAACTTACTGCTTTTGAAAGATCGCAAGCAGTAGCAAATGACGTACTTACTCAATCAGAAGATAAATACGGAAGAATACTAGAAATTACAGGGGCATCAGTAAATAAGTTTGCTCAACTAGGAAAAGCATTTGATGATATTGTAAACAATATTAAAGACCTAGCTGTAAAAGTGGGAACACCTCTTGCAAATGTACTAATTGACAGCCCTAAAATGGCACTTGGTGCAGTTGCACTACTCTTCAAACCTGTAATAACATCTATACTTCCAGGTCTTGGCAATGTTGTAGAAAGCTCAAAGAGAGTAGCGGAGGCATCAAAAACCAGTTTTGCTGCTGCAACAGCAGAAGTACAGAAATATCAAAAAGCACTAAATGCAAAAAAACCTATTGATGCTTCAGGTGCTAGAGCAGGTGTTGCAGGTTTGTTGGCGGGACAGAAAGGTGCAAAACGTTCCATTCTTGAACAGGCAAAAGCAGGCAAACAACTTAATAATCGTCAAATAAAACAACTCGAAGAACAAATAAAGAAAAAGAAAATACTTCGAGGAAAAGAGCTTCGAGACTTTAAAATTCATTTAGAGAAGATGAAAGCGGCAAATACTGCAGCAAATAAAAGAATGGAAGCAGAGTTCGCACTTTCTCAACAAAAGAATAAAATGTCTTTAAAGAGGTTAGAGGCAACTGCTAAAGGTGTTTTTGCAAGTATAGCATCGGCGGGAGCAGTGGCAGCAAGAACTATTTCTAGGGCATTTTCAGCTTTAGGTTGGATAGCTTTAATAGCTACTCTAGGAATGACTGCCTATGAGTTTTTCAAGACAAAAGATGCTACAGAAGATACCAAAGATGAGTTCGATCTTTTAGGTAATAAACTCAAAGAAGTAAATGAAGAGTTAAAACACTTTAATGAAATTCAAAATATTCTAAACGAAGATGGAACAGCAACAATATCAACACTTGCAAATATTGGTAATGCTTTTTCAAACATTAGTACTGGAATGTTTTCGTCAGCTGCAAAAATGTATCAGAAACTTAAAGATGAGCAACTCGCTACTGTTGCTAGCATCGGTACAGGTGGTCAAGCCACTTTTGAATCGACAGGAGATGCTACAGACTTATTAGACCAGATGGCAATAGGTTCTGCTAGTAGAAAGGGAATTGGTCAGCAGTTACAATCAACTGAATCCGGTAAAGAATTTTTAATTGCTATCCAAAGAGAGGCTGCAAGCATTGCAGAAAGCACTGATGAAAAGATTAGAGGAAGTGCTGCAGGACAAAGATATGTAGCATCTGTTAAGGCTATCGTAGATGGCACAGCAGAAAACACAAAAGAATTAATTGCTTCCAGAGAAGGATATAAAAACCTTGCTCTAGAAGTAGGAGGGCTCACAAGAGTTCAAATAGAAAATGCGAAAGTAGGTAAAGATTTAAGAGCAGCATTTTTACCTGAGACAAAATACGAAAAGTATATAAATGGGTTGAAGCAAGAAATTGCGTTACAACGGAAGCTAGCTGATGATACCGCAACATACAAGCCGGTAGCAGACGCAGAAATTGCTAGACTAACTACTGAAATCAGTCTTATGGAAAGATTGAATGAGCAGATGCGTATACAAGCTAGAGAAAAAGCAGTATTAAATCATGACAGGCAAGCAGAATTAGCAAATAACCCTTTTCGTCTTTTTGATAAAGGAACAAATAGAAAGTTCAATCTACGAGATGCGGAATTAACGGAAGAGCATTTACAAGAGCAATTAAGAACTACTAAAGAGATAGCTCTAGAGAAAGATGGAATCTCTGCTGCTGAAAGGGAGCAGATTAAAAATATAGAACGTCAAATTTCCTTAAATCAAATAAAATTAGGTCAAGCCCGAGAAGAGATGGGCGAGATGTATGATATTGAACAGTCTTTCACAACCTCTTTAGAGTCTGGAATGACTAAAGCATTTACCGATATTATTCAAGGCACAAAAAGTGTTAAAGATGCGTTCAAAGATATGGCAATGTCAATTTTACAAGCTATGTCTAAGGTTGTTGCTGAAATGATTGCAGTATATCTACTAAAACAATTGATTTCAGGTTTTACGTCTCCTGCAGGATTTTCACCGGGCGACGTAGGCTCAGGTATGAGTTATAATAGCTTTGATAACTTTGCTAGATATGGTGGAGTTTTTTCAAAAGGTAAAGAAATGGGTGCATATGCAACCGGAGGAGTAGCAAGCGGCCCTCAAGCAGGTTATCCTGCAATGCTACACGGAACTGAGGCAGTAGTACCCCTTCCAAATGGTAAGTCAATACCTGTAGATATGAAAGGTGCGGGGCAAGTAAATAATGTTACTGTAAATGTTCACGTTGATAAAGACGGAAACGCTACAGAAGAAGGAGCTGATGCGTCTGATATGGAATCAGCAGGAATGGGACGAGCAATCGCTAAAGCAGTACAGAAAGAATTACAAAATCAAAAAAGATCGGGCGGAATACTTAGCCCTTACGGAGCAGCATAATGGCATTAGGTTTTTTACTACTTGATGGAAGCACAAGAGCTTTACCGGATAGGTCTCTTACTAAAACTACTACCCCCAAAGTTAGAACTTCTATATTTGGTGATGGTTATTCTCAGCGTATTGCTCAAGGAATAAACTCTTTAGACCAAAGTTTTAGTGTGTCGTTTCAAAACAGAACCAAAGCAGAAATAGATGATATTTCTACTTTTTTAGATACAGTAAAAGGCGTAACATCTTTTAACTTTACTTATCCAGATTCAAACAGTGGAGGCAATGAAGCAACTATAAAAGTAATTTGTAGTACTTATAGCACTACATATGCCAATACTGATTTTTATAATTTAACAGCAACCTTTAATCGAGTCTATGAAGTATGACAAACAACATTATTACAACAGATGCTCAAACTCTGGCTATAGACTCCGGTCTTGTAGATCTTTTTGAGCTAGAGTTAAATGATACAACAACTTTATTTTTCTATGGAGGTTTTGAAGAGGATAGTACAGACGTACAATTTCATCCCATAGGAGATACAAGTAAGAATAATACTAGTGAAGCGAATACGTATACAGTGCTTCCTATGTTACTAGAAGGTATAGAGTCTACATCTACAGGTGCAAACAATCGTCCTACTATTACGATTGCAAATGTTCTATCTGTATTTAGGGCAGCTATTCAGGCACAGTCGTTTAAATATAATGATTTAATTGGTAAAAAACTAACAAGAAGAACAACATTACGTAAATTTTTAGTGGGAGGAACGAGTGCAACATCTCCAGAAGAAATGCCTTATAGAAGATATTATATAGATAGAATATCTACTGAAGATAAAACAATGATTCAATTCGAACTAGCCTCTCCCTTCGACGTAGATAATGTAAAACTGCCAAGCAGAATACTTATAGGAAAATATTGCTCTTGGGAATATCAAGGTTTAGCTCAAGGTAGGGGTGCTTGTAGCTGGAAGGCAGATAATAAGATTTCTCACGTAAATGCCGCAGGTTCTATTATAGAAATAGAAGTATTTTTTGACAGAAACGATAGACCTCTAGCAAATGCAACAGCTCTTACTGCAGCTACGCTTGGTTCGGGTAATGGAGGTGCTTGGACTGCAGGTACTTATGCCAACAATAAATATGTTACACACTCAGGAAAGCATTGGAGAAGTTTAAGTGATACCAACACCGAAACTCCAAGTGGAAATGCTAATTTTTGGATTGAAGTAATACCTTTTACAGTTTGGAATAATTCAGCTGTTTATGCGATTAATGCTGTAGTTAGGCATTCAAACAAAATATGGAGAAAACTTGTTGCAGATGCAACAGTTGTTACGCCCGGCACTGATTCTGGCATAGTATGGAAAAGAATAGATTTGTGTGGTAAAACTTTAAACTCTTGTAAATCAAGATACCATGCTAAACTTAACCCTTTATTTGATGGCTCTGCTTCCCTTGTTGAAGATACTTTAACAAGAACTACAGAACCTTCTTCTTTATCTCTACCTTTTGGAGGATTCCCAGGAAGTGTTAAATTTAAGTAATAAACTAGTAGATATACAAGAACATTTTGAAAAAGAATACCCTAGAGAAGGGTGTGGAGTACTAGGAATTGTACAAGGTAAACTAGAATGGTTTCCTTGCACTAATGTAGCAGAACATGAGGAAGATTTTGTAATTGATTCAAAGCAATATTTAGATATAAGAAAGAAAGCAAATATTGTAGGAATTGTACATAGTCATCCCGATGCTACTTGTGAGCCCTCACCTTCGGACATAAATAACTGTAATGCACTATCTTTGCCTTATTATATATTTAGCTATCCAAGTATGGAAATGCATATACAGGAACCTAAATATAAACAAACTGATTTAATAGGTAGAGAGTATGTATTTGGACAAAAAGACTGCTTCGAAGCAGCTAGAGATTGGTACTTAGAGCAAGGCACTCAGATACCTCCTAGAATGGCATACGAAGATGATTTTTGGAATAAACAAATTGATTATTTTTGTGAAGAGCATATAAACACTTGGGGCTTTAAGAAAGTAGAAGAGCCTAAAGTAGGTGATTTTTTAGTTTTTAGTGTAGATTCTAAAGTTAATAATCATTGTGGAATATTTTTAGGCAATGATGTATTTTTTCATCATGCCGCAAACCGACTCTCTTGTAGAGAAAACTTATACCCGTTTTGGATACAGTATTTAAAGGAAATTTATCGTTATGAACCGTAAGATATACTTAGAAGGAGAAATAGGAGAACTTTTCGTAAAAGAATTTGAAGCAGATGTTTCTAATTTACGGGATGTTGTAGGCCTATTAGATGCTAATTTTGATGGAGAATTTAGAAAGTACTTACAAGAATCTGGAGACAGAGGGATAGATTTTGCTTTAGAAGTAGCGGGAAAAGAGATGGAAGAAAATGAGCGAACACTTCCTTTAAAAGAGGGAGATTTTACTTTAACTCCAGTTCCGAGAGGTTCAAAGAGTAAATGGCTGAGAGTTATACTTGGGGTTGCTTTAATGGCTGTAGGCTACTACGGAGCGGCCGGAGACTTTTTAGCATTCGGTGCATTCTCTTCTGCTCAGGTGGGTTTTGCCATGTTTACTATGGGTTTAAATCTTACACTAACTTCACTAGCTATGGCGGATGCTCCTGACCCCTCTGTAGATACTTCGGGGCCTCAATCTTATTTATTTAACGGTAGTGAGCAAAACATTGTAGAAGGAGACCCTATTCCAGTTCTTTATGGAAGATTAAGAGTTCCTGGAAGACCGGTATCCTTTGATGTAAAGGCAAACGATAACTCAGTCGCAACAACAGGTATAGGAGCTATAGGTAGTATGAACGGTAGTTGGTCTATGAATTTAGGCGGCGGAATGGCGGGGCCAGCATAATGAGTACAAATCATCGAGATACAATTGCAGCACAAGATGCTGGCAATGATTTAACTAAGCAAACTTTTGCTAGAGTTCATCAGATTCACGTTGTTGATTTAATTTCAGAAGGTCCAATAGTAGGACTAGTCGAAGGGGCAAAAAGTGTATACTTAAATGATGACCCGATAGACGATACAGGTAGTGACTATACGGATACTGTCATTCCAGGAGATGACGTGGATAATACTCCTATACCAACAGTAACCTTTGACGGAGACCTTACTGTAACAACAAGTATAGTAGACGATAGAATTCAACCAGGCAGTACTGGTATACTAGGGCCAAACACAATAACAGTAGTAAAACATAATAATTTTGGCGGCACTATTACTGGCATACAAAAAGTAGTAACAGGTACAAATGTAATTACTGGAGCTACTACGTATAAACTTCGATTTACTAAAACTGGTGCTGATTTTCCTGCTGATGTAACTAATATGTTTCCCTTTACGGCTCCAAACACAGAGCTGCCTAGTTATATGGGACAAGTGAGGGGCGATAAAAGTGGCGCTTTTTTGGGTTTTGTTACATTTAGTAATATTAATGGTACGAGCATTGATGCTGCGGGTTTCGGTGTTACTGAGTCAGTCATGGACAATTTCATAGCAGAGGCCGGTAGTGTTTCAAACGAAACTTTTACTATCTCTGCATTTCAGTGGGTGCAAATAGCTTCAGGATTTGGTACAAATACTTTAACTCTTTCATCAGCCTATTCTAATGTAACTCCAGGTACTTATGAGTACACTGCTCTAGGAAGTGCTAATTCTGACCCCGCAGATATTATAGAAAATGGTGGACAAGCAAAACTACCAGGAGTGGCGGTAGAGTTTAGAACAGGAGAGCTAGATCAATTACCTCTCACATCTTACGGAGGTGCTGCTTCAGGAGCTCCGGTATCTATAGGCAATGGTTCAGGTTTTCAAGCAAAGCCCTTGGAATTTAAAGACGATGATAGTGACACGACAACAGCACCGGCAGACCCTGCAGAATTTTTAGGAACAGCTAGTGCAGGTTTTAATCTCACTCCAGCACAGGCTTCAGCCGTTGATGAAATTGACCTTACTTTTTCTTATAACTCACTATATGTACTGGACCAAACAAATGGCGACAAGTTTGATGCCGTTGCACAATATGCCGTAACTTTACAAATTATTAGAAATAATGTAAGAACTAATGTCGAAATTTATTCTGCAGATGACCCTATGAGTCATTCTCATAAGAGTCAAACCCCTGTGACCCGGTTAGTGACTATAAATTTAACACCTTTTAAACCTTTCGATGACTTTAATGTGAAAGTAGAAAGGCTAACTAGACATGATGGTCTAGGCTTACACCCTACAGAGAGCGTAACAGTTAATAACGATGGTCAAACAGTAACTGTTGTTACAGGTACTGAGAATGCGGGTGAAAACGGTAAAATGAACGCAACAGCAAGTATTACTCGACTTGTGTCTAGAATCTATACGCCTTTAAATTACCCATTAACTGCACTTGCTCAGGTGGCTTTTACGTCTAAAAACTTCCCTAATACCCCTACTCGAACTTATGAGTGTTTTGGCAGAAAGGTAAAAATTCCTTCAAACTATACACCCCGAGCTTTGTATGGCGGTGCAGCTGCTTCGTATAGTGGTTTATGGGATGGCACATTTAAACCTGCTGCCACTTACACAGATAATCCTGCTTGGATATTTTATGATATTCTTACTAATAACAGGTACGGATTAGGTGACTGGGTAACTGAAGAAGATGTTGATATTTTTTCTTTATATAGAGTTGCTAAATATTGTGATGAGTTAGTTCCTGATGGTAAAGGAGGACAAGAGCCTAGATATAGAGCAAATATATACCTAACAAAAGCGACTGATGCGTACAAAGTTTTAAAAGATATGGCTACTACATTCTTAGGTCTTATCTATTGGATGAACGGTAAAGTAACGACTATTGCTGACCAGTCAAAAGACCCTATATATGTATTTAATAAAACAAATGTAATAAACGGAGAGTTTGTTTACGAAGGAACAGGTTCCAAAACTAGAGCTAATCAGATAGTAGTTAGTTGGAATAATCCCAGATCTAACTATAGAATTGAACCTTTAATTGTAGAAGATTCGGAAAATATAGCAAATACTGGAAAAATTATTTCTGAAGAAGCTATGGCTTTTGGGTGCACCTCTGAAGGTCAAGCAACTAGATATGGTAGATGGAAATTATGGACTTCAGTAAATCAAACAGAATTAGTTAAATTTTCTACTTCTATAGACGCTGCTTTCCTTGTTCCAGGAGACGTTATAACACTACAAGATAATGATAGGCATGGAACTACTTTGGGCGGAAGAATAGCAAGATTTCAGCCAGAAGCAGGATTGACTTTAGATACTACACACAATTTACACCCCACCTTAACTAACACATCCATTGGTGTTACTACGACTAATGTAGCACAAAATGTGGTTATGTCTGGAGATGCTGTTCTACCAAGAACCTTTTCACAAGATGAATGCCTATTTGAATTTAGTAAAGCAAGCGAGGGTATGTGGTTGGGTGTACAACTTATCAATGGAGTCTATAATTTAGTATATAGAGCAGGAGGACAAAGCGCTTTTTCCAATGCAGATACTATAGTACTGTCTAAACCTATAGCAGAAATTCCTGAGTTTGATGCCCAATCTCATACCATAGTATGGGAAGCTAAAGTTTCAGGAGAACTAAAATTGTGGATAGATGGTATGTTATATCTGCAAGGTAAAACTACCGGAGGTGCAGCATTATCCAACTCTAGATGGGGTCCTACTACTTTAACCTCAGGATCTTGGGGGAAAGGGCTCTTAGATGCTGTTGGGGGTGCTAGTATTAATGCTTGGTCAGGTACTATTGGTGCTTCAAACTCTCTAAAAATTTATAATAACGAGACTACTAGTACTAGTATGCTATATTTGGACAGGAATGTAAAAATATCTTCGGGTAAGTCTTATGATGTTACTGTCTTGCTACCTCAGGCACAAGATGCCTCTCAAGAAGGTGTAGAAAGACCTATGAAGACAGAGACTAAGGCGTTAGATTCTAGTTTCTTATCCGGATTAACCTATGTTGCAGGTGTCGCGGAAGTAAGTAGTTTAGTAATAGACGGCAGTTGGACTGAGGTACCTACGTCTAGTTCTGTATTTGTACTGACAGAAAAATTAGCGAATGATGATATAATAGAAGGAAGCGGAAAAGAGTATAAAATAATGACAATTGCCGAACAAGAGCAGGGACAGTTTACTATAATAGCTTCAGAATATTATGATAAGAAGTACACTGATGTTGAGTCTGAAGAAGGTTTTACAGTTGTACGAGATAATACTCTATATCCTGCTGTAGGAGACTACGATCTAGTTCCTCCTGTGACCGATGTTCAGGCAATTGCAACCGCTAATGTTCAAAATGCAGTATTTTCAGCTGATGTATCCTGGGTAAAACCTTTAAATGCAGATGGCTCAGCTTATAGTCTTACCGCAGCTTTTGAAATATACCATAATATAAGAAATATAGCAAATCCTATAGTAGTTGGACCGGACGAATCAACTTTTAAGATTGAAAACATACCTTACGGTAGTTATCAAATACGTGTTCAGACTTTAAACAATGTACAAAATAGGTCTATGCCCCGAGTCTGCGCCTTAGATGTACGACCTCAAGAAGCAGCAGGAAATATTATTAGAGATTTGAATGGTGTGGGTGTAGGCGGAAGAATAACAAAACCTTTAAGTTTGGACGATAATAATTTAGTATCAGAACCAGGTACTGTAATATTTCCTGCAGCAAGCCCACAAACTCCTGTTTTTGGACCTTTTACCGGATTCGATACCGAAAATGCAAATATACCAACAGGAGAAAGCTCAATCTTATTAGATGCCGATACAAAAACCTTTAAATGTGTAAAACCTTTT
>Ga0181416_1000375_pt1 | contig 11603 bp, 8 predicted proteins | sample 39SPOviralmetaG_FD_130141 | JGI IMG/M metagenome (GOLD analysis project Ga0181416, IMG submission 130141) | Marine viral communities from the oligotrophic San Pedro Time Series (SPOT) site, San Pedro Channel, CA, USA - 39 SPOT_SRF_2013-01-16 | ecosystem: Environmental > Aquatic > Marine > Strait... | reverse complement strand
GCTTCTCCATGAGTTTTAAATAACCTTTCTATTTGTCCAGCAATAGCTCCTACATCGTCTGCTGTATTAAGAGCAGTACGCACTCCTTGCACCGCTGTCTTTACAGCAGCAAAGCCTCCTGTAATTGCAGCTAGTGTTAACGGGTCCATTACTTATAACTCCATACCCACGGTCTTGGGTGCATGTTACTATTGTCCATTGTATCTATATGTATAAACCTACTCTCATGTGGTCCTCTCTGAGAGATACCAATACCAGAGAAGTCCTTCTCCATAGCAAGAGACATCAACTCATAAGCATCCCTACCAGATACCAGTACATCTACTGCCTTACCAAAGAGGTGTGGTGAGTTCTTAGCCCCGCCTATAACCTGATTGTATGAAGCGTCCCTATAGCCAGAAGATATAACCATAGGCTTGTCATAGGCATATCGTAGAGACACAAGCATTTCCATAAACTCTTGATCCATGTTGCACTCATCAGTACCCTTACACCTCAATTCGTCTTGTGTAAAAAAATCCCACATTAAACAACTCCTTTGCCCACAGGTGGATGTGAGCCATTATGCATACTATTAAATTTATCTATGTTCTTTTCAAGGGAACGTAGACGTTCCTCTACCGCACCATCCCTCTCTGACTGCTTCTTCAATATCTGAGGAGACAATATATCATTGGACATAATATCTATAGAACTAATAGCAACAGCCATCTTAGCTTCTGCTTTGTCTAGTCTAGTAGCAATGTCATTAAGCTCTTGCTTGTACTCATCTAGGTCAGTAACCATACCACGTATTGTAGTCTTGAGTACGCCCCATGTAGCAGCTAGACCAGCCAGTACTGTGCCTAGTGTAACGAGTTCTCTTGGTCCTAGTTCTAACATTATTCTAAATCTGATCCTTCTAGTTCAGCCTGTAAATTAAAGAAAGGATTTAAATCAAATCTACCACCTGTATTTTCAAACACTCTTCTAACTGTGCCATCTGATATCTGAAATGGAGAAAAATAATTCATTCTAGTATTAGCAATAGCTTCTAAATCTCTATCTTTTAATTCTCTATCATATTGACCAAACTTAGTAAGACCTGTATTAAAATCATCAAGGTCTAAACCAAGGGTATCATAATATTCAAGCATACCTTTTAATGATAATTGGCTTGATCTACGTTGTCTTTGAGCATTTCTATACTCCTCTGCAATATTAGTCATTAAGCCACCAAGATCACCTGTAAGTAAATTTGGTTGTGATACAGCAGAGTCAAAACTTTTAGATGCATTATTCATATCCTCTAAAGCACCACCAAGATTTCTGCGTGTGCTGCCTGTAATATCTAAACGACTTTTTCTAAAACCCATTAAGTCTGGAATAAAATTAGCAGTTACTGGAGTATAATAATTACTAATTTCACTTCCCATAGGCTCTTTACCTACAGCCTCTAACATGCTATCATAACCATATTCAGCAGCTTTTGCTTTTTCGTAGTCATACCTACGTTTAGCAAAGGATACAAATCCAGGTTCAAAAGCACCTAACACCTGAGAAGCAGGAGCAAAAGGTATATCTAAATCAAGCATACGCCCAACTGCTTTTGTAGCTGCACCAAGAAAAGTTCTCTCATTGTAAGTACGATATGACGGTGTTTCAGTTGTAGCTTTCATAAGGGCTTCAGTTAACATAGAGGGACCAAGAATAGGACCAGCAGTTTTATCTAATACAGTCATTCCAATTTTTGTTGCATCTGTAGAATTAAAATCTTTTTCAGATAATAATATTTCATGCATACCTTTAGCAGCAGTTTTAATAGCATCAAAAGGATCAAGGTTGCCAAAAGAAACCCTATCTACATATTTACTACCCCTACCATCTTGTTTAATACCACTTGTATATAACTTATTTGTATATGTCATATAAGGATAATCTATTTTATCCAATGCTTCTTGCTCTTCTGGTGTAATACCATGTTGTTTAGCAGACATATCTTCAACAATAGATGGCATCATGCCTACGGCAGTCATACCTCCAAGTCTTTTATACGCTTGTTTTTTTAAAACATCATTACCACTTAACAGGTCTGACATAGTATACTTAACAAGGTTCTTTGATATACGTGCCATTTCTGCTGGGAAAGCCACAAAGTCACCAATAGGCATATATCGTAAAGCCTTAAATGCTTTTGGCACAAGACTATAGTTAGGCATTAAGTCTCTTGTTCTTTGTGCTGCCTCTCGTTCTAATCCTTGTAACCATTCTCCCTCATCTAAATCTTTAGCTTTAGGTTTAGCTTTCTTTAGATAGTCAAGTGTTTTTTCAAAGTGTGCTGCTTTAAATATAAAATCTTCACCCTCATAAAGCTTTGCTACTTTGTTATCAGCCAGACCACTTATTAAACCTTTATCTGTTCCTAATCTATTTAAATTTTTACGAATTAAACCAAGTGTTACATTACTATCAGCAAGACCATAACCAATTAGTTTACCTACATACTGACCTAGTTCTTCATTAGTCTTTCCTGATATTCTTGACTTTGTAGCTTTAAATGCATCTGCAAATCCCTTACCTGCAAATGGAATCATACCATTAGCACCCATTAATACAATATTACCAACAGTATTAGCTCCATGCGTAGCAGGATTGTATATAGTTTTAGCTGCTTGAGAAGCACCTTTTGCTTTACCCCACATTTCAATGAAAGCATTTTTATTAGGATCATCCAACATAGTTTTAATCATTGTAGCATATTCATCAGATATGTATAAATCTTTTAACGCAGGATTAGCTTCTAAAAATTCTTCTGCCGCATCTTTATTAAATATTGCAGATGCTCTCTTCCTTGCAATCTCACCTAAAGATTCTGCTGCCTGTCCCTCACCAACTCTATAACCTTGTTGTGCAAGACCTTGTTTTTCTAAATGAGTAGCTACATCTGTTAAAAAATTATGTTCAGCTTTCATTGTAGCAAGCTTACTATATGTTTTCATATAGTTTGCTGATGGGTCTTTAATCTCTCCCCATAAAGCTCTTATACTTTTATCTATATCATCTGATCTTTTTTTAGCTGCTTTAGAAGAACCAAGTAAACTATTAGCTGTAGTAATATCAAAAAATGCATTACCACCATCATCAGTTTCTCTAACAAGTCTATTTAACTTATTAAGGACATCTTTATCGTCTGTAAGTTTTAAATCTCTTTTAATAAACTGTGCAGCATCATCTACGATACCTCTTAAATTTTCATCTGTAATATCATTACGATTTAAATTTTTAGAATATTGACGAACTGCATTTTGCACATTACTAGCAAACTTAGGATCATCAAAGAACCTATACGATCTATTAATATATGTACCTAAGTCATTAGGACCACCCATACCTGCACGTATAGTAGCTTCTAACTTTCCTTTAAATACATTATCAGCAACGTAAGAAGAAAGACCATCTAGTTTTTTACGCATCTTTATTACAAGCTCTGCTGTATCTGGAGACAGACTATTAATTGCTGTCTGATCTCCAGCTAATGCTTTATTAACTATATTTTCACGAAAGTCTTCTTTTGCTTCTTTTGATCTAAATCTTTTAAGGTCATTCTTTTTTAATGATTTTTCTAAATCACTTGCAAGACCATCAGCTTCAGTCATTGCTTTTTGTGCAGCATTGTTTCTTTCTACAGTCATAGCAAGCATGTTATCATCTGTACCTTGCCTACTACTAAATGCCCTGCCAATATATTTTTTACCCAGGCGTGTGGCTTTTTTACCAGCACTTGTTTTTTTAAATGCCTTGGCTGCACCATAAAGACCACCACCAGCTAAAAGAAATGCAGCTTCATAGCCAAGACTTTCTAGGAAGTTACCTAAATAGTTACTTGCCATAGTATCATCTGGATTTTCTTCTAACTTGCGAAGTGCTTCAGATGCATCTTCACTTTCCATAATATCTTCTACAGCTTGGTAATGATCATCAGTAAGCAAAGCATCAGTAGCAGCAACACCTACACCTAATGCTCCTAGCTTTACAGGTTTTTTCTTTAAAGATTTTTGTATAAATTTTTCTGTAGCTGCACCACCCTTACCTGCTCTACCAGTAAGAAATGTTGCTGCTTTACCAGCCTTAGAGAAAGCTCCCATTGGTACAATAAAAGAACCAATCATACCAGCAATCTCTTCAGTACCTCCTGTAATACCATCACCATGATAAGGATCAAGCCATGCTGCTGCTTCTTTCTTTACTGACTCAGGAATATAGTCACCAAGAGTATTTTGTATACCATCAACAGCTTCCTTACCCAGTGTCATATCACCAAGTTTTTCTATACCTTCAGCCGTATCACCAACAGCACGACCAAGGGTTCTACCTAAAAACCCAAGTGCAGCTTCTGCTGTATCCGCAACAACATTATCCCCAAGTTCTAGTTGAGGACGAAAATCTGTACGACCTTCATTTACCTGCTTTTCATAATCACGGTAGGTTGTATAGAACTCTTCAGAATTTAATCCACTTTGCTCTATGAATTTATCTGCAATTTTCTTTTGTTCTTCTTGCGAGATATCTTGAAATTCTGGTCTTTCTAAAAACGTACCTAGATTAGAAGCAGTGTCTTGAAAGTCTTTTGACTCTACTGATAAAGTCATGTTCCTGATTGTCCCATATTAGCTATATTACTTACACCACTATTTATTAACGCATTTGATTTATCCTTTGGCCTTGTAGTTGTTGGGGTTTTTCCATCAAATCTTACATTAGGATCAGCTTTTTCAGCGGCTCTTTTTAATCTCGCTACATTTTCAGGTTTCAATAAAAACAAAGCCTCATTTTTTTCAGCTTGTCGTTGATCTGTAGTAAGTTTAATTTGTCCAGTTTGTTTTCCTTCTTCTATAAGACGTATTGCTTCCATTGATGCTCCTTTTCTTGCTGCATTAAATTTTAAACCAGAAGGAATTATATTTAAAGTTGCTAAATTCTCTGCTGCCTCTTTAGGATCAATCAAATTTAAACCTGCTTTAGCTTTGCCTGAAGTTACACCACTTCCAGTATTTCTTTCTCCAAAGACCTTAGTTAATACTTCAACCATTTTAGATGATTTATCAAACTTTCTACCTTTAATTTGAGATATAGTATTTAAACCAGAAAGATATGTTTTTAGTTCTTGTATTGGTAGGTCAGCAGTTTTAAGGTCAATACCCAATTCTTTTAGTATTTTGTCAGAAGCAAGCTGTTCTTTACGACTTGCTTTATTTACTGCTGAAGTTTTTTTCTTTCCTCTTAGTGCTTCTTGTTTTTCTTCCATAGCATCTCTAAACTTATCTAATTCATTATCAATCTTTTCTGCTCGTTTAGATACACCAGCAACACCAACATTCATTACTTTAGTTAACATAGTTACCATAGAAGGTTCGTCCATACCAGCATCAATAGCCGCAGCAAATTCTGCTCCAGGCCATGCTTTAGCCCTGTCCTCAAACCTTTTCATTTTTCTTTCTTCATATTTATTTAAAGCATCTTCATCTTGCTTATCAAAATCTGCATCAATTAAATCTCTTGCTTTAATAGCTTCAGCTTGAGCAGCCAACTGTTTTTTATTTGATAGTTCTTCTATATTTATTTTATCTTGAGCTAATTTTGTTAGTTGTTTAGGACTTTTTTCTAATTTTTTTATTAAATCGTCACTTCTTCTTTGTCCTTCTTCATATGAAGTAAACATTGTCTTAATTGCTTTAGCTAAATTTTTATCAGGATCAAAACCTAAACTCTTAAACCTAGATCGTATATCTCCAGATGCGGATGTGCCAGATGCAGATGTACCAGATGTATCAATAGAAGTTAAACCTGAAGCAACAGGATAATCGCTTCCTCTAGGTTGACGAGTATCAGAACTCACAAGAATTCTTCCTAAACCTTCTTCTAATCCTTTATCACCTGCTTGTCCCTCTATAACTTGTCGTGCTATATCTTGACGTTGCCTTTCTTCAAGCCCAGCAGAATCTGGAAGACTATAAGATGAAATACCTGCACTGTCAGGGCGAGTTAAACTACTAATTTGAGAACGTAATTGTGGTAAAGTTGGTCCGGCACCAGTGCGACTAAACAATTTGGGGAATTTTCCTTGCCTTGCTAAACCTTCGCCTATACCTAAACCACTTACATTTCCTTCTGCATCTACAATCCCTTGCATCCTTTCAGCTTCTTTTTGTTGCTCTCTAATATAAGCATCTACTACAGGACTTTGACGGCTAAATAATTTAGGAAGTTTCCCTTGACTATCTCGTAACAAACCTCTACCTTGACCAGCTAATTGACCTTGATAGTTAGCCATATCACGTTGAAGATTTCTTGTTCTACGATTAGCACCAGTCCTACGAAAATAATCAGCAAGAGTTTCCATTGGAGAAGTAGAACGAGTACGTATATCTCTACCTACTCCCCTCCCTTGTTGCTTTTTTACAACAGGCAGACTACCTAGACCTCCACCAGCTTTCATCTGTGCTACAGTAGGTGTAGCCTTTTGTGCATAATCAATAAGTCCTGCTTGCTCTAATGCTTGTCTTAACATAACTGGCCCTTGCATTTGTCCAAATGTTTGACCATAAGTTTGAGCAATACCTTGAGAAGCTCTGCTTAAATCTTTCATATTTTTATCCATAGCTTCTTTATAATCATTTAAAGAACCAGCAGCATTATCTATATTCTCTATAACATTAGTTTGTCTTGGGCGAAATATACCGCCAAAGAAACCACCTAATCCACTACGGCTACCCATCATAGGAGAAGCAGCAACTTGTTGTCCTTGACTATAGACATTAGGTACTTCACCACCTTCTTGCCTATATACAATACGACCACCAGTTTTAGCACCAAAAGGACTTTTAAATTTACCACTATATAAATTTTGTGCTGCAAAACCACCAGGACTAAAGCCACCGCCCATACCAAACACATTAAGTCCTGATAGACCAAGACCTAGTAACTGTTGTCCAATACCAGGAGCATTAGGCGCACGGAACCCTGACGTAGTTTCAGTAGTATTTGCTATTTTAGCTAATGGATTACCATAAACAAGACCAGAATATTCTGCAAGTTTTTGTGCAGGATATTGTTCTTGTTCAAGATATTCTAAGAATTTTTTATCAAGAATGTTTTGTGTTTCTTGTCTATCTTGTTGTGCAAGTTGTTGACCAAGACCTTGTTCAGTCAAACCAGTTTGGAATCGTTGTAGTCCTACATTACGTAAGTCTTCAGCTTGCGTTCGTTGCCGTACAGCCTGATCAGTAAACTGACGATAAGCATCTTCATAAGCCTTCTGTTGTCCTTTAGATTGTATATCACCTAGTTGTTGAAGCTGGGCCTCACCAAGCCTAGCTGCTTGTACACCTGCACGACTGCCAAGACCAGACATACCACCAGCCTCAACAGCTTGTTTTTCAAATGCTGGCATAATTCTACGTTGAAAGTCTTCTTGAGCTTTTCTTTTTTCTATATCAGTAACAGCTTGTTGATAGGGACTCATAAACTTTTGCGCTGCTTCTGCTGTAAACTCTGTATCTATACCACGTAAGGCTGCTTCTGCTTCATCAATATATTTACCTTGACCACCTATTAAACCACGAAGACCAGCCATTGCATCTAATTCTTCTTGAGTTCTAGGTGCAATAGTTTCTTGACCGTAAGGTTGGTATCCTTCTGCTACAGCCTTATCATACTGTGCTTGAGCATCCTCAAGTATATCTGTAACATAAGGTGCAATCTCTTCAGGAAGTTTACTTACCGTTTGAACAGTCCTTGAAGTAGGTTCATATTTTGTCCTACCAAATAATCCGCTTAAAAAACTCATGACTAGTCCCTATCCTATCATTTTATTTCGTAGTGATTGTAAGCCATTAATTTGATCTGGCTGTTCTGTAGTTCCATAGGCTTCTTGCCTAACTTCTTTTACTATTTGATCCATTACATCTGCACCCGCATCTGCACTTCCATTTCCTAGTGCAGACATTGTGTGAGCATCTACAACATACTCATCAGGGCTAACAGCCAGTGTAGCTACTTGATCTCCATTATCTACAATAGGCATATATACATTATCTTCCATACCATGTCCTTGACCTGGAACTTTACCAGAGAATCCAGACATTGCTTGACCGCCTCCTGCTGCTCTACGCATCATAGCTAAGTTATCAAGTTGTGACTCTGACTCTAAAGCTTGTTTAACATTCTGCATGTTAGCCATTCTACGTGGATCAGCAGGTCTAACATTCATAGGTCTTTGCATTTGGTTAGGCATAGGTTGTGCAGGTGGCATAGCAGGTGGCATAGCAGAGGGTTGCATATCCATATACAAGGCTTGTCTACTTTCCTGTATCTTTTCAGGAGTAATACCAGCTCTATCAGCTAATGTATCAAGAGCCGCTGTTTTTAATATTTCTTTTAATTCTTTATTCATATTGAATAATCCAAATCTTTAAAAACTTTGTTACTACTATTATACTCTACTTTTGCGTTTTTCGCAAATACCTCTTGCTTCTGGTCCTGTCTTTGTCGAGTAGGATCAACAACATACCCTTGGTTTAAATTACTAAAGTATGTGCTATTATTAACTAAATTAAAATAATCAGATTGTTTCATTAATTTAAATCCTGCCAAGATGTTTCTGATCCAAGACTAACATATCCTTTAAACTTCCCTGTGCTTGTAGAGTACACAACAGCCCCCTTAACAGGACGACCTATTTCTGTAACTGTAGTTACCCTAAAGATAGTTTGTGCCGTAGCTACTTCTTCTTGTAAATCTCTAGAGTCTAATTCTTGTACCAATACATCACCCCAACTTCTAACTTTATTGTACATATCAATAAGATCAGCATTAGTTAATGCATAGGGTAAGGTAGGGTATCTTGCCATTATCGCTCCCCGTCACCTTGTAATGCAATACGGACTGATCCCCATCGCCAGCTTGCATTGTTTGATTCACAAGATACCCTTATCTTAGCTTGCCTTCCTCTTGCTCTAATATCAATCTTCTGTGTATTATTAAATATATCAAATGTCTTAGTAATCTCTTCAGTACTTTCTGGATACTTCTTTGTAACCAACTTCATTTTAATTTGACCACCAGATAGATCATAGTCAGGTACAATTTTATTCATAAACATAATAGCATTACCATCATCTACATCAAATGTGCCTGACTCAACAAATGAAGTTAGTGTTTCACCACTACCTGTAAATACATCAGATGGTTCATTATTATATATATTATTACCAGAAGCAGTTACACCTGTTGTTATAGTATTACCAAATACACTACGATCAGTAAACGTAGTGAAGATCATATCACCATATACCCAATAATTTTCTTCTGGATTAAAGATAACATATTTATTACATTCAGTCTGACCAGTAGATGCATACAACCAAATAATTTCTCTAAACTCTGAGTTAATACCACAATAAACTTTATCATAGTAAGTAGTATTAATATCATCAAAGATAAACCTTCTAACAGTACAAGGTAAAATTTCTACTGAACCAGCATTACGATAGAAGTTATCATAGCCCATCCAATAGGTTACACCATTATAGTCAATTGCTGCATGAGGACCAATCAATCCACAGTTTGTACCTACTTGTTGAAATCTAAATACAAAGTTATCACCAGTAAACTGCATTAACCAAAGAGCATTGTCAGTCCAAATATTAATAGCATTTCTTGCTCGTACAGCACCTACTATTTTAGTTCCGTCTGTAAGAACAACCTCACCTGATGTTGTATCTGCTGTTGGATTCCACTGTGTTCTATTATCTTGATCAGACCATCTAACTAACATAGGATTAAATGGACCGCTCACTGAAGCTGTTGCCGAAAACTGATTAGTACCAAAACAAATAAGATGCCTATCATTAGGCGATACAATAAGTGAGTTAACACTTACAGGAGATGTTGTAACAGAGGTAGCCCTAGTAGGAGATGTTGATGCATCACTATCATAATAGAATATACCACCACCACGCCTATTAGCTACAACATCCTCACCCCAGTTATCAAAACTCCACTGTGTAATATCAAATACTAAGCCAGTAGCATCAGCAGAAGCTGGTGAGTTCCAAGCTCTACCTGTTCCACTACCAGCAGTTTGTTTATATATCTGTGCAGTCATATTTAAATTAGAAGTTACATCACCACTTGCACTTGCATTAGCTGCTGCGCTAACTATAACTTGTGTTCCATTAACAGATACAATTGCAAATACTGGTCCTCCAAAGGCTGTCTTAGTAAGGTTTAAGTTACCTCCAATTGTAGCAGCATGGCTATCAATAGAAGTATTTTTAAATACTATGTAGTCATTAGCTGATCCACCATGTGCAGAAGCACACGATACAGTAACCAATGCATTACCACCTGTAGCAGTTATCTTAGAAATACCTACAGACGTAGGGGCTGCTGCATTGTATGTAGCGGCTGACCAACCAGTGCCAGCAGCAGCCACAGAAAAGCCTGTAGGTAGGTAGTAGTTAAATGTAGCAGCACCTCCTACGTCACTACCTGTAGCATTAGCTGCATCAGTAACAGAGATTGTAAATACATTAGCACTTTCTATAGATGTAATTTGATATACGTTACCCTGTAAACTTACATTATTAAAAGCTGCTACTGTTGTAAAAAGAACACGATCTCCTACCTTACGACCATGATTAGCATCTGAACAACAAACCCTTGTACTTCCTGATGACGTACCAAATACATTGCTGAGTGTTACCACAGTTGTTATTGGTGTAATATCATATATCTGATCACCGTCATGCTCATACAGTCTATCTGGTGTACCAAAGATAGCTCTCTTAGTATTGTCTGCATCACTCCATGCAATTAAAGCTCTAGCTGATCCATCAAACTTTGTACCATTTGCTCGTGTTTCATAGCCACGCATATTCTCAGGCTTACCCTCACGAAAGCGTACACGGTTTCCATCAAACCATTTACCCTTTTCAGCGTACTGAGTAGACTCCCTATGGAAGCCAGGAACAAAATCAAACTTAACTAGTTTTGTCATTATTAACTTCTATTAAAGTTTTTAACTAAAATTGCATCTACTTTTGTCGTTGTTCGTACTGCATAAAATAATGTATCTACTGCATTAGCAGTTGTAGTTAAAGTAGGTACACTAGCACCAGGAAACTGAAACACAGTATTATAACTTAATGTACGGCTACCTGTTCCATCTTGTTGAATAAATATTTGACCAACAGCACCAATATTAGTGGTTGTTTCTGTAGGAGCCGCAAGTGTTCTATTACCAGCAAGAGTAACATAAAATACATTACCAGTATTTAAATCAGTAGCAACTGAAGCAGCATCTGTTAGTGTTACAATAGGTGTTAAAGCACCTGTCATAAACTTTCCTTTACCAGATACAGTTACTGTAGAGTCAAACCTAGATGCACCTGTTGCTATGAATGTACCACCTACAGATATATTTGTTTTAAAATCAGCCACTCCTGAAACAGTAACAGTAGAATCAAACCTAGCTGCTCCAGTAACAGTAAGACTAGATAAATTAGTTTTTTCAACAGCCTGAGTTGTAACACCATTTGTTACATAAAGAGCTACAGTTCCTG
>Ga0181416_1000371_pt1 | contig 11735 bp, 7 predicted proteins | sample 39SPOviralmetaG_FD_130141 | JGI IMG/M metagenome (GOLD analysis project Ga0181416, IMG submission 130141) | Marine viral communities from the oligotrophic San Pedro Time Series (SPOT) site, San Pedro Channel, CA, USA - 39 SPOT_SRF_2013-01-16 | ecosystem: Environmental > Aquatic > Marine > Strait... | reverse complement strand
CTTGCAGATCATGTAAGTGAAACAGGTATTGTAGAATTAGCTTATCAGCAAGAACCTTTTTCTATTGTCTGGGGTACAACAACTGATGGAAGATTAATTGGTTTGACTTATCGTAGAGAAGAACAAGTCGTGGCATGGCATCAACATAAACTAGGAGGTTCTTTTACAACAGGTGGTGTAACTACCAATCATGGTATAGTAGAAAACATAGCTGTCATACCTGGAGAACTAAACCAAGATAATTTATACATGGTTGTAAAAAGAACCATCAATGGTGCAACCAGAAGATATGTAGAAATATTATCTGCAATAGATTTTGGTACAGATATACAAGATGCTATTTTTGTAGATAGCAGTTTAACATACTCAGGATCAAGTACATCTAGTTTATCAGGCCTAGATCATTTAGAAGGACAAACTGTTTCTATATTAGAAGAAGGAGCTGCACATCCAGACAAAGCAGTATCGAGTGGAGCTATAGCAACAGACAGAGCAACAACAAAAGCTCAAGTAGGGTTAGGATATACCTCTACATTAAAGACTGTTCGGTTAGAAAGTGGGAGTGTAAGTGGAACAGCTCAAGGCAAAATTAAAAAAATTCATAGTGTAGTCATTCGTTTTTTTAGAACAGTAGGAGCATCTGTTGGCACAAGTTTAACTAATACTGATACCATCCCCTTCAGAGACAGTTCCGATTCAACAGACACAGCAGTACCATTATTTACTGGAGATAAGTCAATAGAAGCTGCAAGTAACTGGGAGACAGAAGGAGCTATTGTTGTACAACAAACACAACCTTTACCAATGACGATTGTAGGGATCTATCCAAGAGTGGTAGTACAAGATTTTGACTAATGCGAATAATAAAGTTTATACCAGAACACGCAAAAGAATTAGTCGTAGAAAATAAATTATCTTTTGGAACACAAAGACCTGACCATGATTGGGAACACCACATGGAACGAGCAGCACAACACGATGCGTGGACAGGAATAGTAAACGGACACATTATCGCAGCAGCAGGTTTTATTCCTATGTGGGATGGTGTTGCAGAATGTTGGTTTATAGGAAGCGATAGAATACAAACAAGAATTAAGTCTGTTGTAAAAACTACAAAAGATATTATGAGCAAAGCACCCTATGCAAGGATGCACGCAAATGTAAAAGCTGATTGGATACAAGCAATACGTTTTGCAGAATTTTTAGGTTTTAAAAAAGAAGGTTTAATGAAAAAGTTTGGCCCGGAAGGATCAGACTATATTGTAATGGGAAGGATTAAAAAATGAGTATAGCTCAAGGCTTGATGGTTGCTGGAACAGCCATAACAGTACAAGGACAATTAGCAGCAGGAAAAGCTGCAAAGGTTACAGCAGATTATAATGCTTCACTACAAGATAGAAATGCAAAAGCACAAGAAAGAAAAGCAGAACAGATACAGCGTATCTTTGCTTTTAAAGCTCAAGAGCAAGAAGAAGATTTTAAAAAACTAAATGATCGAACACAAATGGCTTACAGAGGATCTGGTTGGTTAGCAACTACAGGTACGCCACTTAAAAGAGCTTTGACTAATTATATAAAATTTAAACAAGATTTAAATAATCAAGAATATAATACAAACGTAGCTGCGTTAGATAAAAGAGAAGCTGCTACTAATGCAAGACTACGAGGTGAGTTAATGCGTATGGAAGGTAGAGCAAGACAAAAAGCTTCTCGTTATCAAGCAGCAGGAACATTACTTAGTGGTGCTGCACAAACTGCAATGATGGGTTAATATGAAAGTACCTGTATATAAAAGACAAGTAGATATGACTATGGAAACTGGTAGTCGTGATCTTACAGCAAGTTTAAATGCTAATGCTATGGCTGCACCTGCACTTGCAATAGCAGGCGTTGGTAAGCAGATCATGAGTATAGCTGGACAGAAGTATCAGTATGACCAAGCACAAAAAAAAATAAAAGATGATACTGAATTAAATTTATATTTAGATGAAGCAAAAGCTGAACATAGTAATTTATTGGTTGGAGCAGCAAATGATAAAAATCCTCTTACAGCAGAAACAGATTTAATAAAAAATACAGAGTCTTTAGCTTCTAAATATAAAAACAAATTTTCTGATAAAAATAATTACATTAGATTTGTATACAAACTTAATAATTTAACAAGAAAAGAAAATACACAATTTCAATTAAACAATGTAGAGCGTAAACAAAAGTTTATTGTTGATACAGTAAAGACTGGTAATCAACAACTTATGTCAGGAGTTATGAATAGAAACTTATCAGACGATGATAGAATTAGTAATTTGCGAGATATGGTGGATAATTTAGAAGGCACAAAACAATATTTGACTCCTAGTGAATATACTGAAAATTTTGACTCTTTAAAATTAGATATAGCAAAAAACATTATTAGAGACATGATGGAAGGTTTAGATGATCCTGATGATGCTATAAGAAATATTATAAACAATTCAGAAATATTAGATAAAGATGGAAAGTCAGACACAATATTAAATGAAATTATATCAGAAATAGAAAAAACTAATCCTGATCTATTAATTACACTTGAAGATGATTTAAAAGCAGAAGCAACAAAAATTAAAGATTTAGAGGAATCAAAAAAAAAACAAGAAATAAAAGAAGATAAAATACAGATAGGCGAATTAATAAACAAGGTTATTATTAAAGGTGGAGAGGAAGAAGAAGCATTAAAAGAATTACTTACCTATGCAGGAAAAGAAGATACAGGTTTTTCTTTAAACGATTTAGAAGGATTAAAAAAATGGTTACAAGATGGTTCAGAAGAAGATGGTCAATTTAGAAAAGATGGAAAATTTGATATAACAATTAAAGGTGAACTTACTAAAAAAGCTAGAGATAATACTCTTACAATATCAGATGTAATACAAAATGCTCCTAGTTTAGATAAAAGTTCTTTTGAAAAATTTTTAGGTGGCATTATATCAAGATCTGATAAAGGAACTAATGAAAGTCATAAAGCATTTTCAAGAGCATTTAATTATGAACAATTTAAAAATTCTGGTAATGAAAGAGTAGAAGCATTATCCGGTAATTTATATAATGATGCTGTAGATAGGTTAAGAGAAATAGAATTAAAAAGAATAGAAGATAATGAGCTTCCATTAAGAAGTAGAGAAAGATTTAATGAAGAACGAATAATAATAAAAGAAATTAAAGATGAATTTAATACTGAAATTTTAAATACTTATTATGAAGAAATAAAAAACTTTATAGATATAGGGTTAACTGTTGGATCAACTATGGATAAAGATTATTTAGTATCGAGAGGAATTGTTTTGGATATGAATAACAAATCAATACAAAATATAACCAGCTACATTGAATCTATTAAAAATATTTCTATACCCGGTGATACAGTTTACCAAGGCGATATAAATTCAATTAGTTTATATCAAAAACAATTTGAAGCATTTTTAGAGAACTAATATGAAGAGTTTTAAAGATGAATTATTTGAAGGTTTTGAAGTTGCAGAAACTTTTGGTTCAAGAGAAAGAATACCAGAAAATTTTGAAAAAGTAGAAACTTTTACGGATCGTTTTAATCAAACATACGAAGCAGGTATTATAGGTAATACTGCTTTTAAACTTGATGACAAGTTTCAAAAAAAACAAACTGAAGATAGAACCTCTTTAGATAAAACAGTAGATGTTTTTAAAGATACTGGCCAAGCAATAGCTACTGGAGGTGAAAAAGGTATAAAGCAAATGAACCAAAGTTTGTTTTCTATATTAGGTTCACCAGCAGACTTTGCAAATTTTATTGGTAAATCTATGACAGGTGATAAAGATTTTAAAGGGCCAATACCAAACACAAAAGACATACAACAAGGCTTTCAAAAATTAAGTGATTGGGCTGATAAATATGTACCTGTTGTTAGCTCAAAAAATATAGAAAGAGAATATACAAACAAAACATATTCTAGCATTATAGAAGGTATATCAGAGTTTGCTTCAGGAGCTATACCTGCCGCTAAAGCAGTAGGTGCTACTAAAAATATGAAAAGAGGATTAGAGGTAACAGGTAATATATTAAAAGGTAATTTAAGAATAGGTTTAGGAAAAGCTTTACCCGGATTGGTTGCTCCATCTGGAATTGTTAGAGGTGCTACATGGGGTGCTATAGCAGATGCTATAACTATAAATCCAGAAAAAGGTTTACAAAATGAATTAGCTAATGCTTTTAAAGAAATACAACCAGAAAAAAGAAATGAAATAGTAAAAGCAACTATAAGTTTATTAGAATACGATGATAAAAATGCAGAACTTGTAGAAAGATTGCGTGGTACTTTAGGAGGTTTAGTTATAGGTGCTGCTGTAGATTTTGGAATTATACCTTTAGTAAAAGGAATATATAAAGCTGCTAAAGATGCACCTTGGGAAGAGTTAGATTAATGGCAATACAAAAACAAAGAGATATGTTTGATACAGTACAGGATCAAGCAACAGAAGCATCTATGACTGGTGGTGTAAAAAACTTTGCACAAGATCCTACACAAGATAGAATACAAGTAGCTGGATTAGGGAAAATACTGTCTAATATCATACCTGTAAAAAAGTTTATTAAAGATTATGCTGATACAGTAAATACTGATGTAAGAGTAACACCAGAGGGAGCAGATGATAGTGTAGCTGGTTCTGTTCCTACCATGAGACAAGAAGAATTAGTAGATAGTAAAAAATCTTATCAAGATACACAAAAGTTTTTTGCAAAAAAATTAGTAGATAAAGGTTTGTTAAGTCAAGAAAGATATGATTTATTTGAGCAAGCTGATTTTGTTAATTTAGATGATGCACAAGAAGTATTAAAATTAAATCAAACAGATGTAGAAAAATTAAGAGAAGAAGCTGTTAAGGCTGCTAAAACTATTGACGATCCATCAAAGCCAATAGAAGTAAGTAAAGAAACAGAAACACAAGCAATAGATCTAGCAGAAACATTAGATATTGTAAAAATAAATGATGGTGGAATAGATATAAATTTTGATCGTATTATAGCAGGAGAAGATATTTTAAAAGTATATAATAAAGTATCTGAAATTAAGAAAAAAGAAATAGATCAAGGAAGAAGAGGTACAGTTACTTTTGCAGAAGAAATTGCTAATGCAGAAAAAGAGCTTGCAGATGAATTAGGTATCACAACAAAATTATTAAGAAAAAGAAAAGGTAGATTAGAAAGCCATGAAATATTAGCACTTAGAGAATTAACAGTTAAAAGTGCAACAAGATTAGTTGATGCTGCAAATGAGGTAAATGCTTTTAAAGAAAATAATCCAAGTATAGATTTAAGTGTAGACAAAGAAGGCAGACAATTAATATTAAAATTAAATAGAGCTTTAGCTATTCATTCTGGTTTACAGGAAAGACAAATATCTGAAGTAGCGGAAGCAGCAAGAGCTTTAAATGCTATGAAGATACCAGTAGGTAGAGAAAAAGATAAAGGGTTTATGGATGAAGCTATTAAAAATGCTATTGAAGCTTCAGGAGGAAATAAATATACATTAAAACTTGCAGAAAAAATAATTGATGCCCACGATAAAGGTGGTAATGGTGCTGTAAGTAGAATAGCTAATGTAGCTAATGCGGGAAAAAAATATTTTACCGAAATATATATTAATGGATTATTAAGTGGGCCAAAAACTTTATTAAAAAACCTTCTTGGAGTTCCTGCATTTTTTGCTTATCAGTTACCTAGAGATGTATTAGCTGCTGGCATAAGTGGATTAGAAAGAAGTGTAAGAAGTGCTGTTGGAAGAGATAGCACAGAGTATGGTGCTTCTTTAGGAGAAATAAATTCAAGATTGTTTGGATTATCTCAAAGTTTTAAAAATGCTATTTTACTTGGTAAAAAAGGGTGGGCTACAGAAAGAGGAATTGGCCCTACAAGAATAGATGGAGATGCACATAAAAACATATCTTCTAACAAAGATAATCCAATCGCAGAGATGATAAATGCTACTGGTAAATTTATAAGACTTCCGGGAAGAACCTTGTTAGCAACCGATGAGTTTTCTAAAGGTATGGCAGAAGGTGGAGAATTGTATGCAGAAGCATTTACAGCATATAAAAATGCTAAACATATAGGTAAGTCAGAAGAAGATGCACAAGCAGATGCCTACTTAGTTTTATTAGATCCAAAATCAAGGAGAGTTGAAACAGAAGAAGCAGCAAACTTTTTTACACTTACATCTGATGTAGGTAGCATTGGAAAAGCTACGACATGGTTGCAACAATCTTTAGCTGGAAGATTATTAGTTCCTTTTGCTAGAGTTCCAACTAATGCTATTTTTCGTGTTATGGAAAATAATGTAGTTACTGCTGGTTTTAGTCCAAAAGTAAGAAAAGCAATTTTAAGTGGAGGGCCTAGAGAAAGAAGTAAAGCTCTGTCTAGTATTGCTTATGGCTCTACAGTTATGTATCTTTTTTCGGAATATACTTTATCAGGAAGAGCAACGGGTGGTTATCCTGATGATGCTAAAGCAAGAAGAAGTTTACCTCCGGGTTGGCAACCATATAGTTTAGTTTATAGAGGTGAGAATTTTCCTAAAGATGAAAATGGTGTATACAAAGATTTGTATGATGAAAATGGTTTACCCAATGGCCCATTAACTTATGTTAGTTATGCTGGAATAGAACCATTAGGAGCTGTACTAGGTATAGCTGCTGAGTATGTAGAAAGTGGTAGAAGAACAACAGATCCTCAAGCACAACAAAAAAAAGTATCAAGAGCTGTTATGGCTGTAGCAGATTACTTTATGGAATTACCTATGTTGCAAGGAGTTCAATCTGTTTTAAAATCATTAGAGTATGAAGATATAACATATTTAACAGATAGCCCTTTAGGTAATTTAATTCCTTACGTTGGAGCGTTAAGAACAGTAAATAAAATTATAGATCCTACAAGTGCTAAATATAGTGAACAAATTGAATTATATACATCAAAAGATCCTGAAGCGATTAAAAATAATAAATTAATAGGAACGCCAAAAAATAATAATATCTTTTTAGATTTAGTAAAAAGAGGAACAGATTTAAGTTATAATAATGCTATTAATATTTCTGGAAAAGAAGTTGAAGAACGAGAAGATTTCGCTCCTATATATGATGTATTTGGTAAAAAGAAAACTAGAGGAGTTCCATTTAGTGTCAATCCAGTATTAGCATTTTGGAACGCAATTATACCTTTTGAAATTAGTAGGGGTGAAGCAATGACTCCTTTACAAAAAGAAGTAGTAAATTTAGGTATGCCTTTAGTGCAAACTAAAAAAACTGTTACAGCAGAAAGAGTACCTATAAGTAAAAAGTTTTCAGCAGAATGGACAAACATCAGTAAAAATAAAATTAAATTACAACCAAAGTTATTTAAAAGTTTAGGTTTTGTCAAAAATGAATATTTTACATTTAATGAAGCTTTGGAAACTTTAATAACTTTACCAAGTTATAAAATAGGAACTAACAGATTAAAAACTACTGATCAAGAAAAGGCAAGATTAATTAAAAGAATAGAAAATGAATTTTACGAAGCAGGGTTAGATACTATGTTGGCAAACACATCTAATAAAGAAGCTCAAGATTTAAAGTTAGTAATACAAAATTTGAAAAGAATAAGAAGAATAAATTAACGGAGTAACACATGACAGTATCAAGTTCAACCATTAAAAACAGCTATAGCGGAGATGGTAGCACTACCGCATTTGCTTATGCTTTTAAAATATTTGCAGCAGCAGATCTGACTGTAATTATTAGAAGCTCTACAGGTACGGAAACAGTTAAGACAATTACTACGCATTATACTATTTCTAATATAGGTGTAGATGGGGGTGGTAACGTTACTTTTGGTTCTGCTCCTGCTAGTGGGGAAACAGTTGTTATTATTCGTAATACTGCTAATACACAAACACTAGACTTGGTTGAAAACGATCCGTTTTTATCTGGTAGCTTTGAAGAAAGTTTAGACAAGATTACGCACCAGTTAATAGAGCAGCAAGAAGAAATAGATAGAAGTATAAAAGTATCTCGTACTAATAGTATTACTAGTTCAGAGTTTACTACTAACGCATCTGATAGAGCTAGTAAAGTATTAGGCTTTGATAGTTCTGGAGAGTTATCAGTTACAACAGAGCTTGGAACATATAAAGGTAACTGGGCTGCATCAACATCGTATGTTATTAGAGACTTAGTTAAAGATACATCTACTGGTAATATCTTTTTTGTAAATACAGCTCATACTTCTAGCGGTAGTCAACCACTTACCTCTAATGCAAACTCTGCAAAATATTCACTTATCGTAGACGCTTCTTCTGCAACAACTCAAGCCAGTAATGCTGCAACAAGTGCAACTGCTGCTGCTAGTTCAGCAACAGCCGCAGCAAGTTCTGCAAGTACCGCTTCTACTCAAGCATCTAACGCATCAACTTCTGCTAGTACCGCAAGTACACAAGCAACCAATTCAGCTAACTCTGCTACTGCTGCTGCTGCAAGTGCTACTGCCGCTGCTGCTAGTGCAGATAATTTTGATGACACTTACTATGGAGCAAAGTCTAGTGATCCTTCTACAGATAATGATGGTGATGCAATTAGTACAGGTGATTTATATTTTAATACAACAACCGATGCTTTAAAAGTTTACAATGGTTCATCATGGCAAACAGTTACAGCAGGAACAATTTTAAGTTCTGTAGCAGGTGATACGACACCGCAACTTGGTGGAAACTTAGATACCAATTCTCATAATATACTTATAGATGATGCACATTATATAGGAGATGAAAACAACAAAGAGCAGATTATATTTCAAACAACCGCAGATGCAGTAAACCAGTTTGATGTAACAAATGCAGCAACAAGCAATGCACCAAAGCTATCTGCAACAGGTGGTGATAGCAATATAGATTTAGACTTAGAAGCAAAAGGTACAGGTCATGTTACTGTACGAGGGAACAGCAATCCCGGTGCTATACAGTTTAACTGCGAGAGTAACTCACATGGGCAAACTGTAAAATCACAACCACATTCTGCAAGTGTAACCAATGTCTTAACGCTACCTCCGGGAAGCGATCAAGAAATAGTAGGTGCAAGTGCCACACAAACATTAACAAACAAAACTATAGATGCTTCTCAGCTATCAGGCACAGTTGCTAATGCAAGATTAGATGCACAGTTACAGGATGTAGCAGGGCTTGCTGTAACGAATGGTAATTTTATTGTAGGCGATGGTAGTAACTTTGTAGCAGAAAGCGGAGCAACAGCAAGAACAAGTTTAGGATTAGCTATAGGATCTGATGTAGAAGCTTTTGATAGTGATAATGCAAAGACTGATGTAACACAAAGTTTTACAGCACCGCAAAGAAATGCTTTGACTGTAGATAATGACGGATCGTTTGATTTAAACGCAACAAACAATTTTAAGTGTACACCTAGTGGAAACTTTACTTTAACTTTTACTAACATACCAGATGGTCAATCAGGATTTATACTATTAATAAATAGTGGAGGTCATACTGTATCGTTGCATACAAACACTAAAGGATCTGCTACAACCGCAGCAACTTTAACAGCAGCAGGAACTTATCTAGTATCGTATTTATCCGATGGCACAAATGTTTATCTAACTAACTCTGTGGTATACGCATAATGGGAATATTACAAAACAGTAATGCAATACCTAGTGCAGCAGGTGCAGCAGGATTTTATTCTCATCAGATAGAACAATCTATGCGTTTAGATGGTGCTGAATCATTATATCAAACTTTTTCAGGAGCAGGTTCTGGTGGAGGAAAAACAGGAACATTTAGTTGTTGGTTAAAAAGAGCAACAACAGATACTACTGAAGAATTTCTTTTTAATTTTAATAAATTTAGTGCAGATGGACTAAGATTTGTAGGTGATGCGTATGGTTATTTAACAGGTACAAGTTATGTTTTTAGAACAACACCACAAGTTTTTAGAGATGTAGGTGGTTGGAATCATATAGTATTTAGAGTTGATACGACACAATCAACAGCAGCAGATAGAGTAAGATTATATTTAAATGGAAATCAACTTACTTTTACAACTACTACTTATACAAATTTATCAATTAATACAGATGTAGGTATATTTCAAAATATTAAACACGAAATAGCAAAACAAAATAATGGTAGTGGTGGATATTTAAAAGGATACATAGCAGAATGTATAGGAACAGATGGACAATCTTATGCACCTACACAATTTGCAGAAGAAAAAAATGGAGTATGGATTCCAAAAGACCCAACAGGTACAACATTTGGTACTAATGGTTTTCATCTTAAATTTCAAGATTCTTCTGCACTTGGAGACGACAGTTCAGGAAACACGAATGATTTTTCAACAAATGGTTCACCAGGAGCAGACCATCAAGTTCTTGATAGTCCAACATTTGGGAGTTAATTAATATGCCATCATCAGGAAATTTTGCAGTTCTTAATACTTTAACAAAAGGAAGTAGGAGTGATTTAGAAGATGGTAATACAACCTTAGCTTCTACTACTGCTGATAATGCTGGAGTAAATGGTTCTATTGGTATAACATCTGGTAAATGGTATTGGGAAGTATACATTACATTTAGTGGTACTGGTTTCTACTATATGGGATTAAATTCTGGGTATGAAGGTGGTGGACATTATCATTCTGGTAATGCTCATTTAAATGGCATGTCCCCAGGAGCTATAAGGATTAGAGGAGAAGCAGGTACTTTACATGACGATTCAAGTAGTGATGACCCTGATAAATGGGGGACTGTATCCTTAACTAGCACAGGTGTTACAAGTTTTAGTAATGGCGATATTATGATGTTAGCCCTAGATTATGATAATAAAAAATTATGGTTTGGTAAAAATGGAACATTTTTCAATTCTGGAAATCCTTCTGGAGGTAGCAATCAACAAGCAAGTTGGACTGGAGATGTTCCTATAATTTTTCCTAATTTTGAGGGTTACCATAATAACAAGTTTACAGTTAATTTTGGCTCTGATAGTTCTTTTGCTGGAAGAAAAACAAGTGGTTCTGCAAACGCAACTGATTCTAATTCAATAGGGAATTTTTTTTACACACCCCCAGCTTCGTTTCTTGCCTTGTCAAGTGCTAACTTACCCATATCAGATGACATAGACCCAGCACAGACTAATGATGATATACCCCAAAAACAATTTGGTGTTGTTACTTATACAGGTAATCAACCTACTGGACAAACAGTAAATTCATTAGGTTTCAAACCAGACCTCATTTGGGCAAAAATGCGTAGTAGTACACAAAATAATATGTTATTAGATTCTTCAAGATTAAATAGTAGAAGCACACCTTTTATGCTTCAAAGTGATCTTCAAGGAGCAGAAATAGATGACCAATCACAAGGAAATAATAATAAGATTATATCTTCTTTCAATACAGATGGATTTACATTAGGAGGAAGTAATAGTGGTCCAAATGATGCTTCAAGAACTTATGTTGCTTGGTGTTGGAGAGCTAATGGGGGGGTGACTAGCTCGAACTCAGACGGAGCAACTGCTTCTGTAGTTCAAGCGAATACTAAGGCTGGGTTCAGTATCTGTACATATACAGGATTTTCAGGAGCATCAGGTACTTCTACAGTTGGTCATGGTTTACAAAAAGCTCCAGAATTTATTATAACAAAATCAAGAAATTCAGATAGTGGTTGGTGGGTTCAACATGTTGGT
>Ga0181416_1000370_pt1 | contig 11737 bp, 5 predicted proteins | sample 39SPOviralmetaG_FD_130141 | JGI IMG/M metagenome (GOLD analysis project Ga0181416, IMG submission 130141) | Marine viral communities from the oligotrophic San Pedro Time Series (SPOT) site, San Pedro Channel, CA, USA - 39 SPOT_SRF_2013-01-16 | ecosystem: Environmental > Aquatic > Marine > Strait... | reverse complement strand
TTCATATCCAGCTAACGCTTAATTTTATTTTTTATACGGGGGCTTCGGCTCCCCTTTTTTCTTATGCCTTTTCCAACCACAAACGCTACACAAGAGCTACCAGCTATCAATCAGATATTGACATCATGTGGTCAGGCTCCTGTAACTACACTAGACCAAACCAACCCGGAAGTTGCGATTGCTTATGATACACTGTTACAGGTGTCACGAGAGGTACAATCCGAAGGATGGACTTTTAACAAGGAGTACCACTACGAATTTAACAAAGATAACAATAACGAAATACTCATTCCTAATAACATAATACAGATTAAGTTATCAGAGAATGCACAGAACAGACCTTACGATGGAGTAAGAAGATCAGGTAAGTTCTATGACAGACAGAACCACAGATACACATGGGAGTATAGTCCTATCGAATGTGATGTCACGTGGGAGTTTGACTGGGTAGATTTACCAGAACCAATACAAAACTACGTAACAGCCAGAGCAGCTACCCTTGTGTCTGGTAGAATAGTAGGAGACGATGACCAGTATACAAGACTCAGAGCTCAAGAAGGAGAAATGAGAGCTTTAGCTAATGAGTACGAAACACAGCAAGGTCAGTTTACTATGTTCGGACATCCTCAAGGACAGCAGAACTACTATCAAAGCTATCAACCATTTCACGCTTTACAACGATAATGCCAGCAGTAACTCAACGAGTTGACAACTATCTCGGTGGAGTATCTAGACAATCTGATGATAAGAAACTTCCCGGTCAGGTCGAGGAGTGCATCAACGGCTACCCTGATCCAACCTTCGGTCTTACAAAGAGACCCGGGTTTCAGCACATAGGTAATCTAGGTACTGGTACTACATACGACAACTCTAAGTGGTTCTTTATATCTAGAACCGATTCAGAAAAATATATAGGATGTATCACACCAGCGTCAGGAGGCTCTACAGGAGCCATTGCAATCTGGAATGCTGTTACCTTTGCCGCATGTACTGTTACGTACGGTACAGGGGCACAGGCGTACCTTACAGGCGTACGTACAGACTATGACATACTAACTATACAAGATAAATCTATACTTACTAACAGAACTGTAGTAGCAGCTAAGAATGCTGACCCTACATTTAACGCTAACAGACAAGGAACTATCAAAATCTCAGGTGTCTCAACTGATACTACATACAGTGGTACAGTAGCTGGACAATCATGGACCGTCACTACTGATAACAACGATACATACTCTGATGCTTTAGGTAAGATTAAAACAGCTATAGATGCTTTAAGTATATCAGGATTAACTACAACCAAACTAAAAGATAACATACGTTTAGTACGTAATGCTTCCTTTACTCTTACAGGTACAGGTGGACCATATGCTAATCAGATGACTGTCTTTAGAGATCAGGTAAATACTCTTGACGAGCTACCTAGCGAATCTCTACATAACCATGTTGTTAAGATAATTAACAGTGGTGCATTGACTCAATCTTACTACCTCAAATATGTAGCAGAAGATGGTACATCTGGTAAAGGTTATTGGAAAGAAGGACTCGCTCCTGACACATCTACAGGATTAGATGCCTCTACTATGCCACACGAGCTAGTAAATACAAGTGTAAATAACTTTACATTACAGCGTGTATCATGGACAGCTCGAGATGTAGGTGATGATGACACAAACTCACACCCATCCTTTGTAGGACAGAAGATACAACAATCATTCTTTCATAACAATAGATTAGGATTTCTATCTGGTGACACAGTATCTATGAGTCAGTCAGATAAGTTTTTTAACATGTATCACACATCTGCACAGACAGTTACTGACGCAGATCCTATTGATATAAGTGCTACTACCATCAAGCCGGTTGCACTTCATAGTGTACTACCGTCTACTCAAGGTCTTGTGCTGTTTAGTGCAAACCAACAGTTTATCATGGCTTCAGCTGACGGTGTACTAACTCCAGCTAAAACAGTAATACGTGCCATCGCTAACTATGAGATGGATACACAGATTGATCCTGTTGACACAGGTACAACTATTAACTTTATTAGTAAGACACCTAGTTATACTCGTGTCTTTGGTATGGTTACACGTGGAGAAAACGAAAACCCACAGGTAGTTGACATTGGAAGAGTCGTAAACGAATGGGTTCCATCTACAGTAGATACAATGATATCTAGTGCACAGAACCAGTTTATTGCATTCTCAGGTCAAGCTTCACGATACATATATTTCTTTAGATCATATGCAGAAGGTAAAGAACTTAAACTACAGACATGGTTTAACTGGCTCGCACCCGGAACAGTACAAACTATAGCAACAGACTCTGACGAATTTTTTGCTGTAACTAAACAGGGTAGTCAATTTACTCTGAGTAAAGCTAGTCTTAGCCAAAGTCCTGATGACGCTATCATTGTTAACAACGATGGTCAAAGACTAAATCCATGTATTGATCTATATGCTACAGCTAGCTCTGTTACATTTGACACAGCTGGTAACTTTAGTAAGTGCTTTATACCTTACAACGATGCTACTAACCTCACACCTGTGATAGTTATTAAAGGTACTACAGCTACAGGTCAGTTTATTGAATCTGGATTTACTATATCTCCAGAGCGTGTAGTAGAAAGTGGTAACACATATTTTAAAGTACCATTCAAAAACTTAACAAGCGTAGCTAGTGATGTTATTGTAGGTTTTAAATATGACTTCGATGTTATATTACCTAAGACATACTACAGAGTAGATGATGATATGAAGAAGAGTGACTTTACTGCTAACCTTACAATAGCTCGTATGAGATTTGCTGTAGGACTATCAGGAGTCATGGGCTTTAAGCTAAGGTCTAAAGGTATACGACAAGGTAAGAAAGAGTATACAGGTGATGGATCTACAACAGTATATCCTTGGATTAATGATGACATCAACTATATAGATGATGACCAGATCAAAGTTAAAGTAAACAACGTGGTACAAACAGCCTTTACAGTTGACAGAACTGGAGCTTTACCTAAGATTACCTTTAGCTCTGCACCAGCAGATCAATCTACTATACTTATATACATTGATGAATGGTATAGTCTAAATCCAGTTATTAATGCTGACCAATATCTAGCTAATGATATTGCAGTTTCAGATCATACTGTATTTACTTTACCTATACACCAAAGACCAGACAACTTTACACTACGATTATTTAACGACTCACCATTTCCTGTCTCTCTGAACTCGATGATGTGGGAAGGAATATACTCACCTAGATTTTACAGGAGAACTTAATATGATGTTAAATGATTTCGGCGTCCCAATGACGGACGCTGATATTAATATGTCATCTAACCCTGCCAAAGCTATGATGAACCAACAGATGGAAACATCAGGTTTGGAAAACTCATGGGTATGGTTAGCACCAGTTGTAGGTGCAGCTGTTGGATTATACGGAGCAAAGAAAAGCTCTGACGCAGCTAAAGATGCACAACAAGATCGCAATGAGGCGGTAGGTGCACAGTATGAATACGACAAGCAGGCATGGCAGATGCAAAAAGATGCTGCCATAGCTGACCGTGAGTATGCTGTACAAGAAATAGAAATGCGAGCCAAGCAAGAAGGACAGCTCGCAGCATACAAAGACGCACAACAACAGCAAAGTTATAACTACAATCTTCAGATACGTAATCAACAACAAGATACAAACGAAAGAATGTATTCAAAGTCTGAGGACATATACTATAACCAGCTTGGCGTCAACGCTATGGAAGAGCGAGAAGCTCGACTAAATGAAAAACGAAAGTTAAAAGAAATTAATACTGAAGACTTATACGCAAAACAAGATGCGATGATAGAAGCTATGCAAGCAGAAGGTACAATCCGAGCAAGGGGTGTTACTGGTCGTACTGCGGACAAGCTATCTACAACAGCAGCTCTACAGGCAGCTACTAAGATGACTCTACTTGACTTATCATTAGACAATGCTACAATAGAGTCTAACAGCACACTGAGAGCTATATCTAGAGATCGGACTGTCGCAGACTTAAATGCTTACGCAGCAAGAATGCTAGATCCGGGCGTATTACCTATGCCAATTCAACCATTACCTACACCACAAGCACAATACATGTACCCAAGGGTATATCAAGATTATGACTTTGGACCACAGCCAATCGAAGGAGCTATGATATCTCCATCAGCAGCGGCAGCACAGGTATGGGGTACAAGTATATCAAGTTTAGCTGGAGCAGCGTCAAGCGTAGTAACAGCATTTACTCCTTCATAATAAATAATGGCAACATCAAAAAACTACAAGAGGTACGCTTCTGGTGGTAACTCAAAGAACAGAAGATTAGATGACGGCTTACGAGCCATGCAAGTGCAGAATGACCGACAGGTACAGGCTCTTGAACGTCTTGAGGTACAAAACCGTATCCAATCTCAAGCATTTACTTCTGGATTAGAAAAGAAAGCAGCTAAAGAAGCTGACAATAGAAGACTGCTTAACGATCTTGAAGTCAAGAAACCACGTGAAATGCGTGAGAAGTCTATCAAGCAGAATGCAGACGTCAAAATTAAATCGTTAGAAAGACAAGCTATTGAAAACGACAAGTTATCAAAGACATGGGCTGGCTTGTCTCCTACCTTAGCTAAAAACGCACAGAATCTATTTGCAAGCACTGAAAAGTATTTAGGTAAAACTGAAGCTATCAAAGTGTTTAATGATAGGTTAGAGGACGGCACATACTCTAAGACTATGCAGCTGTTTGATGCTATGAAAGCTGAAGGTAAAGATTTAGATACTCAGCAAACAAGATACGGGTTATACGCTGACGGCAAAAAGCTTGAAGGTGATTATCTAACACAGATTGGTAAACATCGTAACCGCTATCTTAAAGATATAGAATTTGCACAGCTTGAGAAAAACTTTGATGGTCTTGAAACAGACCTAGTTGCTTTTCTTAAAGAGAATGGTTTATATAATACAAAAGATATACTAAGTCATTATCAGTATAGAGCTCTTGAGTATCTAGAACAGTATGGTATTAAACCTGACTCAGAAATGGGGTTTAAGGTACAACGGTTATTTAGAAGTAAAGGAGCTGTTGCAGAAAACCAGATGATACTAGGTGAAGGCTATGAGCTTCATAGTGGAATAGTAGATTCATCTCTTAAGGAGTTAGAAAGTCTACAACTACCTAGTGCTGGTGATTATGTAGGTAATGAAGCTGGTTATGCTAAAGCTTTACAAACATACAAAGAATCTAAGAATGCTATCTGGATTAAAGCTGTAACAAGTCAAAATCAACTACCACTAAAAGGTAAGAATGGTTTGTATCAGACTAACTTTGCTCCTAACATGAGAAATAGTATTGAGACTTTTGCAGAGAATGCACTACAAAACACACACTACTCTGATAGTCTTGGTACTGAGTCTGGTTGGGAAAGATATAAAGAAGATATTCTTGGTGTTACAGAAGAAAATCAAGCAGGCTATCTTATACCCGGTGCTGATCCTAAGTCAACTAAAAAGACTGATCGTATACTTGGTAAGTTTCCATTCTTGGAAGCTGAACTAAAAGAGAAATGGTTTACACAGAATAAGAAAACCATAGAAGCTATGAAAGCTGTCAAAGATGAGGAGCTGAAAGCTATAGGTAATCAGATACAAGCTCGAATTGACAAGAAAGAATTTGTAGGTGAGATGGGTTACGAAGGTGAGTTTTGGAAAGTTTGGGAGTCTAACAAAGGTAATCCACATGTTAATAGAATCATGGCTGCTCGTATAGGGCTATCTGGTGAGAACATTGACTTTAACGATGCTATAGTACAGTCTATTAGAGATGGTAGTATAGAAGAAATTATGAATGCTTGGGCTTTGATGGATGAAAACGGTGGTACACCTAAAGATCAACGAACAGCGTTTGCTGTTAAGAATTTACAAGGTTTAGCTAACTATTTTAATGTTAACGTAGAAGCTTTAGATAATATTATCGAAGGGCAGTCTAAAGCATTATTATCAGAAGCATTAAAACATGATGTAATCGGCTCAAACAAAACACTTAGTCAAGAAGGCATTGATCGAAAGATTACAGCAACTTTACTAGCTAAGTATCTTACAGCCGACGGAAAGAATGCAGAAGAAAAATACCAGAACGCACTATCTGAAGTGCAAGCCATGATGGGTTACAAAGATGGTAAGATGAGTAACTTTGAAAATAGTGTACGTGGTTATGGTCCGTTTAGACAGAAAGAGGTAGGTACAAAAGTTATCTTTACTAACTCTGCTGCTGCTGGTAAAAGTTATAGTGGTGTTACATCTATGGAAATAGAAGATATGCTAGGTACTACACATAACACTATTTTTGATGCTGACCAAGAAGAGAATCTTACTCAAGGTGATAGGCTAACTCGCATAGTACAATACTCTATGCGTGAAAATGGTGTAACTATGCAAGATGTTTACAGCTTTCTTGTAGATGGTAAAACAGATAATGCTTTAATTAATCATCTTGTTACAGATAGACTAGGTAATGTATCACTGAGTGAGTTTAAAAGAAGTTTAGAACCTATACTTGATGCTGGTACATACAATCAAGTTGTTATGATGGATGGTGATGAATGGTGTAATTACAAGTTTGGACCCGGATCTTCTAATCTTAGTCCACAAGATAAGCCTACTGCTATATGTGTATCAACTATAAAAAAACAATTTGGTGTAAATCCTTGGGAAGTTTTGGTCGATGACAAGGTTAGAGAAAAACTTAATAACATGTTACAGGAGAGAAATTAGTGGAAGAAGAAAAAGATGAACAACTGCTAGGGTATACACCACAGAGCTTTAGAAACCTTGAAGGTGTCAATGCTGAACCAGTATTTCCTTCACCATTTAACTCTAAAATAGGTAACAGTTCTATTGACTTAAGAGATAAAGCCAACCACCAAAAGATGCTTGATGAGTATAATGGCTGGTGGGATTATGGTAAAGAGAAAAAGCTTGGTTTTATACCTACTATAGATGATTCACAAGCTGAAGAGAGAAACAGATTAAAGGATGAGTGGTATCAAAAGTATCACGGTATGCCATACGAAGACTACAAGAATAAAACAAATGAAGAGACTGGTGGTACTAACGCACTACAAATTATAGGTAAGCGTTTAGATCAAAACTTCCAAGGTCTATCTGCACCCGGCTTAGGTCTAGTTGACTTTGGTATGGATGCTGCTGGTACACTAATACCCGGCTTTGGCAAGGTAGATGATAAGTATGATAAAGCTACAATGCTTGACAACCCTGCTCATCAGATGATAAGACGTATATCTTCTATTGTATTACCTACTATCTATTTAGGTGGTAAAGGTAATGCTGCTGTTAACTCTAAGCTTGCTGGTGGTGCACTATTTACTAAACCTTGGTTTACAAAACTAGCTGCTAATTTAGGAACACAAGTAGGTATAGATGCTACAGTACTAGCACTCAGTGATGTCGGAGAGGATGACAGTATTACTACAGAATTAAGTAATATGTTTCCTGAGACGTTTGGTCCAAAGGGTAGGATACCTTTACCTGACTTCTTTAGAACCGCAGACAGTGATAGCCCCGGTGTAAGAAAAGTTAAGAACATGCTAGAGTCAGCACCTTTTGCTGCTGTTGGTAGTGTAATAGGAGCTTTTCTTGATGTTAAGAATGGTAAGAAAGCTTTAGGCTGGATGGAGCCACTTGACCAGAACGCAGCAAACTACAAACAAGGTGTGTTGCAACTCGGTGGTGATGAAGATATACTTATACGTATACAGGAGATTGACGAGCTATTATCATTAGGTCGTAAGAATCTAAGTAGAGGTAATGAGACTGCATTAATTAACGAGAAACTAAACCTACAAAACTCATTAAGTAATATAGATGATATTGATACTTACATGAACAGGTATCAGTATCTTGATGATGTTGAAGCAGACGCAGCTATAGATAGAAAGATAGCTAATAACTTTGAGCAGCTTGAGCTAGACATTAATGGACTAGATCCTGACTTAAATGCAGACTTACTATCAGATGCAGCTAAAGCTAAACAGAGCGTACCTCCCGGTAATGTTGCACGTAACATAGCAGATACTACAGCCATTAAAGCTGGTACATCATCTGGAGACCCAGCACCTGTGATTACAGACGCTATGAGAAAGAAGGGTCTTATGGTAGGACCTACCTCACGTGATGCTGTAATGGGTGTAGCGGAAACAGCAAGAGACGCTGGAAGATTTAACGCTATCGTTGATGGTTTTAGATTCAGTGCAAAAGAAATGAATGCAGCTGCGTGGGGTATCTACAATGATATCATGACAGCTGGTACAGTAGACGACATTAAGTCACTATTCTTAGATAACAGAGACGTAAAGAATTTACTTATGGGTAGATTTAAAGTTGAAGTTATTAACGAAGAGCAGGCAAGAGCAGCAGCATTTGCTATGCGTGACTTAGTTGACAGATTTCTAGGTAGAGAGGTTACAGCTTCATCAGCTAGAGTTATGGATACACTAGGTAGAGAAGCCTCTACTATTGCAAGATCTCTAACTGAAATGGCTCCGTTTATAGATGACAACCGTGCTATGGATCTTGTTATTGATAAGCTACAATTCCTTATGGATGAGTATGCACTTAACAAATACATTTCTGGTTGGAGTCTACGTAACAAGAACTGGTTTGACCAGATACCTCCCGGAAATATAAACGAAGCTATTGAAACTCTCACAGATGAGTTTACAACTGCACAGAACAGCATACATGCTAAGAACAGAAAGTTTACTCGTACTCTTAAAGAGCTACGTAAGAGTAAACCAGAAGCTATACGTCCATTGATTGACGCTTACTCACATACTAATGGTGATGTAGACAGTCTTGCTAAACTATACAAATGGGCAGCAGATCAGATCACACCAATGGGTATGCTTAGAAGTCCTGATCCTAAAAACATGAACCTTTTCGCTAAGGCTGCATGGGGTGTACGATACAACAATATGTTGTCTGGTATATCTGCATTCAGAGCTGGCTTAGGTAATGGTGCACAGTTAATATTCAGACCTATAACAGCATTGATGGGGCATGGTATTACTGGTAATATAGATGGTATTAAACGTACTATATATTATAATGGTGCTGTCTGGGAAACAAACAGACGTGCACTTACTGATGCGTTTCAGATGATGAAGAAAACTCATCAAGATCCTACAGCTATGATGAGAAACTTCCGTAAAGATTTTGTATTCAAGACTGATAAAGCTTGGGAGATCATGGATGACATGGCTAAGTTATATGAGATTGATGGTAACTGGGGTAGATCATATCAGCTCAAGATGGCTTCTAGACTTAAGCAGATAGCTGGTATGAAAGGCTTACGTTATGGTATGACCGCTATGGTATTTCCTGACGTGTTTACAACCACACACCTCGCACATTATCTGGCACGTTCTAAAGCATACGATGATGTCTTTACTGAATTTGGTAGTACATATGGTAAGAAAGCACAGGCTGCACTACTTAAGGCAGAGAAGATGCACTATGATAGCTTCTTTGATGCTGATGGTTTAGTTAGAGATAAGACTCTAAGATCTATGGCTGGTGAAATACAGCTTAACTTAGATGATGGTCTAGCTACATTCCTTAACCAAGGAACTACAGCTTATCCTATACTGAAAGAAGTTATGGCATTCCCACGTACAGCTTCTCAGTTTATGAAAGCTGGTGCATCATGGACACCTATCTCACTTATACCCGGTATTAGTAAGTATAGTAAAACTATATATGCTAAGACAGCTGATGATATAGCTGAAGCTCTTATGGAGCACGGCATAGATGTAGCTAAAGAAACTAACGCACAAGTAATCTTTGAGAACTTACGTGCAGAGTATGTAGGTAGAATGGCTTTCAGTAGCTTACTTACATCTACTTTATTTGGATATGCTATGGGTGGTAATATTCGTGGTAACGGACATTACAATGCCTCACGTAGAAACAAAGAAAGAGATGAGATGGGCTATGTACCTAAGACTATAAAGATAGGTAATAACTGGGTTAGCTTCAAAGGCATAATAGGTCTTGAACATATGCTGACTATCATAGGAGACTTAGCATACTATGCTGGTGATATAGATGAACACTTGTTAGAGAGTTGGGAGTCTAAGCTTGCATGGACTATAGGTGCTACATTCCTTAACGAATCACCTTTATCTGGTATAGAGCCTTTATTTGACGCTATTAATGGTAACGTACGTGCATTTAACAGACTTGTGTCTCAGAGTGCATCGTCATGGATACCAGCTAGTGGAGGTCTTGGTGTGATATCTAACGCTATAGATACAGCACAGAAAGATATAGACGGTGAAATCATTGACTTTGTAAAGAATAGACTACCCGGTTTTAAGAGTACCTTGCCTAATCAAATTGATATATGGACAGGTAAGCCTTTAAATGATATTGATAATCCATACTTAAAAGCACTTAATGCTTTGAGTCCTATAAAAGTTAGCAGTGGAGCTGAAGATTGGAGAATATTTCTACAAGATATAGGCTACAATGGTACTAATATATTGAAGATGGATACTACAGGATCATATGAATGGAAACCAGAAGACAGAGAACTAATAAATCAATACATAGGTGAACAGGAACTGTTTAAACAAGTTGAACGGTTAATGAAAAACAAAGCATATCAACAAGATATCAAAGATCTAAAATCACTCAGAAGCACACAGCTTCAGTTAGAACCTGAGAAGATTGCTTTAAAAACAACCTTATTACCTATACATAAAAAATTAAATTCTATACTTCGTGATGCTTTAAAACAAGCAGAAGCTAGATATTTAAGAGACCATCCACATGTACAACAATCTATCTATAATGCACAGCGAGCTAAACAACGCCTTGGTGAAGGTGACGTAAAGGGAGCTGGTGAATTACAGAAGAAAGATATTGAAACACAAAACCTAATCAACATGAGGAAATAGCATATGAGTGCTGTTATACAAAACGAATATACTGGAAACAATAGTACTACTCAGTACTCCTTTACATTCCCATATCTTAAGACCTCAGACATTAAAGCAAGTCTGGACGGTGTGGATACGACGGCATTTACATTGCCTAATGCAACCACGTTACAATTTAATACTGCTCCCGGTAGTGGAGTCAAAATCAAAATATTTAGACAAACCAGTGTTGACACTTTAACAGCAACATTTTATGCTGGATCAGCTATCAAGTCAGAAGATCTAAACGACAACTTTACACAAAACCTGTTTAAGACACAGGAGGTTGGAGCTCGTTTTATCAGTAACCTTGGTGGTACGATGACTGGTGATCTAAATATGGGTACAGCTACTGATATAGTTTTTGAAGGTGCAACAGATGATGCACACGAAACTACATTAACAGTAGCTGATCCTACAGCAGATCGTACAATTACATTTCCTAACGTCACTGGTAACGTAGTTACTACAGGTGACACTGGTACTGTTGCTACAGGCATGATTGCAGCTGATGCAGTCAACGGTACAAAGATAGCTGACAATGCTATTAACTCTGAGCACTATACTGACGGTTCTATTGACAGAGTTCACTTAGCAGCAGACATAGTAGATGGTACAAAGATAGCAGATGATAGTATCAACTCTGAACATTATGTTGCTGATTCTATTGACACTGAGCACTACGCTGCCGGTTCAGTAGATGCAACAGCTCTAGGTTCTAATGCAGT
>Ga0181416_1000366_pt1 | contig 11791 bp, 15 predicted proteins | sample 39SPOviralmetaG_FD_130141 | JGI IMG/M metagenome (GOLD analysis project Ga0181416, IMG submission 130141) | Marine viral communities from the oligotrophic San Pedro Time Series (SPOT) site, San Pedro Channel, CA, USA - 39 SPOT_SRF_2013-01-16 | ecosystem: Environmental > Aquatic > Marine > Strait... | reverse complement strand
GTCTCTACGTTGACGTAGGGACCGGCTAGGGCAGCAGCTGGAGCAAGAGCAATAGCAGCGGCAGCTGCAGCGATAGTCGTTTTAAACATTTGTTTTACCTTTAGTTACTTGCGGAATGGATACCCGCAGATGAATAGGGACTCGACTGTCCCGTGTTATGAATACCCTTTGTTATTTTATGACAAAAGGTTAAGTATTTATACTACTCGAAGTTTCGTAATATGTCAACTGGGTGGGTTTTCCGACTCTTGTGCTGCTTTCGCGGCAGAGTTCTCAGTAATCCGACCCAAGTAAGGATCATAGTTCATTCTTTGTTTAATGTCAACTGATAGGTTTTGCTGTTGCCAATAATTAAATTGAGTTTCATAATTACCTTTATGGAACACATCAATGTGCTCAGGGTGAATACTAGATCCCAACTCAATTCTATAAAGAAGTAGGGGTATAGCAAAAGTATTCCCAAAATTATAAATCAGATCGTCAGCAACAGCGCGAGGTTTTACTCCTTGATCCAATTTATATTTGTCTCCCCTACAATGAAGTCTTACAAGTTTCTCAGCATGGTATCTATTGATCACATAACAAGCAGTAGAAAAATCATTCACAAATCTCTTATGAAGATTAACATGAACATCACCAGTACAAATAAGAGCAATCTGAACTACATCCCAATCATAAGGAAAGTGTGCATAGAAATCAACCCAGGCAAAATTCCAAAAACGTACTAGGTCTAAACTACAATCATCCTCCATGATAACCGCATAAGGACTATCAGAGGTCTCTAGATAGTGCTTTAGTGCCTTGAGGTGGGACGTAGTGCATCCAACCTCCCCAGAGGTCATCATAGGGGGATAAGTGCCCTTGATGATATCACTTAGGTCATCATCTCTTCCATCATAAGCAGAGATTCTTTCATAGTTTTCAACTTCCCAATACTTAAATTGGTCTTCCATATACTCACGTCTTTCTGGTTGACCGTCAAGATTGAGGTAATAGATTGGACCAATTCCCTTAAGTTTATATGCTGCTTTATTTTTATCCATTACAAAACCTCCCAATCTTCTGGGAATAAATCTTTAGTATTTAAGTGTGCATTATTTGGACCGAACCATTTTTTGGGAGCAATAACTCTTCCACTATTGCCCAACCAAGCACCCCACCATGAAAATGATGAGTTAGCAATAATATAATCACTACACTGCGTCATCAAATATAGGTCATGGTATGGTCCTGATGCCTCAGAAACAATAAATCTATCAGAGGAGAATAGTTCTTGTACCATACACCATTTAGGATCATCACTAAAGATAACAACTTGCCTTTCAGAATCAAATTTACTAAGAGATTCTTCATAGTAATCAAGAGTTTGATTATGATGGTTGCCAGAGTTAGTTAAAAAATCTCCTCTACGGATATGGAGGGCAATAGGATTATCAAAGTAATCATCTACAATCACCTTACACTCATCGATAATTTCTTTTTTAAATGTAAACTGAATTCTTACTTCATCAGAACAATGCTTAAAGTATTTTTCAGTTTGGAAAAATCCATAGAGAGTATGGTTAAACTGCCTATTACCATTTAGAATGTCACTGTCAAACTCAAATCCCTTTTCCTGAAGAACATGATCTGTGTTTAAAACTCCAATATTGTCGGGTTTGATATCAAAGCAATCAAACAGTTCAATCCTTAATTTATTACCAATCCCATCATCAAATATTTCTTGATGATTTGGAATAATAAACGGAACTCCAGTATAGCGGGCAACACCCATGGTTGCCGCAAACTGAAACATTTGATTTCCAAGTTGTCCCAGTTTACCAAGATAATTAAATGCTATGGTCATCATTAAACCTCAATAAACTTTTTTCCATTCAAATCTCACAAAATCGGTTGACCAATTGCCACTATGTTTCTTTTCCTCATGCAACCTATAATTGTGAGAATTATCCCTGTCAATATCTGCCTCACCCTCAGGGCAATAATCTAAATATAGATCACTAAATGTAACCACATGAAGTTTTCCAATAGATCTATACCAGAAACTAGGGTCAGTCCACCCATAATGCCCAACTAAGTCTTCTTCACAACCACCAACATTCCAATAGTCTTCTACTCTCAAAAGACATACAGCGGGGTGTGGCTGTCCGTTCTTAGGATGTTTAGGGTCAGCAACTCGTCTGTTAAATTTATATGCTTCCCCCGTTCTTCTGCTTGCTAATTTTAACATACTTGTAGCAAGTTCTTCAGATACAAATGTATCCATGTCCAGAATAACCATCCACTCGGTCTTGCATTCTTGAGCAGAGAGATTTCTTACTCCTGCAATATTACAATATAGATCTTCATTAACACGATAGACAGATAGATCTATATCAGACATATCAACATTTTTTAACGCCTCCATTGCTGGCACCTTGCTGCAATCATCAGCAATACAGAATGAAAACTGGTCTCTAATATCTTTAGTCCAAGACTTCCAACTTTCAACCTGGTCTACAAGAACTTTGTTTTGATTGTAGAATGATAAGTTAATCGTAATTTTTTTCATTTTAAATTTTTTTTAATCCAATCAACAACTTTAATACTCCACTTCCATCCAAGAATCTCTTGGACCTTGTCAATATTTGCCCTGGAATGCATAACTTCACCCTGTCTAGCAGGAATCATAATTTGATAGTCGGATACTAAATCAGCAATAGTTTGAATTTCAGTTCCCTCTCCAGTCCCAATATTGAAGACCTCACCATATGTTTCAAGTTCTCTTTGAGAAGCAAGAATATTTGCATATACCACATCAGATACGTGAACAAAGTCTCTTGTTTGATATCCAGGTTCTACAATTGAAAGTGGTTCTTTATTTTCACTCTGTTTCTTGAAGATAGACATGACAGGAGCATACTGTCCTGACTGATGCTGTCCCTCACCATACACATTAAAGTATCTAAAGACTACTGTCTTAACACCATAGAGTTCATAATACATTTTAAACAGCATCTCTCCAGAATACTTTGAAATTGAATAAGTATTCAAACAATCAACACCGTTTGTTTCATAATTGGGATTAAACATTGTGTTACCATACACAGCACATGTGGATGAAAACACAGCTCTATCTACATTATGAATTCTACAGCACTCCAATACATTCATTGTTGACAACATGTTATTTGCCATACTTTCATTTGGTTTTTCAACACAATATGAAATAGCAACCTCAGCTGCCATATGAAACACATTATTCACACTGTCAAAAAGATGAACAAATTTTGTGTAATTTTCAATTAAATCAACAAGATAATAATTTGCTTTAGGATTTGGGTTATGGGGATGAACTCTGTCCAACACAATAACCTCATGACCTAAATCAACCAACCTATTGACAAGATGAGATCCAATAAATCCACACCCACCAGTTACAATACTTCTAATCATAATTCATAGTTATCTGTTGACATTGAAAGACACTCAACTGGAGAAACCGTCTTGTTGAATTTCATATTACAATTATCCCACATTTGTTTATATGTGACATTGTGCCAACAAGATTCCCAGACCAGTGGAAGAACCACACCCTCCTCAAAATATCCACTATGCAATGCTATGATATTAGTCTTATAGACATCATATAGGGGAAGAGGAAATGTCTTGATATTATATATCTTGAACATTAAAGATAATATAGACTGATCATTTTGATGTTTGATAAAATGATCACTCTCACTACCAGCTGATGGAGAATAATCCATCAATCTAATTATACTCCATGTGTCAAATAATTCCCGAAAAAACTTGATTGTATAATCATTTTTCTTTACCAAGAAAATACCACCATATGCTTGATTAGTGTCCCAGTATAATGGGTCGGTGATATTAAAATGCTTATACAAATCACTCTTAGTAAATAATCTTTCTAACCACCAGTCACTATGAAATCCTACAATACCTTTCTCTGAATTGTTTGCAAGATTAAAAAGATTTTCAACACCGTCTTCTTTTAAATCTTTGATATCACTATCAATCCAAAAGATAACATCACCATCATCACAATCCCGAAGACCTTTATCCATCAAGTATGCTTTTGCCGCCCAAGGAAAGACGCGACTATCATCAAACAATGATTGATGCTCTTTAATATAGTCTGGATCAACATCAGAAAGATTAAATACCTTTACTTCATCAATGATAGGATATTCCTCAATCCTCTCCTTGAATGCTTTCATATTAATTTCTCTTTCCCTATTCCTATCAGCAAAGGTAAAGACTTTATATTTACCTTCCTTTACTGATGGTCTCATCTCATTACCACCAGAAAGAATTTTATCCCTATTGTCAGGATTTCTATAGTAATAATTTGTAGTTACATCAAAGAAGTATGGAAGATATTCTTTTACAGAATCAAAAGATTGTGACATTTTCTAGATCAGGATTATAAGATGATAAGGTATGTATTGAGAATTCTACTTTACTATAAAACTTAAACAGCAACGAGTAATCATCTTTGATTGATTGACATTGTTTCTTCTCAACTTCATAGTCGTGTTTCTGTGGAACCAAGTATTCTTTCTCATAAAAATCAAGACCAAAGATATTTACCTTATCTGCATTATAGTAATTAATGGCAAGCATGATACCCCATGCTAGAGAACCTCTAACACATCCATGTGGCCAAACACCTGGATAACTATCTCCCTGCTTAAGTTTACCACTCAGATGAGCATATTTGTAGTCCTCTACACACTCTGAGGGGAAGCAACTAAAATTACCTTGAGCAGGACAATCTCTATCTGTACCAGAACCAGGAGGGAAAACTGTATTAAATTTGTTCTTGACATTATGATCTGCCTCAATGCCTCTAATCAGAGACGACAAATCTCCAATGCAAGGTGTACAAATAAGTGTAAGATCTTTTCCAGTAATGAACTTAGAGACTTCAGGTACTTTGTAATATTCACATGGGTTTCTAGGCGATTGCCACCACTCATTAATTAAAATTACGTCAGTGCAATCCGATTCAAACTTATCAAGTTTTTTGAGAGATTCACCTCTCCCCAAAATAGTTACTTCCATAATCAAAATGAAGATATTACATCGTATATATCACTCGTATTCATTGACGGTGTGAGTGGTAGACAAACGTGTGGAATCCAAGAACGAGTCTCTCCAACAAAAACATATGGATAAGAATTCTCATCAAGGATTGAAGTTATCTGATTGGTGTGATCATAAACAGGTGAAGTTTTTATAGAAGACTCTGGAACAAAACAGATGTACTTGTAATAAGATGGTGAAACAACAGACTCAGTATAGTTAATGTTTTTAAAAGAATACTCACCCAACTCTGAATCATATATGTCTGCTAGTTCTGATTTATGCTGAATGATTGATTCGTAATTATCAATAATAACATTAGCAATTGCTGCAGAAAAATCATTCATCCTAGCATTTGGAAGTGCTGGTAGTGAATGATGCAACTGACCATCAAGAGGATACTTACCATAATCACGTAAACGACGTGCTTGTTCTGCTTTTACATGGTCTTTAAGAATGACAAGTCCTCCCTCACCTGCAGGAATAGGTTTAGTAGGGAAGAATGATAGAATTGCTGCATCCCCAAAGGTGCCAACATATTGATCATCTATACTAACAAAAGGTGAATGGGCACAGTCTTCAATAAGAATAACTCCTCTTTCCTTACACAGATTAGATATCTCAAGAATATCAGGATTAGGATATCCACCAATGTGAGTGAGAACAATAGCATCAGGTTGATGATCTAAAGCCTCTTTGATAATACTAATGTCAGGCATCAAGAGTTTCTGACTAGACCCAAGAAGAATAATCTCTTTATTAGCAGTTACCCATGGCAAACAACTAGCAAAGTATGTATTTGTTTGAACTGCTATCCTCTTAATTTCAGGAAATAACAGACTCAATGTTTGCAATGCGGTTCCACCACTAGAGGTAGTAACACAATGACGTTTATATTTTTGCGAAAAAGTATCTTCAAGCAGTTTTGATTGTGGACCAGTAGACCAAAATCCAGAACGCAATACTTCAATCAATGATTTTTCAAGTTGATCATTAATCGATTGACCAAAATCTAAAAATTTATAACCCATCATCACCTCTCCAATAATTAGACCATTTGGGATCAAGATACTCAGTAGAAGATGCGAAACGTAAATCGCATGATAATCTTGGAATCATATTGTTAGTATCAAAAGACGCATGTACAACATTCAGACAATGAAACACTATATCCCCTTTTGAGATTTTTGGCAAGTACCAAGTTGTCTCAAGATGATCTGCCAAATCCTTCAGGTCACTTGTAATTGTTCTATCATCCTTAACCAATTTTGTTATGGATGAAATATTTTTGTGAGAATCTTTAAGATAAACAAGTTGCCCATGATGAGAATCAGCAGGTCCAAGTGGTATCCAAGCAGTTAGTGCTTTACTATTATCTGATGTACGAAAATAATCCATATCACGATGTGCTAAGGTACATCTAGAACTTAGATGAGAAAAACTTCTTAAGATAACTCTTGGAGATAAAACAGATTGATCTGAATGTAATAACACTGCTGCTAACTTCTTTAAGATACTAGACTCAATAAAATTATGGAATGATTCTGAGCGTACAAATATATTAGCAGGGTGCAAACCTATACCATGTGATAATTTTGAATTATTAACATGAGTCCATTCATTACCGTCATATTCATAATCTCCTTCAAACATAGAAAAATATTGACTCCTTAGAGGGTCAATAATTTCATTAGAAAAAACATTTTTTACAATTAGAATCCCCCCAAAACTGTTGAGAGGTTTACTGGTAAGAAGATCATCAAATTCAATATAACATTCAGAAGGAACATCAATTGCTTCAAAAGACTTTCCAGATGCTTTTAGATTATATTGTTTCATGTTAAATCAAAAAAACTACGATCTTCAATACACCTATCATCTATGTAGTAGTCAGCATTTGGTTTCCCTAAAAGGAGTTGATGAAATTTACATCCCCAAGAACGAAGTTGAGTTTCAGTCATTTCACCCCACATATTATATGCTTCAGCGATATTACCATCACATGTTCCCATTCCTCTAGCAGTGAAATAAATTATATAATTGCCAGCATCATATAAAGAGTTTACTAGTTCTATTCTATCAGAGTTTGGAATTGCTTTATCATAATCCCCCCAGGTATTATTACAAATTGTCCCATCAATATCAAAACAATATCTCTTCACGCTTTTCTCAATTTATTCATAATGGGAATCTCACTATCATATACCTGCTTCACACCATCACCAAGCATTGTAGAAAGAATGTTAATTTGTCTTACAAGTTCCTCACTATGTTCAATAGATGAGGCTTGGTCTGTCCCAAATTGAGTTCTATCATCAGTAATATGAAATTCAATACACTCAGATCCAAGAGCAGTAGCACCAAGACAAGCAACTAATCCACTATGGTGATTAGAGAATCCTGCTTTGATATTTGGATAGGTATTCTTAAGAGTATGAATATATTTCAGATTCACCTCATCAACAGAAGATGGATAAGTGCTAGTACATGCAAGAACATACTTTAAACTATCTCCCAATGCCACTACAGCAGCATCAACCTGCTCAGGAGTACACATACCAGTAGACAGGATAGTGGGTTTACCTGTAGCAGCAAGTTTCTTCAAGAAAGAAATATCTGTTACAAGTGCTGATGCTACCTTATGATAGTCAACCTCAACATTGTTTTCAATATCATCTACACTTTCTTCATCCCAGCAAGATACAATAAAGTCCATACCAAGAGACTTAGTATAACCCCTAAGAGACTGATACTGCTCAACACTAAATTCAATCTTCCACTTATACTCAAGATAAGTCATAACACCCCACGGTGTTTCTCTTTTCAAATCTTTTTGATTCTCTGGCACGCACAGGTCAGGGTTTCTTTTTTGAAACTTAACCGCTTGACAACCAGACTTATGTGCTTGATCAATCAATTTTCTTGCATGATTTTCAGAACCATTATGATTGATTCCAATTTCAGCAATTACATAAACTTTTTGCATAAACCTACACCTATACTTTTAAATTATACTATAAAATTATTATTTTTTCAACATGTACTCTTTCATAACCAAAGAGGACAATTTAAAATCATCAATAGAATCTATCTCAAAAGACTTCCATTGGTCCATTTCAACAATTCCTATGTTCCCATACATTCTGTTATTAAACTTCTTAATAGAGTCTGGTTTGAACATATAGAATGATCCATTTTCAATGTATTGGATTTCATTATCTTGTCGTCTTTTTCTTTTCTTATAATCATACCCAATACTTTCTAATCCCTTCTTACCTTTTTTCCACAAAGAACACTGATCAGTTTTAGTAGCTGCAAATAAAGAATCATATTCACCACTCTCAGCCATCAATAATCCATTTTTAATATCGGATGGTTCACGCATAGGTGAAGTAACTTGTGGGGCGAAGATCCAATCATAATTAAATCCTAATTTTCTTAAATAATTTATAGAATAAATCCAAGAAAGTTCAGAGGTTGCACCATCACCAGACACTTCAGGTGTTCTAAGAATAGAACCTACACCATATTCATGACCTATTTCCAAAATATCATGAGAATCGGAACTAACAAAAATATTATCTTTGTCAATTCCACCATCAATACACTGTTCTATTGTCCATGAAATTAAAGGTTTACCACAAAAGTCTCTTTTGTTTTTATTTGGAACTCCCTTTGATCCACCTCTTGCTAAAATTATAGATGCTACCTTCATAGGTATTTCTCAACAATCTGCTTTATTTCATGTGCTCTGGTATCCCAGGTCAATCTTTCATTAAAGATTTTGTGAGCATTATTGACAATCTTCATTCTCTCTTCTTCATCCTTGAGAAAATGATTTGCCTTGTCATAGAATTCATCTACTGTTGAGAACATAACACAGTTGACACCATCAATCATCATATCATCATAAATCTTTTCATCCATCCTATTACAAAGGATAAGACTTCTATTAGCAGCAAAAATTTCAAAGTATCTGGTGCCTACAAGATCTGCAGGACCAGTAGTCACGAGACATAGTTTTGAATTGGAGAGATTCCTAGCATACTCATCATCAGTAAACATGGTGCCAGCATAGTTATTTCTATGCGATCTTGCATTAATAAAATTACCAAGATCACCATTGAGCCTATCCAATTCTAACAGAACTCTTTCTCTAAGATTCTCAGACTGTTCAGGTCTTGTTACACCAGAGAAGAATAAATCGTGCTGATAATCTCCACCATAGTCTCTGAATTGATTTTTACTAGCAGACCACATAATTCTGTAGAATGGAATGCCAGTCTGAGACATGAACTTATCTACATCATGATGAACAGTAAGAGCAGCAGTTGCTCCCATCTCTCTGATCCAGTCTAGTTTATTCTTAAGTCCTGTGTATTCCTTGTTTAAGATGGGAAACAACTTATGATTGCTATCTCTTTCAAGTGATGTTGGTTTACCATCACTACAATCAGTGTGTCCAAAACCTAAGAAAACAATATCATAATCACCAAATTCACTAGTTTTCCTAGGGATAAAGTTCTTAAATTCAATATCAAATTCACCTTTCAGTGCATGAAAGATTTCACTGTAGTAAGAACAATAACCACCCCTCAATGGTTTATTGGGATGCTCACAAAAGAGTGCCTTCATTAACGCTTCCTCCAAGTCAGGTTCACTGGATTTTCAAGATTGCCTTTATTCCTGAAGAAAGTCAGACCATATCCATAAGGAAGGGTACACATATCAAGATCTTTATCCTTTGCAAACTCTTCGGCAGCACCCATCATACCATCACCAAGAGTATGGTGCCTGGTATCATGAGTAATCAAAATACCATCATGCTTCAGATAAGGATAGATGTTATTCAAATCCACCAGAACTTCACTACCAACATGAGATCCATCATGGAGAATTACATCATATTGATCAAACTCAACATCTTCGTCAGCAAATATCTCATTACTGTTTCCATGATAGAAACTCCACTTATCACTATTTTGTGAAAAATCAGTAACGTTAGGATTATCACTATAGTTTGTAACGTCTACACTAGTCAATACTCCGCCAGTCTCTTCAAGTGCATGAAGAATAACGTGCGTGGAAAATCCACTACCAAATTCAAAAACATTTTTAGATTCCATTCCTACGATACAAGAATATAGAAATCCATAATGAAGCGACATTCCAGTGTCACCTTTCCGTGCCTTTGCTGCAATCTGTTCTAAGATGTTCATGATGTCCTACTATGGTTTGAATAGACTATTTGAGGCATAATCTCATTACCTCTAATTGTATTTGCTCTACCAGGAAGAATGTTTGGTTTGATACCAAGTTGTTCACACACAAATGGGAAACTAATCTGATCTCTTGAGGAGAACATACAAACTTGTTCCCACCACATCCATCCCATTCTCTGGGTCAATGGTGTATTTCTCTGTACTCTGACTGGAAGTTCATACAGTCCATTATGCTCAGGATAGCACATATGTCTGTAAAAATCAAGTTGATCCTCTACCAAGTTTGCATGATCAAAGTTAATTCTTATGACTTCCTTCCCTTCATCATATACACAGTTCTGGTCAGGGTGTTTGAATACAGCAACATCACTATTACTCAAATATTTATCAATGACTTCAAGAGGATTAGTCTCAAGTCTATGTGTCGAATCTACCCAAAAGTAGTAATCATAATCTGGAAGAAAAGCAAAGGGTAGAATTTTATACACTTTAGCATCTCTTCTATTCTTATAAGTGGGGTCTGAGGAAAATGGCAGCACAGGGTGAACTGTCCAACCATTTACAGGAGATTTGTCCACAAAGGCATGATAGTCCACCCCTTCAAATGGAACCGGTTCAATCAGTTCATTAGTTCCAATTGATGCTGTTACTACTGCTATTTTCACTTTGATCTCTCCTTACATAATTTAACTATCTCAATATCATTTAATTGTTCATTTGTAGGAACAAATAATGCTCTATATCTTTCCTCAGTATTCTCATCTACATCAGTTAAATAATAAACTGCGAGACTTTTTCTATATTTACCTTCGGGACAAGTTAGTGGATTAGGCAATCCATGCCATGAATCCTGTGTGGTATCAAACAGAATTGCCCTATTAAACTTGGGTTCAATTGTTTTGACCAACTCTTTGGGTCTATTTGTTTCTGGATTATTTGACCACAGTTCAAGACCACCACCCCAGGTAGGATCCCAATCATCGGACATATACACAATGAGATTGAGTTTTCTCTGCATCTTCAACCTAGGATGGATTGAATAGTCCTTATGGATGTTTAAATTACCACCTCTACCATGCATATGAAGACCACCTCCATGCAATCCATAGTCTGGATACAGGTTTTTGATGAGCGTCATTGACTTGATAGTCTCAATGAAATCGTTAGAACATAAGTCCTGTAGTGTTTGGTAGATCTCTGGTGGAAATCTCAACCAGTCTTGCAGTGTCTTCTTGTTTTCAATTGGATTTTCATAGAAGTACCACCTCTTGTCATCATAAGCAGGGAAATTTTCAGCTATCTTCTGTGCTTTATCAGGGGAAAAGAAATCATCAATAATCCAATGATCAAAGGGTTCTTCATGCATTGATAAGGTCATACTTTTCCTTACAGTATTTTGTCTCTTTCTCTACATAGAAGTCTCTATTCTTATGAGAAACATTTGTGGTGACTGAGAAATCACCAACTCTATTAGTGAT
>Ga0181416_1000364_pt1 | contig 11811 bp, 16 predicted proteins | sample 39SPOviralmetaG_FD_130141 | JGI IMG/M metagenome (GOLD analysis project Ga0181416, IMG submission 130141) | Marine viral communities from the oligotrophic San Pedro Time Series (SPOT) site, San Pedro Channel, CA, USA - 39 SPOT_SRF_2013-01-16 | ecosystem: Environmental > Aquatic > Marine > Strait... | reverse complement strand
TGGAGAGATGAAGCTTCATGGGTTAATACTTCTTCTCAGAATGATCAAAATAGAAATCATAATTTAGCTATGGCTGCACTTGAAAGATCTACAGCAGTAGACTTACAAGATCAAGCTTCTAAAGATTCTATGTATCAAATGATAGGTAAGTTTGGATTTGATTTTTTATCTAAATTATAATTAAAATAAGGAGGAATAAATGGGATTTTTTAGTGGTGTAGGAAGTGCAATAGGAAGTTTATTTAAAGCAGGTAGTGCTGCCGTAAAAACTTTTGGCGGAAGTGTCGGAGGTGGCGGTGGAGGCTTTAGTACATTAGGTCTTATTGGAAAAATTGGAAGTAGTTTAATGACAAAACATACTGGAGGAGATGGTAATTGGCAACCAGTAGATACTAGTGCAGGTATAAGCACACCTAGTACTGGAAGTTATAATGTAGGTTTTGAAAGAGCAGGTTCAGCAAAAGCACCAGATGTAAGATTAAAAACAGTTGATGCTGATACATTAAATGCTGAATGGGAATATAGATTAAAAAAAGGATTAAGAGATAAAAATTTATTTAGTTAAGGAGAGATATGGACGAACTTAAAGAAGCACCGAACAACCCCTTTGATGCACCAGTACCTGGTCAGAGTCTAACTGACAAACCAGGAAATGGTCCTTGGGAACACCCACCACAAATGACAGATACAGCTGAAGCAGCTGATTTTGTATGGAATCAATTATCAACTCCTGAATTTTCAGAACAAGTAATTGCTATGTTAGATGCAAGTATACCTATTGAAGCAATCGCAAGAGTAATATTATTTGGTGGATTTGCTGAAGGTAAATGGTCACCTGATGTTGCATTTATTATTGCAGAACCTGTAATGAAAATGATTGCAACTGTGGGTATGTTAGGTGGAGTTAAAAATTTTAGAATATCTATAGATGATATGACAAATGATAATGAATTAAGTTCTATTATGGATATTAAAAATAAAAAAGAAAAATTTAAAAAAGCTGCTAAGAATATAGCTGAAGATAAACCTAAGATTGAACAAAAAGGATTAATGGCAGCACCACAACCAGCACAAGAGGAGATGATATAATGGCAATAGATTTTGGAAGAATAGCAAGAGGTGTAGCAACAGGGTACCTTAGTGCAAAGATAGCAAACACAGAAGCTAATGATAAATTAAATGCTGATATACATAAAGCAGCAGGTGTAAATTTTTATACCAATACATTACCTGAACATCAAAAAAAAGAAAGAGTAAGAGAAAGAGAGTTTAAACAAATATCAAATTTTTTTGAATCTGATGATGCAGCAAATTATTTTGGAGATCAAGGATTTATAACAGGAGATGGCAAGTCTCTTGATATAATTTTGGCAACATTAAAAGCAAAAAAATTAAATCCTAATGATTTTAAAAAAGATTTTAAATGGGAAGGTAGTACTTATGCTGAAAGAAAAGAAAATAGATTTTTAGATATTCAAGATGCAGAGAAGATTGCTACAGGTTTATCTACAGGTTCTTCTAAAATTGGACCTATGACTGTTAAGAATCAGTTAGAAGGTTTAGGAACTGGTACAGGTACAGAAGTAGCAACAGATACAGGAATTGAGCCAGTTGGTGGTATGCTTCCAGGTGGAGAAAAAGAACTTTCAGCAACTCCCGATATAACAAAAAGCTTAGGATTAAGTGATATGTTTGGGGCACAAGCAGAAGAAGTAGGAGTTGAAACTAAATTTAATAGTATAAGTAGAGCTGTTAATGAACAAATGGGTTATGGGGAACCTATATATAATCAAGCAGATGGTTCAGTTACATTTAATATTGCAAATGATTTAAAAACTACATCTAACGCACATATTGCATTAGCAAGTAGTATTACACAACAAAGAAAGGATATAAATCAATTAGATGCAGTATCTTTAGCATTACAAGAATTAAATAATCAAACAGTTACTCCATTTAAAATATTAGCATCTAATCTTAAAACAGAATATAAGCAAGGAGATGCTGGGAATCCAGCAACTTTAGCAGTAGGGGGAGAAACAATTGATGCCAATAATAAAATTTCTAAAAATTCAGATCTATCTATTAGGCAATTTATAGAAAATGTATATAACACACAATTATTAGATGATGGTTATGGAAATGTGGATGCATCAGTTTTTGCTAAATTTCTAGAGAATATTCCTGAAAATTTTGTAATAAATAAAGGTACAGAAAACGAAGAAAAGTTAAAAGATGTTATTGCAAATGCACATGCACTAGCAAATTATTATAAAACATTTTAATAATGCCAAGAGATATAGGTAGTATAATAGATAATAAGTATAATAACTTATCACTAGGTGATAAGGTTATTGCTAATACTATTACAAATAAAAAACCTACTAGAAATATTGGTAATATAATAAATGATTATGTAACTAAAGATGCTTCAGAAATTGTGGGTACAAGTAATGTAATACCTGTAGATAGAAATGATGATGACTCTGTTAAAGTTACATTTGATAATATATATGAAAATAATAATTTAGCAGAAGTAGCAAAAGATTTTTATTACTTTAGAGATCAAAAGAAATTTGAAAATAATAAAGAAGCTATTGATTATTATATAAATGATAGAACTTGGAAGCAAGCTAATGTAGTTAGTATTGGAAAAGAGTTTTCTTATATTACAGGTGAGAATATAAAAAAAGATCAATTACAAAGATATGCATACCTTACAAAAACATGGGATGACTTACCTAATATGTTTCAAGAAGGTGGGGGATCTATAGGTCAACGTACTTTTAGACTTGGTAAAAATATATTTTATGCTATAGCTGATCCAATAAATATTATTGGTGTAGGTATTGGTGGTCAAGTAGCCAAACAAGCTGTTAAAAAAGCATCAGCAGAAGCACTTGAGGTAGCAATTAAAAAAGCTATTAAAGGTAAGAGTAAAGCACAAGCAAAAAAAATAAAAGATAAAATGACTAGTGAAGTTATAGGTAAAGCTTTACTAGGAAAAGAAGCTGTTAAACTTGCAGAAAAAGAAGGATTTAAAGCAGGTGCTAAAGGTATTGGTGCTACAGCAAGTGTAGATTCATTAGCACTAGGTGGTGCAGATGTTGCTAGACAATACACTGAAATGGAAGTTAATCCTGAACAAAGATTTGATCCAGTAAGAACTGGAACTGTTGCAATAGCAACATTAGGTTTAAGTGGTACAGCACAATTTGCTTTAGCGGCTACGGGTACATTATTTAAACAAGGTTTTATATCTAAAACTAAATCTGTATTTAAAGAAGAAGACGCAGGAGTTAAACCTGGTACAAATAAAATTACTAAACCAAAAAAAACAACAGAAGAATTATTAAAACCTAAAGAAGGACCAACAGGGGCAGCAACTCAAAGTAAGTTACAAAATACTTTAACTTTCTTAAAAACAAATATGTTTGATGCTTATGATCCTCTTATAAGTTTGCAAAGAGATATTACAGGAGTTGGTGGAAGTGTTAAGGATGTAAGAAAAGCTTTTGATACTGGAATGAAAAAATCCCCAATGCTTTTACCTTACTTTCAATTTAGATTAACTGCAGCATCTAATGCTAGAGCTAGTGCATTTTTAAAATATGGTGTATATATGTCACCTGATAAGAATGCTAAGAATGCTAGTTATGTAAAAGGTGCTAGTCAAGGTTTATATACTACATTAAAAAATTTAGAACCAAATAATGAAGTGGCAGCTTTTTTAGATTTTGGTGCATCAATTAGAATGAAACAAATTTTAAAGACTGCAAAAGCTAGAGAGCTTAAATCTTTAGAAACTAGATTAGCTAAAGCTAAAAAAACACCAGTAAAAAAAGCTACAGAAATTAAAAAAATAAATACATTAATAGCAAAAGTTAAAAAGGGTGAGCTTAAAACTACAGTACCATTTGATAATATAAGAATAGATAAGTCAATTGATTTTGGAAGATTAACACCTGCACAATTTTATACTAAGTATAAATCAGATTTTCCAAATATGACTAAGGAACAATATATTAAATCTAAAGATTCTAGAAAAGGAAATTTTATATCATCGCAAAGAGAATTAAAAAAATATACTGACGACTTACTTAGATATTCTAATATAAGTGAAATGATTGGTAATAAAGAAGTTACTAATATATTAAAAGCAAATCCTGAAGCATGGATACCATTTACAAGAACCTTACCAAAGAAAGGTATATGGGAAAGGCTAACTGGAAGAGGACCTACTGAAGTTGGTAAATCAAAAATTACAGCAACTAAAAGTCCTATTGTTAAATTAGCTAAAAAAGAACTTGAAGGTGAATTAGATTTATTAAAAAATTTAATTAGTTATACTCACAGAACTGTAGCTGCTGCAGATATGAATAGAGCAAAAGTTTCTTTATATGAAATGCTTGAAGCAGCACATAACTCTGGTAAACATGGTAATGTTATACTAGATTTAACAGCAAAAAAAGCTAAAAAAACTTTAGCAGAAGATGCAACTGGTAGTATAGTTAGAAAAGTTTCAGCTGCTGATAGAATTGGTATATTAAAAACTACATTAGAAAATTTAGATGATGCATTAGATAAACAAGGATTAAAAATTATAAAAAAAAGAGATTATAGTTTAGTTAATAGTAAGAATCCTAAAGATAAAGCTAAGATAATAAAAATAATGGAAGATCGTTTAAAGAATGATCAGACAGATATATTAACTTTTTCTAATCAAGTAGCAAAAACAAAGAAAGGAAATTATATTGATATAGTATATAGAAAAGATGCAAAGGGTGTAGTAAAAGCAGAGATGTATGAAATATTAGATCCTAACTTACATCAAATGTATAAAAGTTTTGACATGAAAGCTGCTAGATATTTAAATAGAGCAGATGGTATGTTTTCAACATTAGCTTTAATGGGTGAAGCTGTTGGTACAATTACTAGACCTACTGCAAGATATCTTGGTAGATTTATTACATACACACCTACATTCCAATTAAAAAACTTATTTAGGGATACACAGGCAGCAGCGATTACATCTGCTTTTTCAATTAGAACTAAAGATGGTTTAGGATTTATACCAGTAGGTACTACAGGTAAAGGTCTGTACACATCTATGAAAGAAGCAGAAGCATATAGAATTAGTTATATTAATGGTTTAGGTTTTGCAACAAGAACAGAAACCGAAGGTGCATTAGATAGTTCAATAAATAAATTAGCTATTGATAATAATTTAAATTCATTTTATACAAAACAATTAAAACAATTATTTGGTACTGGTGGTAAAAGAGGTTATATACGTAAAGGTGCAGATGCTTATGTAGATTTTGTAAGTAAAATAGAATATGCATCTCGTATGGGAGAATTTCAATTAGCTAAGAGAGCAGGCTTTGATAATTTAGGTGCATCATTTGCGGGTAGAGAAGTTACTACTGATTTTGGAATGAGAGGATCTTCAGCAATTTTAAATTCTATGTCTAGAAATGTTATGTTTTTAAATGCTAGTATGCAAGGAATGTATAGGGGTGGTAGAGTATTAACAGAAGGTACAACTGCGGATAGAGCTAAAGCAGGTGGAGTAATAATGGGTTTAGTTGTAGCACCAGAAGTATACTCTTATCTTTTAAATAGAGATAATGAAGAATACCAAGCATTACCTGATGTAGTTAAACAATTAAATCATGTATTCCCTATGGGTTTTGAAAAATTAGATGAGTATGGAAATCCTATAGGTAGAGATTTCTTTACAATGCCAAAACCATATGACTTTGGTGTATTTGGAAATATTGCACATGCATTAATAAAAGGTATAGATGAGAATAGTACTACTGTAGGTGCAAAATATCTATGGCAATCATTATCATTACTAATGCCAGTTAATTTTATTGGTCCAATACCTATGGTTAATACAGCTATGGAACCAATAATAGAACTTATAATGAATCAAGATGCATTTACAGGTAATAGTGTAAGAAAATATTATGATCAACTTAAGATAAATGATCTTAGATTAAAAGGTGGCACAAAAGAAATATCTGTACAAATACATAATTTAACTAAATTTCTACAAGCATCTGTAATACCAGGATCAGATGATAAAGTTATTAATGGTATAGATCCTATTACAATTGATTTTTTAATTAATGCGTATGCTGTAGGTATACTTACTTATGGTGTAGATCTTATGGAGATGGGTGCAAATACTATAGGTGGAGAGAAATTTGGAGATAGACCTACACCTAGAGCAGATGAAGTTAAATTATTTTCTGGTCCTATTAAAGGACCTTTGAGTATATTTAAAAATGTATTTACTGTTAAGACACCATTAAAAAGTACAAAATATTATAAAATATATAACGAAATAAAAAAAGAAGCTAAATTAAAAAGCTCATTAGATTTTAAAAATTTAGGTGCAGAAGATGGTGCTAGAATATTTATAGAAATGCAAGAGAATATTAAAAAAAGAATGGAAGATGGAAAATCTCCTATACCTAAAGAAATGAGTGTATGGCAAATGGTAAATGCTAGTTTCTTAACTACTACAGATAAAAAATTAAAAGAAATTAATTCTTATATTAACAATGTACCATTTATGAAATTAGCAGATAAAGCTGCTGCTAATAATATGTCAGAAGCAGACTATAAGAGAATGGAAATTGATAATGCTTTAAGAGCTAGAAATGAATTATTAGAATCCGTAATTAATACTCTTGCTGATATGGATGTAGAGTATGTATTTGAAAATATTATAGGTGGTAAAACATACGTAAGTCCTAACCAAAGAGACAAAAAAAATTAAAATGAAAGCTCCTAAAACAACTAGTGAACATATCATAGCATTATACGGATACATCACTGGGTTACGTAGGGATGTTAATACAATTAAAAACAATCATTTAAAACATATGCATAAAGACATTGATGAATTACATAATAAAATAGATAGATTACTATATTGGATTCTAGGTGGACTTGGTGCAACAATAGCAACATTAGTAGGATTAATTAAATAATGAGTAAAAAAGATTTTGAAAGAAATAAACCATACACAAATATGGATACTGAAATTAAAAAAAGAATGAAAGAAGAACTTCCTAAAACAAACTTTATAAGTAAATTTGGAAAAATAGGTATGTTAAGAAGATATCTTCATAAAAAACAAATTAAAAAAGAATTAGCTAGTAGACCAGAGCATTTATCACCAGCTAAAGTTAAAAATAAATAATGGCAAAAAGAAATACAACAGATACAATAGTAATTCATTGTACACAAACTCCCCCTGGTATGGATGTTGATGTAGATAAAGTTACACAATGGCATACAGAGAGAGGGTTTGATACAATAGGATATCACTATCTAATTAAAAGAGATGGCACATTACAAGAAGGAAGACAACAAGATGAAGTAGGTGCTCATGCAGTAGCAGTTAATGGAACATCAATAGGTGTTGCATTAGTTGGTGGAGGCACACCAAATATGGGATGGGAAAATAATTTTGCACCCATACAATTTGAAACATTAAAAACAATATTACTTAAATTAAAAAGTGAATACGAAATAGAAAAAATTATAGGTCACTATCAAGTTGATGATAAGAAAGAATGTCCATCATTTGATGTACCAAAATGGTTAGAGAAAAATAATATATAGGAGAAACAAATGGAAACAGTAAAAAAATATATTGAAATGGCAAAGGCTAATAAGAAGATTGCTATGGCTGGAGTTATTGTAATAATAGTAATTATAGCATTGGTATCGTAATATGTGGCTATCAGCAATTAAGCTTGCTCTAAACGCTGGGACTCATATCTATAAGAAAAAACAAGAGACTAAGATGGCAATGGCTGATGCTCAGCACATGGCGGCTACTAAGATGGCTCGCGGGGAGACGGCATACCAAGGAAAGCTTCTTGAAGCTCGTCAAAATGATTACAAAGATGAAGTAGTCCTTTGTATTTTAACGCTTCCAATTTTAGTGCTCGCATATGGGGTGTGGTCAGACGATCCTGCCGCTATGGAAAAAATAAATTTATTCTTTGAGCATTTTCAGGCTCTTCCAAGTTGGTTTACCAATCTTTGGATTTTAGTCTGTGCAAGTATTTTTGGTATAAAAGGTACACAAATATTTAGAAACGGTAAGAAGTAATGGCACTTAAGATTTCAGACGAAGCAAAAGTACAAATGCCAATGAAGACCGTAGCTAGTTTGATTGCATTAGTTGCAATTGGAACATGGGCATACTTTGGTATTATTGAAACTCTTAACAAACATACTACAACTTTAGAGTTAATGGAAAAAGACTTAAATCAAAACTCAGAATTTAGAATCAAATACCCACGGGGTGAACTAGGGCAGTCTTCTGGGGAGGCGGAACTTTTCATGCTTGTGGAACATATGAGTGGTTTAATTGAGTCTATGGATGAAGAACTTAAAGGTATGAGAAATAATAAAATTAATATAGATTTTTTAAAAGAACAAGTTTCAAAACTACAAGAAGATGTAGAAAAATTAATTAGAAATGGAAATGGAGCACACTAATGATAGAAATGGTATTTGCACTTTTACTTCTACAGGACCATAAAATTATAGAACATCGTTACCACGAGACGTTATCAAAATGTCTTAAGGCTAAACGTTATGCTATGAAGGATAAAAGTAATAAAGATAGAGTGGTGTATAAATGTATTCAGTCTAAGGCAAACATAGAAGTTTACATGGGCGAAAAGAAAATTCTTTCATTAATATTAGAGTAGGATAAAAGATGATTAAAAAATTATGGAACAAATTTGTTAGTTGGCTTTTTGATTGGCAAAAGAAATGAGTAAATGCAAGAATTGTCATTGTGATTGCCACTGCAACGGAGATCTTCATGCTGATGATTATGGTGTGTGTACTTGTGATAACTGTAAATGTAAAGGTAAAAGAACTTATAAATATGCAAAGGATCATGGTTTAGATATGTCTTTTGAAAATGAAATACTATACGATAAATGAAAGTTACTTTGTTTCTTATACTATGCTCCTATGTAGCAGGAGAATGTATGGCACCACATGCTTATCCTAAACAATTTAATGATCAATATGATTGTTTTATAGAAGGATATAATCAATCTATTTTAAAAATGGAAGAGATTGGAAGAAAAGAAATTAATGAACATGAAATTTATATTAGATTTATATGTTCTGTAGATGAAGAAGAATCAGATAAACAAGAAACTTAAATATGAAATACCTCTCAATATTATTATTTGTATTATTTACTTCTGCAGTATTTGCAGGATCAACACAGACTAACACGTCTGGAAGTAATACAGCAATTGAAGGTGGGTATACATCAACAGCTACAACTACATATGAATCAGGTTCTGAGTCTACATCAACAACTAATAATACTACAAACTCAGATATAAAATCTTCACCACCATCAGCATCTGCACCATCATATAATAGTATGACTCAAGATGTTTGTGCTGTAGGTGTATCTGCAGGAGTACAGACATTTGGTTTTGGTGTATCTGGTGGTAAGCATGTAATAGATAAGAATTGTGAAAGATTAAAGTTAGCTAGAATATTAAATGACTTTGGTATGAAGGTGGCAGCAGTAGCTATACTTTGTCAAGATGAAAGAGTATTTGAATCAATGATACAAGCAGGAACACCTTGTCCAATTGATGGTAAAATAGGTAAAGAAGCTAAAGCATTGTGGTCTAAATACGATCATGAAAGACCAGATTATAAAACATATGTTAAGCGTATGGATGATAGAGAAAAAAAAGAAAAAGAATTAGCTAAGAAAAAAGCTCTTGAAGAAAAGAAAAGACTTAAAGAAGAAGCTAAGATGACAAAAGAATTTGAAAAAATAGAAAAAGAATTAGAAAAAGAAAAGATTATTACACCTAAGAAAAAACCAGTAAACTGGGAATCACCTAAGTAATGCCTAGACCAGTAAGAAAATGGATTGTAAAATTAAGAATGTGGTACGCAGATATTCGTGGTCATCATGGTAAGAAATGGGATTATGAACCTTCTAAACATTACATGAGAAAAAAATGATTTGGTTAATTATATCTTTAATAGGAGCATTATATGCGATGTATATTATTGGCAAGTTTGCTGATGATCTTAACCCATACAACTTCTTTAACAGAAGAGATAACGACAGGTAATTTATTACCTAATGGTACAGGATCTGCATCTAATCTACAATCAGTAGATACAACTATTCCTAACGTACAATCTAATTGTTCATCATTTACTTCAGTTAATACTACATGTACAAATTCAAACTGGAACTATCAAGAAGTAGAAGTAGGTAGTACATCATCAGGTACAGGTACTTTAAATTATACAGGTAATTTAGTTGATGTAACAACAGGTAGTGAAACTACTACTCAAGCAATGCTAGATAATGGTATTACTTTAGATTCTACAACTGTTGTGCAAAATTGTGAGTGGTCTGGATCATCACATCAATGTGGTCAGGCTCAATCAGGTAGAGATACATTTAAAACAACAGTTAAAATATTAGATTCAGATGGCGAGGTACTATCACAAGTAGATCAAATAAGAAATACAGATTCAGGTTATTATAGTAATGCAAATAAATATACTGATCAAGTTATTTATAATGGCACAGGATCAAATCAGTTTGATTGGACTTGGACAGGAATAGATGGTGATTCTACTCCAGTAAATTTAGGTGGACCTAACTTATTAGGTGCTAAACTAACTATGACTTATGATAACATAGTTATAGAAAATGAAATTATTGAAGAGATTAATAATATTTTTGAAGAATTACAAGAAGAAATATTTGAAGAGTTTACGTTTGAATACATAGAAGAAATTTTTGAAGAGTTTACACTTATAGCACCACCTATGGAAGAAGAGTTTGAAGAAATTACATTTCAACCTATGATTACTATAATAGAAGAAGTGCCAATAGAAGAAGAGATAGTAGAAGAAATAATAATGGAAGAAGAAATGATAATTGAAGAAGAAATTAAAGAACCATCATCTTTCTTTTCATTAATGCCACCACCACAAGAAGAAGAAATATATGAGGAAACGGAAGAGATCATTGCAAGCTTCTTACCTATGGTTCCTAAAGAAGAGGAAACATTTACAGAAGAGAAAGAACTTGTTGAAGAAGAGCCAATAATGGAAGAAGAAGTAATTGAAGAAGAGTCTACGCATATGGCTAGTGCACCTAAAGAAGAAGAAATAATAGAAGAAGAAGCTGAGATAGTAGAAGAGGAAGAAGTAACTGAAGAAAAATCTAATAGATTAGTAGAAGAAACTAATGAAGAAAAAGAAAAAGAAGAAATTAAAGAAGAAAAATCTTCTAGCGAAACTTCTAAGAAGTCCACTGTTTCGAATAAGAAGCTTACCGAACAAAAAAAAGTACAACAGAAAGAAGCAATTAAAACTAACTTGGTAAAAATTATGGATAAAATTGACAAAGACATTAAAGATATTTCAAAGAATTTACAAATAAAAAATATAATTAAACTAGATGCTATGGCAAGTGATCAGGCATCATTAGCAGTTTATGAAAATGTAGAGTTTTATAAACCAGAAACTATATATTTAAATCAATTAAATATATTTGATAGTAGACAATTATATCCTGATACAAGTTTAACTTCTTATATTAAAGAAGATCCAGTATTTATTAAAGAACAACAATTAAAAAACCTCGATAACATTAAACAACAACTATTATATGAATTGGAGATATTAAAAAATGGATAAAATAAAAAATCAATTAGCAGGATTTGCAGCACTATTAGGTGTTATCGCAGCAATCGGTGGTGG
>Ga0181416_1000361_pt1 | contig 11862 bp, 5 predicted proteins | sample 39SPOviralmetaG_FD_130141 | JGI IMG/M metagenome (GOLD analysis project Ga0181416, IMG submission 130141) | Marine viral communities from the oligotrophic San Pedro Time Series (SPOT) site, San Pedro Channel, CA, USA - 39 SPOT_SRF_2013-01-16 | ecosystem: Environmental > Aquatic > Marine > Strait... | reverse complement strand
GACGATCATTTATCTAACATGATAAATATTGCAGAAAATGTATTTGAACCCCTTAGAGCTCATGTAAATGGTCCTATAAAGATCAATTCGTTTTATCGTGGACCAGAACTTAATAAAGCTTCTAGTTTATCTTTTTCAACAACCATGCCAGATACTTTATCTTCTAATGCATCATTTTTAGCTTTTAGCGCTTCTACCTCCTCTGGGTTTTTACCTATAAAAGTGTAAATAACAACTGATAAGCTACCAACTAACATACCGACGATTACCTTAAATATATCGTTGTTTGTATCTGGTATTTCAAAAAATGCTAAAAACAGTAACAAACCCATTACAAGTAAAAATACCGTTGCAGCTCCTATATATCCTCTTAATTCTTTATCTTTAAACATATTCATTATTTATAATTTTTAAACATTAGTTTGTATAAAAGTTTATTCCAACCTTCTTGAATTTTATCTACTAATTTTTTTATTTTTTCTTTCATTTCTTTTTGTTAATTAATAAGCACTTGCTCTTTTTATATCTTCAATAGCTTCGTTTATCTCCTCGAGATCCGTTGGCAATAAAAGATCTAAACCAGCTTTAAAAACAACCTCTTTATATCCTTCTTTAAATATTATAATAGTAGGTGCCATTCTTATTCTATATTTCTTTTTTGCTTCAGGTGCTTCGGCTACGTTTACTCTATAGTAAGGTACTTTTAACTGATTCCACTCAGCAAAGCAATTGTCTTTATTAAACTCAGCCCAAAATTCAACAACAACTATGTCTGTTTCCTCGAACCCGTCTCCTTTTACCTTTTGTTCAAAATCTACATCATCTATCCAGTATTCTTCTGGTACGTCAGATTGAGCAAATGTAAAAAATGGTATTAAAATTAAAATTAAAATGTGTTTCATTATTTGTTTTTTTGTATTTCGTAAATTCTTTCATCTAGTTTATCTAGCTTTTCAAGTATCATCTCTACGTCCTCTTGAGTTTCCATTATTGTATTACGGATTAACTCATCTTTTAACTCCCACTCTGTTTTAGATATAGTGGGCTTAGGTTCCTCCATAGCTTTAGCTATATCCGCCTGCATTACAAAATACATGCTAGCTAGTGATATTGTGAAACCTATTATAATTCCAATAGTTTTTAAATCCATTGTAACTTTAGTATTTTCGCCTAATTGTTGTGCCATTTTTTTATGTTGTTTTATTTAAAGGTATAATTAATTCCAAAAGATGTATTAAAAAGTTCACTATCCCACATTTTAGAATATTCACCCTCAACAAATACACCTAAGTGTTTTCCTACTTTCCAGCCAAAGTTAACACCAGCGGAGTAATCGTCCCATTGTTCTAATTTAGCATCTTGTACCAATCCTCCTTTTCCCCAGTTGTTTCTATTTAAATAAGAAACATCTTCATCTCCTTTGATATATCTGTGATGTGGCAGTATGTAGTTAGCGTAAGCGTGTAACCAAAAGTTATTCTTATAATGATAAAAGTCAAAACCAACGATTGGCGCAATTTCACCAAAAGGCTCTAATAAATCCCAAGCTTCTTGATTGTAGCGATTCATAAGATCAGTAAATACTGTCTCTCTAAACTCAAGATCAGTGTCAGCAACCCTATTACCATCTGGATCGATCCAATACCAGTCAGACGTTTCATTACCAAGCTCATCTGTTTCGCTATAATATATATCGTCATAACCATATAAAAAACCTAATTCATACCAATAGTTAATTGGGTACTCCTCACCGTCTATAAATTGTGTTTCATTCAACCATATTTCTATAGGGTTGTACCCATAAGCTCTATCATGTGTGCGATATATAGCCCCAGCAGATATACTAAACTTTTTACCAATAGGTAATCTAGCTCTAACCTCAGCCGATTGGTACTTTAAATTAATTTTACCAACCTCTCTAGACTCAACTTTTGCAATATGATACTTACCTGTATGTTTTAAAAAGTATCTATGATTTTCAAATAGTTCTCCTCTCCATCTTTCTTTTTCATAATGTAGTTGATATTCTAAACCTTTAAATGCAGATGTAGGGGCTGAAAAAGCTAACTGGTTTTCTGTACCATCATAGTAATTTCTAGGTTTTCTTTCATAATCAAACCTAGCTAGTTTTCTAATACCAAACCCATATCTATAATCGTATGGATATTTAGGCGTGTTATCAACGACTGTTGGTATAGAGTATAAACCACCGTCTGGATTTGTTCTCACAAAATAAGTTGGTTGTCTTTCTTCAACAGAATTGCTAATGTCTCCAGCTCCATAAACCGTACCGTATTTTAAAAAATCATTGTACAGTTCTTTGAATAATTGAGCATTAGCTGAATTTGTTATTAAAAACGCTAGTAGTATTATTAACTTTTTCATATAGTGTGTTTCTTTTATTATTACTTGTTTTTTACTTTTTTTTAACCTTAAAGCTTGATTCTTTTTTAAATCCTTGTTCTTCACCAAATTTAGCTTCTTTACCAAAGTTTGCTTTTATAAACTTTTCTATAACATTACCAGTGTCACTTTCTAATTGCCATTTTTGCCAACCAAGAGATAAAGCTATTCTTTTCCACATCTCATTATCTTCGTCCATAGCATCAGCTATGTTCTGATATTTTATAAACGCTCTGTCTAAAGGAACGTTTGTGAAAGCTGAAACAACTTGACCACCAGCTAGATAAGCAGGGTTTGTCGGATCTAGTATTGACTTGCTTTTTATTTCGTCCATGTCATAATCTAATATTTTACCCGCACCTCTTAGTTTAGAAACTTTAGAATCTACAGGTGGAGATATATCCAACAACTTCAATGCTGAATCAGCATATTTAGGTCTGTCTTTTTCGGATTGCTTCTTAAGATCTAATACCATATTTTTCATAGTGTCTATCGCGGCACCTTGCCAACCCATACCTCTTAGTATAGAGCCTATCATTCCACTAGCTAGCATTGTAGTATCACTTTGTATACCTTCTTCCTCATCAAAAGCATCTTTAAACAGCGCTGATTGCAAAGCGTTGAATATAAAGTTTTGCACCATACCGTAGTAAGCTATCTTAGATACATTAGCTCTCCAGTCTCCACGTCCATTTTTTAAATCACTAGCAGCTCTTTGCATTATACGAGCATATTGAGAAGGTGTGTTAGCAAAAGCTAAAACAACTCTACCTATATTACTAGCTTGCTGCATTGATATTCTATCAACTCTACTAGACTGTTGTGACTCTTCTGTTATTTCTCTAAACTCATCAAAAGCTTTTTGTTTTGCCTCTGCTTCACTAAATCCTTTTTTCTTGTATGTATTTATTCTATTTCTATAAAAAGTAGCACCACCAGAAGCAATAGCGTGACTATCTGCAGCTCTTGTTAAAACAAAACCTTTATTTAATAAATAAGATATAGCTCCTTGTACTCCACTTTCTTTAGCGGCATCAGCTATTTCAGACTCGTTAACATTGATTTGATTACCACCTCTTCTTTCAACCATAAAATCAGACATTATTAATTCTGCATAATCTTTCCAATATTGTTTTTGATTTGCAAAAGCTTTAGCCATCATTAACGGGTTATTGTCATGCCAGTTTGTATAATTTATAGTTGATATAGTTTGAAGAACAGCTGATCTAGTGTTTAAAAACATTATGGCACCAACAGAACTATTTACCCAATCTAATGCTTTACCTTCCATCTCACCCATTTTCCCAGACAGCATAAGATTTCTGTTTCTACCTGTCTTCATTCTTTTCAGCATGTTTTCCATAGCTGATCTCCAGTTAGAACCTAATGCAGCTTCCATTTTATTTAGGTTTTCAGGGCTAAATATCATATCAGAGTTTGTTTGCCACTCTTGAAGGTGTTTAGCTCTACTTACCTTATTTAAATTCTCGTATAAATCAGTTGTTATTGTTCCTGCTAACCAACTCTTTTTTGGAGCCATATAACCATCTCCTCTGTTTAAATCAATAAGTTGTTGTGAAAATCTTTTTAAAGCTGGACTTTTTTCCACGTAATCTGTTAATGATTTTAGATCAGCAGCTGATAAATCAGGAACCTCCATACCTTGTTTTTTCCAAGTATAAACTCTTAAAGCTTGCTCTATAGTGTAAGGTTCTCCAGGTACTTTTTTAGTGAGATCTTTAGGTATACCAGCTTTGATCAATTCTTTCTTCATAGCCTTGAAATCATTTATCATAGCCATTCTTTGAGCTGACAAAGCATTGTTACCTCTAGCAAAAGTTTTTATTAATTTGTCTTTAAAAAACTGCATGTCAGCATCTCCTTGTTTTCCTTTACCTAAAAGTCTATATAACAAACCTTCAAAATCCTGAGCAGAAGAAGCCATCATCTTTCTTTTACCAGAATCCTTGCCCATAACAGCAGCCTTGCTTCTTGAGTATGTTTTTTCTTTACCTATGCCAAACTTACGCTCTATCATTTCGTTAACTTTAACACTCATGTCTTTTGACTGCAAAGCTAATTGCACCTCACCCTTCATATCAATAACGTTAAGAACATCACTAACTGCTTTAACATTTTTATAAGCGTCGTCAGCAAAGTAGAAGTCATTGTAACCTTTGGATGCTTTGTCTAATATCCAAAGCGCTTTAGCTTGAGGACTACCATTTTCTAAGCCAGTTATATTTTTCAATGGTATCTCCAAACCTATACCTTTTAAAAACTTATGTATAGCATTTGCTGAGGCTTGTGGTCTTGCTGTTAAGACAAATATATCTTTACTACCAAATTTACCTTGTCTTTTTAAAGCTAGATCAGCTAGCGGTCCCTTTTTACCATCAATAACTTTGTTAAACTCTGTGAAATCAAACTTAGCGCCTTTAGCTTCTAGAGCTTCTGATTGTTTAGCAAATTCTGTAGCGTTTATTTTTCCTTTTTTACCGTTGGGTAAAGTATAAAGTACCATCGAATTAGACTTAGCAAGGGTGTCATCAAAATCAAAAACACTTATACCTTTAGCTTTTTTAGACATCTTAGCTAGCATTAACGCTTCTTCTATTTGATTTAATTTTTTTATTATTTCTGGATTAGACAATGTTTTAGATTGAGCAGCTGAACCAGGAACAACTTTGTCAAGCCGTTTTAATAAATTACTTTTTATTTTGTTTATTGATTCTAAACTTTGTTTAACACCAACAAGGTCTTCTGTTATCTCTTTCGCTGTTTTACCTGTTTTTATATCTAAAGTTGTTGCTTGTATAATAGCATCAACCATGTAGTTAGCTTTTGCTGATAAGCTTGTGTTGTAACCTTTAATAAAACCTGTGTTACCTCCCATTTCAGGAGAATCAGCTTCACCTTGTAATTCTTTTGTTATTATACTTTGTTTAAATATTTTTGATAGCTTTTTAAAATCACTAGTAAATTTAGCTTTATTACCAGCATTGTTTAACATATTTAGTAAGAAGTTACCGTTAAAATTAGCAACTTGAAATTCATGTTCACTGTGGTAAGCTTTTTCTGTTTTTTGAGTTGTAACACTTGTATGTGTGGCTAAACCTCTAGAAAAACCTTGGCCTATATTTGTTTGTATTTGTAAAAGAAACTGTATATTATTTAAAGCACTTATTTTGTCTGATGATGATTTGTAGTAATCAAATATTTTACCATATAAATATTGTTGTAATTTTTCATTAGCAGCTTCTGTTTCAGCTAAGCTAGCTTTCTTTCTACCTTCTTTTGCTTGAGCTTTAGTTACGTTAGGTGTTAAATAATTTTCCAACACTTTAGCAAACTTTTTTCTACCAACTGGACTATTTAAATCATATTTACTTCTTTCTGATACTACGAACTTTTTAAATAAACCATTGTCTGTTATTTTAACATGATTAGGGTTAAAATCTAATTTATCTGTATTACCTTTAGAGTCTTTAAATATTTCATTTCGATCTACAGCAGTCATAACCTTATCACTACCTAAAAATTTAAATTGTCCTTGACCTATACTATTTTGAAATATACTAGCAACTCTAGGGTCTAAAGACTTAGATATGTCTTGTATTGCTTCTTTGTATTTTTCTACAAAATCAGAATCATTCAACCTGTCTTTATATGTTTTGTTTATATCTAACCTTTTAATATCGTCTTCAGATACACCCTCTTTTCTTAAAAGCTTTATAATAGCATCGTTTATACCGGCATATTTATTAGAAAAGCTTTTAGGTATAATAGCACCTGTGTTTAATTGGTTTAAAGATCTCAAGGCTTCAGCTCTAGCTGTCATATCTTTTATAGCGTCTCCAGATATTTTATAACCATTAACACCTATTACTTTATCCCATTGTTTGTCTAATATTGCTTTTTCTTTTTCAGTAAACGATAATCTTATTTCTTCCCACACTTTAGGTATATTTGCACCAAACCAATTATATTTTCCAACTTTTTCTACAAGTTTATCCCAAACAGCTTCTTCAACTTTTACTTTAGCCTTAAACTCCTTTGACTGCAGGTTAATATCCGTAGCTCCTCTTATAGCTTCTTTAACGTAAGGAATTACATCTTGCTCAAGTTTAAGTTTGTGATATTTGTTAGGGTTTTTAGCCTGTATTAAATCTTGTATTGCCATATTGTTTATAGCTTCTCTACCTATTTGACTAGAGTTAACCTTAGCAACTTGATTTAAAAATTCATCAAAGTTTTTCTTGTTTGCTACATTATCACGACCTCCAAAAACCAACCTATATAAATCACCTTTTTTGTAATCTTTCTTTTTCCATTTTTCTGCTCTAGCATTTGTTTCTTTAGACATCCAATCTGGTAATTCACTAGACTTAAATACTTCACCAGTTTTAGTAAACATATTTTTAAATATAGTTTTACCAATCATTGAATTTTCATACATATCAGGGTTGGATGTTCTAGGTATCATCTCATGACCAAGCTGTTCGTTTTTTAATAACCATTCTTTAGCTATATTCACGTAGTCTTTTGGTTTAGTAGATTCATTTATACCTATCTTGCTATACATCATCTCTTTCACACTAGGTGCAAGTTCTTTACCTATACCCATAAACGTTAGATCCTTAAAACTAAGGTTATCAATAACCTCTTTTGTTTTAACAGGAGCAAAGTCTGGTATGCCCATTGCCTCGTTTATGTTTATTGGGTATTTATATTTTTTACCGTCAATAGTTATAGATTTCTTAGTTTGATTTTTATCTATCTGACTAGTAAAGTCTGTGTAAGATCTATCAGCACTAGCAGCCTCAGCTCTTTCTAATACACCTTCTTGACTAAAGCTTACTGTTTGATAAACATCACCTTGTGACTTACCAGCATCTGTACTACCTTCTTTTATCTCATAAACACGTTTAGCTAATTGCTGCATAACATGTTTAGTTAAAGGCATTTCAGCTTCTGTCTTACCATAAGCAGCAGGATCATATGTTTTTATTATAGATTCTAAACCTCTGTTTTTACCTCTAGTTAAATCATATACTAACTCCGTAGCAAGCATATATCTATCTGTAGGATCTAACACTTGTTGATCTTCAAGCCCTTTGAAAACTCTACCTTGATTATACTTATTTATAACATTGTATATTATAGCATCAAACTCTTTAGATATTGATGTTGGGTTTTTAGGATCTGGAACAAGAAGTTCTCTAATTACCTTATCTATATTTCCGTCGTGTTTTTCTTTTAACTCATTAAACCTGTTTTGAATTTTTACAGACTCAGCAGCCATAGCTGTAAACTCTTTAGAGTTGGCGGATTCAAACGCAAAATCTTCTGACTTAGATTCTTTAGTTCTCATGTCAGTATTAATAGGTTCTTTTATCCAAGCTTGTTTATCTATGTTGTTAAAAAGGTCCCATTGTTTTTGAGTAACGTTTCCTTTAGCTATACCTCTAGATAAACTATAAAAGAAGTTTATTAAATCTTCTTTAGTATTTACTTTATAATCAGTACCTAATTTAGACATAAAACCTTCACTCCACTTACCCAAGTCATTAAACTTATTACTGCTAACAAATCTACTATAGTTTCTAGGATTAGCTAAAGCTTCAAATACATAAGCTACATACTCTTCGTTTTGTATTTCTTTTTCTCTTTGCTTTATTTCTTTTTTAGTTAAACCCTCACTCTGTTCTTTTGTTAATTTATAGTTATCTTCTATAAAATCTTTTATAAATAACTCTTCACCCGTTTTATAATCAAATATTTTATTCTTATCAAATACTTTAGAAAGCTCATTTCTTAATTGCAAAGCTATTTCTGGGTTTTTCTTCATCATACCTTTCATACCAAAGTGAACTAACTCGTGAGGTAGCTTACCAGGTTCAGCTTTATTGGTATTGATCCATATTCTATCTCTTGTAGAATTTATCTCAGCCGTCGCGTTCTTATCACTAACCCACTCAGGAGCTTCTTTAGAAGCAAAAAACTCTACACCTTTTGGATTAATTGTTTTCTTTAAACCTTCAAATTGTTTGTTTACTTTTTCCGTAGCTTTCTTGTCATCTTGCCAATCCTCCATCATCCAAGCTTGTTGCAAAGATGCTTCAGAGTTTTTATATAACGTATACCATTTTTTAAACTCTTCTTTAGCTTTTTCAATACCCGGTTCTCTTGGAGATTTACCAGTTGGATCTACAACGTTTTTAGCTTCTAAGTATGATATTTTTTGAGATGCTTTTTGAGCTAAACCATAAGATTCATTTCTTATATCTTCAATACCTTTCCACCAAACTCTACCGTCTTTACCTTTCATTGTTCTAACAGGCGTTAATGACGCTATTGTTGCAGAAATTGGATTGTTCTTACCCGTAAAACCTTTATAACCTGCTTGTAGTCTAGAACCTTGCTTAGCCATTCCTCTCATACCTAGTGCTCCAAAAACAAAGTAGTTAACTAAAGCATCTCTACCTACCTTGCTAAAAGCAAACTCACTGTCTATGTCACCACCGTAGTATTCATTTTCTATGTGTGTCATAAAATCTTTGTTCCCTCTAATATCCGAAACTAAAGCTTCTAGGTTTTTAGCACCTTCTACAGAAAGCATACCAGCAACACCACCTTTAACTGGATTATTTATTAAGTTGTTTAAAGCTGGGCTGGATGATTTTAGAAATGGCAAAGCTTTACCTATTCCGTAAAATGCAACTCCACCACCCATGTGGTAATGCTCGTCAAAAGCGGCTTTCATTTTAGCTTCTTCGTACATAGCATGTCCTAAAAAGTTCATAGTTTTATTTAAATTATGACCTCTTGTTATACCAGCTTTTCTAAAAGCAGCAGCTCCTCTTCTTGCTAATTTAGGTATACCAGTTATAATACCTGTTTTCTTAGCCGCCACATCTATTAATGCAAATTCTGCTAAAGCAGGTACAAACCCAGTAAAACCTTCCCAAATTTCGTAAGGAACTGATCTTTCAAATTTCTTTTTATCTTCGTCAGACACTAAACCACCGTAGGTATCTTCTAATCCAGCTATAATATCTAACTCTTTTCTTTTACTAAAAGTACCATGTGTTCCTACATCTTCGTAATCTTTCTCGTCAAACTTTTCAAATATTTTAGCAGCACCAGTCCATTGAGCTAAATCGCCTTTAAAACCTTCAACAATCATTTCACCTCCTCTTTTTAACCAATCAACACTAGATTCTTCTGTTGTTGGGTTAACGTTTAATAAGGACATTTTCTTTAATACTTCTTTTTCTAAAAGTATTTGTTTTCTGTCATCTCTATGATCTCTTACTTTATATTTAAAGTTTCTTGATAAATCTTTATCACCAAATTCATCTTCATCAAAAAATGTTTTTTCAATAAAACTAAAATCTTGTTTCTTATCATTTTCTAATAAACCAAAGTAACCTAGTGGTGATTTAAAATTATTACCTTCTAAGAAATTACTAAGACTTAAACCGGATCTATTAGCTTTTGCGGCTAATTGTTCTTCAGGTGTTATTAAACTATTACCACCAGCGCTATCACCATCAGCGGCTATAACTCTATCGTAATGCTTACTTAACACTTCCATTGGTAAATTATAAACAAAACCATTGTCCGCAGTACCTGTTTTGTATTCTTTCAATAACTCCCAAGCCTCAGGATCATTTATAACAACATCATATCTTTCTTCTCCTTCAAAATCATTAACAGCTAGTTCGTGTATTTTTTTATTATAAACATTGTTAACATGCTCTTCATACGTGGGAGCGCTCCAGTCTCCATTTTGAACTTGTTCTCTATATTGTTTTATTTCTTCTTCAGTAAAAGTAAAACTACTATTAGCTTTTTCAGGTGTTAGTTTTTTAATACTATTACCCTCATAATCTACTAGTATTTCCGTTTCGTCACCATACAGCGATTTAACATCTTCTAATATTTCGTTTTGTAGATTAAATAAGTAAGTGTTTGATTCTAATGTCGGAGGGTTCTCCGAATCATCTCTAAGTGTTTTAAGGGTTTTAACCTTATCAGCTATTGCTTTTTCTTTTGGACCTAAAGATTCGTAGTCATAACCTTTGTATAATTCTTCAATAGCACTTTCGCTAGCAAAGTTAGGGTTATTAGCTCTAGCTTTTATTTGTTCTTTAAAATAAGTTTTACGGTTTTCAGCTTTTAATACACTCTGTTCTTTAGCTTTTCTTTCAACTTGATCGTTGATTAATTTATCAATATCAGATTCTTCTAAACCTTCAAAACCTTCTTTAGCTGTCCAGCCTCCAAACCAACCTTCTTCACCATACCTAGCTTTAACTAGTTTAGCCATGTCTTTATAAGAGTCTGAGTCTCCCTTATCAGGGTCGGAATCACCTAAGTATATTTTTTCCCAATCAACAACATTATCGTAATCTTCAAGATCATAATCTTCACCGTACGTTGTCATTACATCTTCAGGATTATCAAACCAAGAAGCAGCGTCTGCCTCGGCGCTCGCGTATTCTTTAGATGATCTAGCTTTGGTAGCTCTTTTATCTTCTGCCTCGTCTTTTTTTCTTCTATCCTCAATCATAGCGGCAGCTTGTCTATCAAACTTATCTCCATAAAGCCTAGCAGCTTCAACGTTTACAGGTTCAATAGGATCATTTATAGCTTCATCTCCAGCTAACTCGCTGTCTAAAATGTCTTGACCAGTATATTCAACTCCTTCAGGCCAATACCAAGGTATTTCCTGCTTGTGATTCTTGTTATGAGGCATATAATTATTTTATTTGATTTTACCGTTCGCAAACAACTGCTCTAGTATCTTAGACATTTGACCGTCTTTTGATAAAGAAAGTGACTCTATACCAGATGCTAGATACGTTATTTGTCCGTTTGCAACATATTCGTTTTTCTTTTTAGCTGATGTAGCGTCTCTATAACCTCTGTTTTCATCTAAATCAAAAATACCAAAAGTTCCACCCATATCTACTATCTTTAAACCAGTACCAGCAAACACATTGTTTTGGAAGTCATTAGTTGTTAGAGCTGGATTAGCAGCGTTGTTCACCATCCAATTAGAAAAAGTTGGTTTTGTTTTTGGTGGATTGACCTTGTCATCTTTAGGTTTCTTTCTTTTATTATAGTTTTCTACACTTGCACCTACGCTAGTACCCATAACTTCACCTAAATATTTAGACAACTCTTGTTTTAATAATTCTTCATTAGCACCGTCTCTCCAGTCTATATTTGAATCAGGATTATTCTTTTGCCAGTTCTCAACAAAACTATCACCAGTACCACCAATATCATCATAAGCCATAGATAAAACACCTTCTCTACCTATCTTTTTATATAGTTGAGCTAATTGTATCTGTGTTGTTTGATCGTCATAAGGTACTCCATATCTAGATGCGTTAGCTGTAGCTTTAGACCACATGTCTATATAAGCAGAACCAGCTTCAGCGTTTT
>Ga0181416_1000358_pt1 | contig 11909 bp, 23 predicted proteins | sample 39SPOviralmetaG_FD_130141 | JGI IMG/M metagenome (GOLD analysis project Ga0181416, IMG submission 130141) | Marine viral communities from the oligotrophic San Pedro Time Series (SPOT) site, San Pedro Channel, CA, USA - 39 SPOT_SRF_2013-01-16 | ecosystem: Environmental > Aquatic > Marine > Strait... | reverse complement strand
GTTGTCAGAAAAATTCCAGTTGTTCCACACTTCAAAATCGGCGTAGTACTTATCCTGAAGAGCCTGCTTTGCCTCTTGCCATACCGAGAATGCGAACTCCATTTTTTCTGTCGATTGGACAGGAGCGCCTGGTCGGTTTTGAGGCTGTTGCGGAGGTTGTGGTTTTCGCGGTGGCGGTGGCGGAATCTTTTCGCCATCGACCCACTTCTTCACGTTGTCTTCGTTGAAACCACATACCATATTTCCGTCTGAAGAATCGATGAAGAGAGGTGTACCACAACTTGCGTTGAACTTCGCCTTTACTTCATTTGCCTTCTTCGCTTCTTCTGGCTTTGACATATCAAGAGTTACAATCTTGTAACCTTCTTCAATCAATGTCTTAACTACGGGGTCTGCTTTCTTACACCATCCGCAATTTGGATTGGTGATGTAAAGCAATTCGGGTTTAGTCTTTTTTTCGCTCACTGTTTTCTTCCTTAATAACTAAAGTTCATAATGGGTCGGGCGGGACTCGAACCCGCGACGAACGGTTTAAAAGACCGCTACTCTACCAACTGAGTTACCGACCCCTCGGGGTCAGTGTTTGGGTGCTACTGGTAGCGGTGCTTCATAGTATATATTCAGTCCTAATGCCTTCGCTGTATGCCACTCCGCCTTGGCACCACGACTGTCTTCCCAACCGCTCATCATATAAATTGCGGTACACTCTTTGCAAATCACAACCAAATCCCTATGCAATGCTTCACGCATAAATTCTTGGTCTTCATAGTCAGTGGTTGGATGGAAATCCATATGACCGTTCGGTGGTTCACCTTCGGTTCTATCCATCTCGGCGGGATTGATAACTCGCCATCCTTGTTCTTCAAGAATCTTTGCTTGACGGTCGAACGCGGGGAAGTTTCCTTCTTCGTACCCACGCATCGGACCTGCAATGTAAATGGTTGGTTCTCTATCCACAGTCTGCCTCGAATGCTGCCTTCTTATCGATGTCTTCTTGAATAATCTTCGAGAGATTAGCGTTACACTTTCTTAGGTCATCAATCGTTCGTTCAAGTCTCTTAATTGACTCTCTGTATAATACATTCTCAATCAGATTAAACAAGCAAATACTTACGATAAGGCTAAAAGAAATTATCAAAATCCAGTCCATTAACTATCTCCAAATACAGTGTTCAACTGGCGATTGCATCGCACGAATGTTGTACACTTAGGAAGTTGCTTGATGACTCTAGCGCCAGTATAAGTACAGGCACTTCGGACACCACCTAGAATCTGCTGAATCGTGTCACATACAGGACCTCGATACGGCACCTTTACCGTCTTTCCCTCAGACGCTCTGTAAGTCGCTACACCACCACTGTGCTTTTCCATAGCGGTGGTACTGGACATACCGTAGAACACCTTGTGAGACTGTCCCTGCTCGTCCGTGACGATATCTCCTGCACACTCGTCGTGTCCTGCAAGCATACCGCCTAACATCACGAAGTCGGCTCCTGCACCGAACGCCTTGGAAACATCGCCTGGGCTAGTGCATCCACCGTCAGCCATAATATAACCGCCGAGTCCGTGTGCGGCATCGGCACATTCCATCACTGCTGAAAGTTGTGGGTAACCAACACCCGCTACTTTTCTTGTCGTACATACACTGCCTGGTCCAATACCAACCTTTACGATGTCTGCACCTGCAAGGTAAAGTGCTTCGGTCATTTCTGCCGTTACAACATTTCCTGCAATGATAATCTTGTCTGGCCACTTGTCACGAATGTTCTTAATGTAATCAATGAATCGCTGGCTATATCCGTTCGCAACATCGATACAGATAAAGTCCTTGTGTCCCATCCACTCGTTTGTGGACAGAACACCAGAGGTCGAAAGTAGTCGTTCTTCGTCTGCTTCGCCCATTCCGAAAGTTACTGCCATATTCTTATCGTAGAAGTCTTTGTCGGTTTCCCAACTGTCGATATGCTTACTCAGGCAGGTCAGCATCTTGTGCTTGGATAGTTCTCTTGCCATTGCAAGAGTTCCAATGGTGTCCATATTCGCCGCGGCGATTGGAATACCAGTCCAGTCTTTGTGGTTTCGGAAGTAGAATGTTCTTTCCAGATTCACTTCCTTGCGAGATGTTAGAATCGAACGCTTGGGTCGAATCAGTACATCAGAATAATCAAGTTTCACATCATCGAGAATCTTCACAACTTGCTCCCTTTAGAAACATTAAAGTCAAACATACAAATGCAACCCACAGAACAAACCCAGTAAGCCACCAGTGCGACATCATCGTGACCTCGCATATTCTCTATTTAGTCTGCGTACATTCTCCTTGCCTCTTGCGAAGACAAGTTCACCCGCAGTCTTATGACTATAAATCATTCTGCCAACAATCGGTTCGGTGTGCTTATCTGCACAACCCACGCAGTATTCTGTATCTGGCATCGCCTGCATACGAGCGGACGAAATCTCATTACCACAATCGAAACAATTCACTTGAATACTCCTAGTCGCTTTACAACACGACTCGTTTGAATCTCATCGCCACGCTTGTGCATATTGCGTTGCTTGGTGATACCTTTACCCCATCCTCTACGGATGACGGTATGTCCTTTGATTGCGTTACCTTCACGTTCCGCCTCAAGGTCGAGGTGGTCAATTACTCGCTTCGCCATATCAATATCTGCTTCTCTGTGGTGTGAATTGACCTGTTCCGCCAATCACAACCTCAAACCTTGCACTATGGCAAAGTGACTCTACCTGCTTCTTGGTTAGACGCTGACCTGGCGAATAGAGAATAGAATTCTCAATCGTGATGATTTCCCAACACTTGGGGTCTTTCACGGGAACCATTTGACGTTCAGACATATATCCCTTAGTGCTACCTTTAGCCTTGACCTTCTTGGTCACTTGCTTCTGCTTCATCGAGCCATCATATTCAATCTGTACTTTTTTCATTGTGTTCCTCACGCAGTTTTTTCAGTTCCAACCATCTCTGCTTCTGGTATTCCAGTCGTTCCAGTTCTTTGTTAATTATAGTCTCTAATTCATCAGAGTCAATATTATAACAACCAGAATTTACAAATATTGCAGTGGTGTCATCCCAAAATTTTCTCATCACCCATTGATTCGCTACCATTTATTTCCATTCGTAATGAGCCTGGCGGGACTCGAACCCGCGAAGATACCGTTATAAGCGGTACTGCTAATGCCATCCGCCTCAGGCCCTAAAGCCTTATATCGATATCTTCGTTTTCTTATTTGTGCAATGTCCGTTTTCGTTTTTCTGTAGATAGTTGGACTTTTGGCGGTCTTCGTCGTGACCAAGACGATAGTTCACTTGCTCAATTCCATCATTGGTGAGCATCTTCAACTTCGCCTTACAATCTACATCTTTAAAAGTCCATTCCATAAGGCTGTTTGCCATCTTCATAGCAGTTTCTTCATCTGTGCCTAGTGGAATGTCAATGTGCAATCTGTACATAATATCTCCAAAGCGGGTAGAGAGAATCGAACTCTCATCATTAGATTGGAAATCTAAGGTAATAGCCGTTATACGATACCCACGATTTTCAACCGTTTAGGTTTTGCCAACCATCATAGTTTGGCGGAGAAGGGTCAGTTTCAATCAGTAGTTTCTTGACTTGATTTGAATCAACCCATTCTGTCACACCGTCCTGATATGAAATCTGTACCATACCGTCATTCTCACGAATCTCAACGACATTGCCAGTTTTCATATTTTCTGCGTTCACTACACTTTCGCCAATATTATGCATCGTCATCTCCTTCAAAGTCAAACTCACCTTGATTAACATCATTATTTAGAAGGAAATCTCTTGCTTCTTGTAGAGATGTAATTAGGTCAGTGATATCTTCTGGAGTATATCCGTCGAACGATTCTTGTGTATCCCAGCCCCACAGAGTAACACACATCTGTTCATCTGAATTGGGGTGGAAATTAAGAAGCGGTTGCATTGGATAACCATCTTCGTTGAATTCAACATCATCCATTTTAATACTTTCTAAATTGAGTTCGTCCATCACTTAAAAATTCCGTCGAGTTTCACTTCAGTCTTTTCACCCTTACCAAGACCAGTAAGACGTTCAAACTTCGTGACGGAATCAACGCGGAACGAACGCCACGCTTCCTTGTTCATACACCAAACCGCAATGGTTTCTTGGGACTGATGAGCAGAACCCGTACCCTTCGGCTGATGCTCTTCGGGAATGCTGTCAAACACCAACGTGCAAGGCATCACTCGCTCTTCGCCATTCTTCTTCGTAAAGGTAACTTCACAGATACCCTTGTTGAGTTCTTCCTTCATCGTCTTGAAAGAATAAATCTCTTGAATGTTTGCGGGGTAGATTGTACCTCGGTCAACAATTTCGTAACCAGCCTCTGTTTGAATAGTATCCATAAAACCTTCCATATCAATTTTGACCAAAATCCCTTCGGTCAGTTTTTCGCCATTTCTGGAGATAACTTTGTCTCCAATATTAATCATATATCCACTTCCTCTATCACTCATCGTGGCAACCCCGAGTATCCGCCGAGTTCCTGTTCGGAAGTGATTGTCTCTGTACCAGTTTCGGTAACAGTTCCATCAGGATTCAGAATACGGCGAGTTTCAACACGCTTCGTGGTCATACCTCGACGCTCTGCACGGATATGCTCTTCGCGTCTCCACGCTTCGTAACGCATTCTCTCGTCCTTTTCTACCTGTCGCTCATATGCAATCTGCTTTTCCTTCTTGTCGTTCTCGATAGCATCGACTACCAGACCAGCACCTGCACCAACTCCCGCACCAATCAAAGTCGCGGTGGTGTTTCCACCAATACCCTGACCAACTAGTGCGCCGATACCGCCACCGATGAGAGTTCCGCAACCGCTCATCGTCATAGCGGAACCAAGTAGAATTACTGTTGTTGTTTTACGCATCATATTTTCCTTAGTTAAAGAGGCTCATAGCAGTCATCCAGCCGCATCCCGCACAGAAAGCGAGAATGAATACGCCGATACACATTCCGAGAATGTATAGGGGATGATTCTTATCTACTGTTTTTTCATTCATAATAAACTCCGTTTGTTTCCATTATTGTACTCTCAGTACCACTCAGAGTCAACTCTCAAATCACGATTTTTTGACGCGATTTTTTAGGGGTCGTGGCGTTCCTTGAAGGTATCCATCCACTCCAGCAAGTATCTTTGAGCCTCATACCTCGTACACTGGTAAGCATTCTCGGTACAGAACTCCACGATGTATGGCACAGCGCCAAACATATTGGTTTCACCTGACTCCCGAAGGTTGTCCAGATACTCGAAGACTTGTTCTTTATTCATCGTGAATCTCCATTTGTTCCTTGAGTGCATACTTTGAATCTTCCTGTGTGTGCAGGTGACACCAAGCATCGAACTCCTCGCCAAACAACATTCGCCGATATTCTTCGTATTCGATTTCATTCCAAATCCCATCGGGAAACTGGAAAGGAAGGTTCGATGAATACCAGTGAGTGCGGTTAATCTTTTCGTCGAGTTTGTCCTTGATTTCTGTCCAACCTGCATCGACTTCCCATAGCCAATACTTAAAGCCATACTCTTCTTCTACTAGAATCGTCATCATTGCTATGCGTCCAATGCGTAATTACTGTTCTTACTTGCGATATTCGCCTGTGTACCAATCATTGCGTCCTTGCTATGTATGTAACCGTCTCCGAAAAACAGTTCACGACCATCGTGGCTACCATCTTCCTTACAACGAAACACCATCGTTTCATCGATGCTATTGTCTGGTTGCTTACTGTACGAATACAGGAAGAACCTACCATTGTGTGTGAAGATTGCTTGACGGAGAATACGTCCGTTTGTTGAGTCTGATTCATCTCGAAACACTTTAACAAATTTCATTGGTTCTTCCTTTACTTCCTTGCCACTCAAGTCGTATACAGGAGCGCCTTTGTCAATGTAGGGGGGATTGCTTCCGTCTTTCTCAATACGCTTTCGAACGCGAGGCGCACGGTCTTGGTCAACCAGTGCTTCGTAGAAGGCTTCAATCTTCTTGGCAACCTTCATCTTATTGTAGCGGGCTACCAGTTGGTCATCGTCCATCTTGTTGATGCGTTCGAGTTCGTGTTCGTAGATGTCTGTTTCGTATGTCTTGTAGTAGTCAGGATTCATTTGCCCGTCCTTTTTTGGTATTTTGCCAGCGGCGTATTGCCCTCGAAAAAATGGCACCACGCTTTTTGCGTGGCACTGTTATTTCGAAACTCACGAATCGTCTGCGAACATCTCTCGCGTGTGGTGATTCAGCAAATCAGCACATTCGTTGATTTCCATAATCTCGTCGTCAGAGAATGCACCAATGTCATACTTCTGAATACGATGGACCAGAATGATACCAGCCGTAACGAATTCATTCAGTTGCTCAATGGGCATCCACTGTGCGTCTTCGAGTTGTTCAGTGAGTACGCGAATGGCTTCGATGCCATCACTCAGTAGTGTGCTACTTGTATCGTGCATTATGTTGTTTCCTTTGAAGAGAGTTTAAATTGATGGTATCGGGGTTTCCCCCAATCCATCTTAACATCGTTCGTCTGCGTGAGAACTATGTCAAGCACGGGTGGCGTTTCGAGTCTCCCCATAGGGATACCACCTGACCATATTAATATCCTATAATCATATTAAGCGGTAACCATCACATCTTCTTGCTCCATCACAGTAGTGGTAGTAGTATCGGCGAGTTCATCACCCTCGATACCGTGTCCTGGCTGCACAGCCATTGCTTCCATCACCTCGGGAATGGTGAATACACCTCTATCTGCACGGCGTGAGACATCGTGGGTAATCCAGTTCGGAATCCACTTCTTTCCCTTGGTAGCCATAGACACCTGGCGCAACTCCGCACGGGAGAATGTACCCTTGTTGGTGTCGATACCCAGAGCGGGTGCCTCTGTAACGATTGCGTCAATATAAGTCTTCTGACGGTTGCTAAGTTCACTATACATCATTTGTTGTCTCCTTCAGACAAAGTAGCCGGCTGCATCAAGTTGTGCCAGCATCTCGTAACCTTCGGCGGTAAGTCCACCATTTTCATCGATGAGAATACTGTCCTCATCACTTTCGGGGAGGGAGTCGCGGTCTGGCCACTCTTCCTCTTCTTCAGTTTCAGGGTCTTCCCCATAAAACTCTTCACATTGAATTTCACATAGGTAATCATCCAGTTCTGCGGGCATCACGACTCTCCATATACTCGTTCAATGCTTCGGTTTCGCCAGGGTGCTTGTCGGTAGCGACATATCCGCCATCGGGAGTATCCACATACTCCACATACCCTTGCTCCTCCAGCCACATTGCATACGCTTTCATTTGTCCCATTGGTATCCTTTAATTATAGCCCCGCCTGGGGCGAAGTCAAACAGATTCTTCCGACAATCGGTAAAAACCTGCCCCGACGAGGCCTTCCCAGGCGGTCTTTCCATCAGCCTCATTATACCAGATGGGGCCGCCAGTTCCTTCCTTGAATCGCACCAAGCCGACATCGGCGAACCGCATAACGGCAAACTCGCTGGCGCCATCGCTCAGAAGAAACTTCTCAGGCTGCATCGTGGCAGTAATCTCATCGGCTGCCGTGGGTTCGATGGCTCCGTGTAGTCCCTCAATCATCTTATTGGTATTGAGATACTCAAGAACCGTACCAGAGGCAACGCCATCGCCATTATCAGCATCGAAGATATTGATATACATCGGCATATTGTCGTGCATCACATCGTTGAGTTTGTGGCGAGACATCCACCAGTATCCACCCTTACCAGAAGGGTCAGGCTGCCACCTGGCGCCCATACGCTTCACGAAGTCCTTTTCGTCGAAGTGAACAGCCAACTTCAACCCCTCGCAAGGGCATCCAAGTTCCCAGTTCGTGTACTGGTCACGGAATTTTCGAAGTTCACGCTTATTCACCAAGGACACTCCGAATTCTCGGTTGAGGCAGCAGCCTCGTCCGCGGCAGGAGCCATATCGGCATCAACCTTGGAGTAGAGATTCAGGAACGCTTCCTTCGTATCATCGTCGAACCGAGCAAGGCAGAAAGCAATCGCCTTGGTCTTATCGGAGAAGATACCGAACGCCTTCACGATGTCCACCAGACGGCGAGTGGAGACGATTTCGTCAACCGCACCCTCATAGAAGGACTTGCGGATGATTTCCGCCCACTTCGTGAGATGGTCAGCGAAGGAAACATCGTCGCATCCCGCCTTGACGAGAATCTTCTTCTCAGTGGCGCGAGTAGCGTACGGCTGTTCCAGAGTAATCGGGAAACGGTCGAGCATCGCTTCGTTCATAATGCCCGTACCGACGAATCGGCCGTCATCAGAACCCTTGCCCTTGGTATTCGCAGTGGCGAACACGGTGAAACCAGGCGCGGGCTTGACCCACTGGTTGGTCTTCTTGAGGAAGACACCCTTACCTTCAAGCACAGGCTGAAGGCACATCATATTCGCACCACCAAGGTCGATTTCGTCCAAGAGCAGGACGCCACCGTTCTTCATAGCGGAAACGACAGGACCGTCTTGCCACACGGTATTACCGTTGATAAGACGGAAACCACCAAGCAGGTCATCCTCATCGGTCTGACGAGTGACGTTGACGCGGTAGCATTCCCGCTTCAACTTCGCACAAACCTGCTCGACCATCAAGGTCTTACCGTTACCAGACAAACCAGTAACGAAAATGGGATAGAACTGCTTAGAGCGGACAATCTGCTCAACGTCACTGAAGTGACCCCAAGCGACATAACCACCGAAGCGGTCGGGAACTAGAGTAGCACGTTCACCACCAGTCATTCCCATCGCAAGAGCGGCCTGGACATCACTCTGAACCGTCTCAACTGAACCAACCACAGGGGCAGGAGCAGGAGCGGGTTCTGCAACAGGAGCAGGCGAAGCATCGCCACTCGCAGTAGCAAGTTCGGGGCAGTCATAAAGACCACGACCGACCTTGCGGGCAGAATCTTGAGTGAGCCAGGACGGAGGACACGCATATGCACCAGAAGCGGCACACGCATCCACAATCTCTTGACGGGAAACGGGGGAAGTGCATCCTGCGGCTTTCAAAGCCTCAACAAGTTGCATCTGACGGGAATTCATTAAGTAAGTCTCCTAGACTGAGTTTCACGATTCGGAGCGGGGAAATCCCCACTCGTGAATGTATATTGTACCACAACCAGGCTCCAAGGCAACCCCTTTATTAGACAATCTGGGCGGAATTTCACTCTTTTTTCACCTAAACCCCTGCCAATCCAGCATTTAGCCGTTTGAAGATTTAATTGGAATTGTTTTGATGTCCGATAACCCATTGTGGATAACTTGTGGATAACTCAATTGAGACAGATTCTCAATAACTAATTTAAATTGATTTTATTCGCATAAACCCCTGAAAACAAAGGATTTATGACGATTTTCTTCAAAAAAAGGGTGAAATCGTCTACTATAGTGGTTGCGTTGGAGCCTGGTTGTGGTACAATATATGCATATGAGTGACCGAAACACTACAAATACCGCTTCGAAAGACATCCTCGCCCGAGCGATGGCTGAGGAAGATATTCGTGTCGAGCATCGCGCCGACGCGCCTTCCGCTTACTTCGATGTGAAGAACCGTGTCCTTGGACTTCCCGTGTGGAAGGATATGGACAACTCCGTTTACGATATGCTTGTGGGTCACGAAGTGAGTCACGCCCTGCATACTCCTGCCGATGGTTGGAGTGATTTCGTCAATAAGAATGGTACGCGCCAGATGTTCCTGAATGTCGTTGAGGATGCTCGCATTGAGCGTCTTATCAAGGACAAGTTCCCAGGCCTCAAGCGTGACTTTGCCGCCGCTTATGCGAAACTGCACGGGCAAGACCTGTTCGAACTCGCTAATCGGGATATCAATCTCGATATGCCCCTCATCGACCGTCTCAATCTTCACTTTAAGATTGGACTCTTCGGTCTTGAGACTATCCCGTTCACTGCTGATGAACAGCAGTACGTTACGCGGATGGCTGAAACCAAGACCTTCGAGGAAGTTATGGTTCTCGCCGAAGAACTGTACGACCTCTACCAGAGTGAGCAGCCTGAACCTGAGCAGCCTGAAGAGGGTGATGAGGGTGAGCAGGGTACTCCGTCTGGTGAGGGTGGTCAGGGTGAGCCTGGTGAATCCGCCGAATCGTCCGATGACGATGGTGAGGGTGAGACTGGTGAATCTGGTGAGGGTGAGGGTGACGAAGAATCCGATGAACCCGCCGATGGTGACTCTGGTGAGTCTACTGGTGGCGAAGATTCGGGTGAATCGATGGAAGATGACACCGATGACGGTGAGTCTGCCGAATCGACCGAATCCACTGGTGAAGCGGGTGACGATGGTGAACCTAACGCCGAACTCGATTACGATTCCTACTCCAACCAAGTTGGTGAACCTGGCTCGACTCAACGCTCATTCGAGCAGGGTATCGAGGGTATGCGGGACGAATATGCGAAGGAACGGGAATACCTGAATCTGGTTGACCCCATTCTCGACGATATCGTTGCCGATTGGAAGACCATCGAAGCCGAGTGGGATGGATATCACGCCTCCGACTTCGCCCAGAAGCGTCAAGCCGAGAAGGTTCAATGCCTGGGTGAATTCAAGAAGTTTATGAATTCGTCCAAGGGTACTGTGATGCAGATGGTTCAAGCCTTCCAGATGAAGCAAGCGGCTGACGCCTCCAAGCGAACCGACATTGCCAAGACTGGCGTTCTCGATACCGTTGGTATGATGAAGTACCGATGGAGCGAAGATATCTTCGTCAAGAACGAAGTTCACGCCGACGGCAAGAATCACGGTATGGTGATGTACGTCGATTGGAGTGGTTCGATGACTGGAATCATTCAGGAAACGGTTGAGCAACTTCTGGTTCTCACCGAATTCTGCCGCAAGGCTGGTATTCCGTTCGATGTCTACGCTTTCTCCAGTAACGAATTCATTCCGAATCCCGAGAATCATTCGTATCACTCAGAAGAGTATTCGAAGATGATGGAATCCGCCCGCGGCCGCCAGTACTGGACTGGTCAGGAGAAGAAGGACGAAGATTCGTGGGAGTACGCCGAGAGCGGCAACCTCCACCCCCATTCGTTCAGCCTGCTTCACTTCCTGTCGAGCGATATGAATGCTCGTCAGATGAAGACTGCCCTGTCCAACCTGTGGCTTTGCACTGCTGCCAACGCTACTTATGGTGGATATGGTAAGCCCCACTCGCTCGGATTCGGATGTACTCCTCTGAACGAAGCCGTTATCTGTGCGATGACTCAGATTCCTGAGTTCCAGCGCCGTCACGGTGTCCAGATTGTCAACTGTGCGATTCTCTCCGATGGTGAGGGACACGGTATGGGACTTCGCTCCTACGGTGGTGTTGGTGTCCTCCGCGATACGAAGACGGGTAAGACTTACGAGTGTAAGAACCGTGACGAAACTCAGACGTTCCTTGAATGTCTCCGTGACCGAACTGGTGCCAACCTCGTCGGTATTCGTCTTCACGAAGCCAAGAACATCTCGAATCTTCGATACAGCCACGGGTGGGTTGATGACCAGAAGGGATTCGAAGTCGCTTGTGGTGAGTATAAGAAGATGAACTTCACTGAGATTCCTGAGTCTGCCTATGACGGTTACTTCCTGATTAAAGGTAACACCGAAGTCAAGACTGACGTTCTGGATGACCTCTCTGATGACGCCAGTTACACTCGACTGAAGAATGCCTTCATCAAGGGTGGAAACAATAAGAAGGCGAGTCGAGTGATTGCCAACCGCATCGTCGATATCATCGCCACCTGATTTACCCGCGTGAGTCTGAATCTCGCGTTTCACGATATCCCTCGTAGGCTCCTAGACCTTCGGGGGTGAGAGCTAGCCC
>Ga0181416_1000346_pt1 | contig 12085 bp, 8 predicted proteins | sample 39SPOviralmetaG_FD_130141 | JGI IMG/M metagenome (GOLD analysis project Ga0181416, IMG submission 130141) | Marine viral communities from the oligotrophic San Pedro Time Series (SPOT) site, San Pedro Channel, CA, USA - 39 SPOT_SRF_2013-01-16 | ecosystem: Environmental > Aquatic > Marine > Strait... | reverse complement strand
CTACGCAAGTAGATGAATTAAAAGCCGAAATACAAACTTTAAAAGGAGAATAATATGGCACAAACAGTAACAGAATGTCTAGCAGCAGGAACTGATAGCGTAACATTAATTGACGGTGTAAAAGCTGGAAGTTGGAATGTTACAGGAATGACACAATCTGAAATAAATGAAATGGTACAAAGGAACGTAGACCACTTGGAACTTATTTTAGAATATGCACCTGTTGATAGTGATGATGATACTCCAGATGTAAAAGGTGCAGCAGATAGTAAAAAAACTACTCACGTTGCAGCTATTGCTACTGGTAAGACATACATAACTGATAACAGTTAAGTATAATGGAACTAACACCTTACTTGTTTTGGAACATCTTCATAACTTTGGTGTTAGCACCAGTGCTTTACAGCATTAGACAAAACACAGAAGAGGCTAAACGCCTTGACATACTTTTAAACAAGACTCGTGAAGAGATAGCTAGAGAGTATGTAACCAAAAACGAATTAAAAGATGACATGGGAATCCTCATGGATAGGATAGATAAAATCGGAGAAAAGCTTGACAAACTCTTTGAAGTTAAGTAAAATAGGTATATAACTATGGCAAGAAAAAAACAACAAAAGAAAAGATTAAAAAAGTATAAAGGTAAGTATGTTACTGCTGATAGGTTAGATATGTCTACAGGTGGTAGAGTAAAAGCTGCTGTAGGTGGTAAACAAGAAGTTTCTAATACTAATAATAATAAAAGTACTGTGTCTATAGAAGCAGAAGAAGAACCTAAAACAACTAAACCTACAGTTACTCCGAAACAAACTACACCTGTAACACAATCAAAACCTGTACAACCTACATTACAAGAAGATAGTAATCTAGCAAAAAATAAACAACAAGAACAAATGTTTGTTCAAAATGAAAATGGTAATGAGTCTGATAAGGAAGGGCTACAAGATGATGGTAATCAACAAGGTGGTGGTAAGCAACAAGGCGAAGCTAAAGACCCTCCAAATGGTGAATATACAAAAGTAATGTATGGTTTTATTTATGCATGGGATGGTTATAAATATGTAAATACAAACCAAAAAGCAGGCGGCACTACTACAGATGAAGAAACTCCTCTTACAGACAAAGAAAAAGAAACTAAATTTCAATCTGATAGAAAAGGTAGAATTTTAGAAACAGCACAACAAGCTCAACAAATGGCTCAAGGTGTAATGCCAGAAGATATTCCAACAATACCTGACCCTAAAAAAATTAATAGAACAGATACTGAAATAACTCCAGAAGAAGCTGCTCAGTTACAAATGGAAGCTACTAAACAAGCTGAAGCTGCTACAGTCGGTGCTGTATCTCCAGAACAAGTATCTACTATTCAAGATGTAGCAACTGCTGCTGCTCCAAAACCTTTTGAAATTGCAACTATAGGTGATGCAGATATTTCTAAAGTTCCTGAAGATGCTGTAGTTGAAGCTGCTTCTGGTAGTGTATCTCCTGAAGTTTCTGATACATTAGCTAAAGCTGCTGGTATTGAAAGAGTTACTTCTATCGATACTGCTGAAGTAGAAATACTTCCGGGTGCTTTACAAGAAAGAGTTGTAGGAACTATTAGTAAAGAAGCTAAAGCTCAAGCAGCTAAAGTAGCTGGTACTTCATTAGCTAAAATTACTAGAGCTAAAAAACAATTAAGAAATGCAGGTTTAGGCGAAGATGAAATTGCAGAAATTGGTAATGACCCAGAAGAATTAGAAGCTAGATTAACTGATTTTACTGAAGAACAACGAGGTATCATAGAAGGATTACCTGAAGAAGCTTTAGTATCTACACAGATAAATGGTTTGTTAGAAGGTATGGAGAATGGTGAGATACCTGTATGGGCTAGACCTGCTGTAGCTAGTGTTGAAGCTATGTTAGCACAAAGAGGTATGTCAGCTTCTACAGTAGGTAGAGATAATTTATTAAATGCTATTATGACTTCTGCTTTACCAATAGCACAAAGTAATGCACAAGCTATACAAGCTAGTGTATCACAACAAAAATCTATTGAAGCTACTGCTGCACTAAAAGATGCAGAAATGTCACAACAAACAGCTATGTTTAATGCACAAAATGTATTTAACATGGACATGGCTCAGTTTAGTGCTGACCAACAAAGAGCTATTAATAACTCTAAATTTTTACAGACTGCAAGTTTACAAAATGCAACTGCTTCTCAACAAGGAGTAATGCAAGATGCTATCCTTATGTCTCAAATGAATTTAGCTGAAGCAGACCAAACTACTAAATTAGCAATTACAAATGCTCAAGCGTTTTTACAAATGGACATGGCTAATTTAAATAATGAACAACAATCAAGTATGTTAAAATCTCAGCAAATACAACAAAGATTATTAAGTAATCAATCTGCTGAAAACGCTGCTTTACAATTTAATGCTACTAGTCAAAACCAAGTTAATCAATTTATGGAAAGTATTAAACAACAAAACGAACAATATAATGCTAGTCAGTTAAATTCAATGGCACAGTTCAATACTCAACAAGAAAATGCTGCTGAAGCTAGAAGAGTTGGTAGAGAAGCACAAGCAGAAATTATTGATGCTCAATTAAAAACAGATGTTTCAAAATTTACTGCTCAACAAGAATCTGCAAGAGAACAGTTTAATGTTCAAAATGCAACAGTTATTGCTCAGTCTAATGTAGAATGGAGACGTAAAGCTAATACTGCTGATACTGCTGCTTTTAATGCTATTAGTCAAAAGAACGCACAAAACGCATTTCAATTAACAGCATCAGCTAATAATTTTTTATGGCAAGAGCTAAGAGATGAAGCAGATTTTGAATTTAAAAGATGGGATAATGACCAACAACGTAAAGCATCTTTACTTATAGCTGCTTTAGGTAATGAAGCTGGTGTAGGTAAAAAAGATGTATGGGACGATAGTTTACGTTCTATTGAAAGTATATTAAATGGTTGGTTAGACTAAGGTTAAATTAAAAGGAATTTATTATGGGAAAATTAAGAAAAATAGGCAGAAGCATAGGAAAACGTTTTAAAAGTTTAGGTAAAAAACTTAAAAGTGGATTAGGTAAACTTGCTAAAGCTTTTGGTAAATTAGGTCCTTTAGGTTCTATTGCTCTTTCTTTTATAATTCCGGGCATGGGAACATGGATAAATACTATAGCAGGAGGCTCTTCTTTCCTTGCACCTATAGCTCGAGGTATTCAAACTGCTGCAGGTTTTGTAAACAAAGGAGTAGGTAGAGTTTTTAACAGAGTAACTGATGTAGTAGAAATGGGAATGAATAAAGTTGGAGAAGTGTTTGGTGGAGCAGGAACTGGAGGTTCTAGTTTTAGAAACTTTGTAAGTAATGTAACTGATGGATTTATTAAACCAGCAGATGTTGAAGCTCAATCATTAACTTTTGATAAAAATATGATAGGTTCTACTATGGATGAAACTATAACAGTAGGTAAAAAACCTACTAAGTTTTTAGATACAGATTTTAGAAAAGTAGGAGAAGAAATGTTTACAAGTGATAAACCTAAACTTTTTTCTAAAGAAAGTAAAATTGATGCTGTAACTGGGGAAGAATTAAAAGGAAAAGCAAGGTTAAAAGCAAGTAGAGAATTTAGTACTTATAAAAAAATATCCCCTATTCAATTAGTAGGAAGCGATATAATAGCAACTGAAGATGCTGAAAAGTTTGCACAACAACAGCAAAAAAAAGCAACAGCTTCTTATTTCTCAGATGTTGCACAGACTAATTTAATAAAACAACAAGACCCTACAAGCAGCTACATAGACTTTAACAACACTAATCCAAGCGATGAAGATATGTATAATTTAAACAATGCTTACGGATTAATTTTAGGATAAGAGGAATATTATGGCAGGTACACCAGAATCATTACAAGAAGTTTTATTTGAAAAACCAATTGCAGGACAGTCTTTAACAAATGCTCCAGAACAAAATTATCCTTGGGAATCTCCCCCAGACTTTACTTCTGTTAAAGCAGCTAGAGAAAAAATATTTTTAGATTTATTAGAGCCTACAAGATTAAAAGGTGTTATAGATTTAATGTCTAGTGGTATTCCTGTGAATGCTATTAGCCAAGTTGTTTTAAAAGAAGGATTTAATAAAGGTAAATTTAATCCTGATATGATGTTAAATTTATTAGAACCTACTATGTTTATGTTAATGGCTATTGCTGAAAAAGCAGGAATAGAACCTATAATTGAAGGAGATGAAAGTATAGAAGAAGATGTAGATGCAAATATAGCTGAAAAAGTAATAAATCGTTCTAAATCTTTTATACAAGAAGCTGGAAAATTTGAAGATGCAAAAGTTTTAAATCCTCAACCAACTTCAGTAGGTAAAGATATTAAAGAAAAATTAGAAAAATTAGATAGTAAAAAATTACGTGAAAGTATTTTACAAAAACCTAAACCTGAATTACAACAAGGTAAAAGTTTATTAGGTAAAACAGGAGTTTAACATGGCAGATAATTTTAATGATATATTTGAAAATTATGAAGATAAAAGTTTAGAAGAACTAGGCTCATCTTTATTATCTAGACAAGCTTCAATAAATGAAGAAAGAGCTAAACAAGCTAAAAAATCTAGAAGAATGGGACAGACTCTTGCTTTAATAGGTGTAGGTCAACAGTTATTTAAAAATGCATATAATAAAAGAGCAAAAGAAATAGATGACCTTAGAATTTTTGAATACTCTAATAATGAACAACAATCTAAAAGAGTAAGTGGTTTAGCTAATGTTATGTCAGCAGGTTTTAATGATGAAGACCTTAAAAATTTAGCAGGTCCAGACCAAGAATGGGCTACTATGTCTCTTGATGAAAAAACAGAAGCTTATATGAATAGTTCATATGCAGATATTTTACAACAAAAACTAAAAGGTTCTTTAGATAAAGTTATTGAACAAGTTAATATTTTTGATAACCCACAAACTTTTAAAGATGATAAAACACTATATAATGGTGCAAAAAAAGTTGCATTAAAAAATATAGTAAGTCATTATTTAGAAGGAAATAAATACCAAAAATTTAATGAATCAATTAAAGCTTTAACAAGAACTCCTAGTGGAGAATTTTTATCTCAAGCTGATGCATTAGAAAGAGCAATGCAATTAACACCTCATCAATTAACAAGATATGAACAATCTTTATTTGATAGAGAAAAAGAAAATTATAGAAATGTAGGAGTCTTTGAAGGTATTAAACATGCTTTTAGGAAAGTTGGTAAAAGACAAGAAGAAGAAGGTGGGATAAATGTATTTAAAGAAATTAAACGTGAAGACATTTATGGGAACTTAGATGATGTTATTGCTGAATTAGATATGAGTGCAAACATGACAACCTCTATAGAAGAATATATGAAAGATATTAAAGGCAGTGAACGAGATGTAATTAACCAAGCTAATGAAGACCAACAAGGTCAAGAATCTCTTTCAACATTTATTACAAGTTTTAGTGCTAATCAAAATACTAGAAGTGTATACAAAAGTAAAGACAATCCACAATTAGCAGAGCTACTACAGATGTCAGGTAAGAAAGGAAGGTTTGAAGATTTTTGGGAAGATGTAGGAACTAATCCTATTGAAGGTCCTGCTTTTATTAGAGACACTTTAGCATTTGAAAAATTAATAGGTGAAAAACCTAAACTAGCTGAAGCTATATATGAAAGTAAATTTGAAATGCTTTATGGTAATAAGGCTACTGAATCTGATATGCAAAACTTTAAAAACTTAATATCCGATGATGTTTATAAAAGAAACTTTTCTATTATGGTTATGGGTTCTGAAGGTTTTAAAGTTGAAAAAGCTTGGTATGAACGAGGAAAAGAAAGATATGATGGTACAGGTATTATAGGTAATATACAAAAAGGATATAGCTATGATAGATTTTCTGGATTAATACCTAGTTTATTTAATGACGGTATTAAAACTCCTAGTGAATCAGATACTGGTAGATTTGAACAAGATAAGAATTGGGAAAAACTAGATAGAAAAAATAAAATTTTAATATTTGATTCTCATTATGAAAATATTGATAAGTCTAATTTGTCTAATGCAAAAAAAGAAATATTAATAGAAGATTTATTTTCAAATATTTCTCATCCGGATAACTTAAATGTTGAAGATTATAAAGCTATGAGAGGTATGACATCTTGGGAAAAATGGAAAGCTGGTGTAGGACTGGCATTGACTGGCTTACCTTCAGGTGCAAGAGTTGCTACTCCATTAACTGGTCAAGCTATGTTTGGAGGAATAGAAGCTATTAAAGCTGCAACAGATTCTAAGCCTATTGACTTTACTAAAAAAATAGATTTGTTTAAAGAACTTATAACTAGCCCTACAGTTAAAAGAAAAGAAGCTAATCTTAAAACAGAAATAGCAGACTTAGAAGAACAAAATGCTCCTGAAGAAACTATTGAAAAGAAAAAAGAAAATTTATTTAGATATCAAATTAAAAACTCTGATAATCTAATAGTAAAAGAATTATTAAGTGACGAAGGATATAGAACTAATGTTTATGAAGACACGGAAGGATATTTAACTGTAGGTATTGGACATAAATTAACTGAACAAGAAAAAGAAATTTATAAAAAAGGAGATTATGTTGCTTCAGATATAATTAAAAAATGGACTACTAATGATATTACTAAATTTTCTAATATAGCTGAAGAAGGAATGACAGAAATGAATTTATTAAATTCAGATATTTATCAAAATCATAAAGAAAAGTGGGTTTCGTTTTTCTATCAACTTGGCAAAGACGGAGGATTAAAGTTTGAAAATATGTTTGATGCTATTAGACAAGGAAACGGACAAGCTGCTCATGATGAAGCTTTAAATTCTTTATGGGCTAAACAAACTCCTAAAAGAGCTAAACGATTTGCTAAATTCCTAAAAGAAAATGTCTAGATATACATTCCAAGCGTATCAAGAACTGATGCGTAATAAAAACTTAGAAGACCCTACAAAAGAAAGAGAAAATAATTTAGCTTCATTCTTTGGTGAAATAAATAAACCTTCATTAGATGACAATCCTATCGGCTATCAACAAATGGCTGAATTAGATAGTCAAATTCAAAAAGATATTGCTCCTGTTAAAACAATTACTTCTTCTGCTACTGGTAAAAAAAGCTTAACTCAACTTGCAAATGACCCTGAGTTTGCTGTAAGGGCTGAAAGATTTTTAGATGGTATTGGCAGTAATGAAAATATATTTGAATATTTAAGAGATGCTGATTATAGTTTAGGTAGTGCTGTAGTACGTTCTTTTCAAACAGGTAAGTGGTCAGAAGACCAAAAAGAAGATTACGTATATTTACGTGATGCTTTTAATAATTCTGAACTTAGAGGATTTAAAGAAAAGTTTGGAATGGTTAAAGACGTAGCAGGAGATGTTTTATTAGACCCTCTTAATATCTTAACAGGTCTTTTTGCTATACCGTCTGGAGGAGCTACAGTAGCTGGTAGAGCTGCTATTGGTGAGGCTGCTAGACAAGGTGTAAAAAGATTAACTAAAGCTAAATTACAAGATGCTATAACTAAAGAAACTGCAAAGTCTTATGGTTTATATGGTGCTGCAGAAGGAATGGCTTGGGGAGGCGTACATAATTATTTTATGCAAGACATGGATATTGATTTAGGCTTGGGTCAAGACATAGACTATGGTCAAGTTCTTGCTATGGCTGGAGTAGGGGCAGGTTTCGGTGCTGGTGTGGGTGGAGCCATTGGTGCTGCTAGTGGTAAGTATCATTCTAAATTTGTAGATAAAGAATTTAAGTTTGTAAATGAAGACAATATTGATTTTGTTGGTCCTAACAGTAGAGAGTTAGAATTAGCTAAATATGAAAACGATGCAATACTTCATAAGTTTGATGATGAACAAAGTGAAGATATTTTCTTTAATGTTAATGATGATTTAGTAAAGTTTAATAAAGATGGGGTTCCATTAAATCCTGAAACAAATAAACCTTTTGCAGATGTAGGTAAAAGATTAGAAAAATTTAAAGACAAAAGAGTTCATGATTTGAACTGGGCATTATCAAAAAGTATAGGTAAACCTACTACAGAATTTTTAGAGTTAGTAGAACAGTCTCCAACTTTAGAAAACTTTTTAAGAAAACTTAGATATGATTACGATGTTGGTTTAGTTACAGAAGGGAAACGAAGTAAAAAAAATGCTATTCTTTTAAATGGTTCTGAATCAGAAACACAATGGACATATGGTGAATACATAGGTCAACTATTTGGTAAATATCATTATGGTCTTGCTAAATCATTTAATAATTTATATAGAACTGGATATAGAAATAAACTATTAGAAGAACAAAATAATTCATTAAAGTTTTTATTAAGAGATGAGAAACTAGGCAGAACATTTCTTGAACAAGGAGATGAATCTGTAAATAAATTAATAGGTAAATCTTATAACGATATATTAATAGATGAAGATTTAGCTACTGCGTATATTGGAACAAGAAAAATTTTAAATGATATATTTGATGAAGCTAATGATTTAGGATTATTTAGACCAGACACAACAAATAAAGGTGCGTACTTCCCTAGATTTTTTAATTATTCTAGTATTGAAAAAGATTTTGGATTAGGTGAAGATAGTAAATTTAAAAACTTATTAATTAAATCTGGACATGCTGACCCTACGAATGAACGAGAAATGTTTAAAGTTAAAGATGCTGAAGGAAATGAAATATTAGACGATGCTGGTAAGTCTATTGAAGTTAGTAGGTATGATGATTTAGGAACAGACATTACTAGTTTTGGTAGAAATTTTGCTACTGAAGCTGCTGGTAAAAGAAGAATTATTAAAGAAGGTAAATCTGTAAAAGTAACTGAGGTAAAAGATTTAACATCTTTAGAACTTGATAAAGCTAAAGAGTTAAAAGCCGATGCTATTATTCAAGACATGTTACAGTATAGATATACTCCTTTTGATTTACGACAAAAAGGTGTGGGTGATTCTCACGGATATTTTCAAGCTAGAAGATTTAGAAATTTAAAAGATAATGATTTAGATGAATTTTTAGAAGGTGATGTTCAAGATATTTTAGAGCAATATACTACTGATATTTCACAATCTATGGCTCGTAAAAAATATTTTGGAAATACTTTAAGAGAGTTTGATGAAAAAGAAGTATCTAAAATTATTGATGAGTTAGGTGGAGGAGATGAGGCTAATAAAGTTGGTGATAAAATTAGAACACTTTTTAAACAAGTTACTGGTATAGAACAATATAAAGATTCATTAATAGGTAAAAGTAAATTTGCTAGAAAAGCTTCTGATTGGGGCAAACTCACACAGCAAATGGCTCATTTACCTTTTGCTACTTTATCTAGTATTACTGAACCTTTTATTCTTTTAAGTCGTGTAGGAACTTATGAAGTTCCAGAAACTTTAGGTTTTATTGCTAATGGATTAGTGAAAGAAGGTAACAATATAGTAGATAGAAGTATTAAAGCTGTTAAAAGAATAGGTACTGCAGACATTAAAACTGTAAAAGATGCTAAAGCTGCAGGTCTTCAAAAAGGATTTAAAGATTTAGATGACTGGCAATGGCAAGAACTTTATCAAACTGGGTTAGCTTTAGAACAATCTGTTCAAGAAAGAATAGCTGGATTAGCCGGTGAAGCTTTACACGGTAGTGAATTTTTTGGAATCTTTACAGTTAAAGAAGCTCAAAGTGCATTTTTTAAATCTAACTTATTAACACAGTGGACTAAAGCTGTACAACTAGCGTCATTTACTACTGGTAAAATGATGATTAGAAATAGAATTAGAGATTTATATAATCATTCTACAGGTAAAGCTTTAATAAAAGATAAAAAATTACTTAAATATTATGATGGTCAATTAGAAGAACTTGGTATTAATAAAACAACAGCATTACAGTGGTATAAAAATTCTTTAGATTCTAAAGGAGAGTTTAATCCTAATGCTTCTAAAGGATTATTTAATCCATTGAATGATGCACAAAAAGAATTTCAAAGTTTTCAACAAGACTTTTACAAAAATAATATTTTAGGTGGGGCTAATAGATTTACTAAAGAAGTAATATTAAATCCAAGTGCTGCAGAAGCTAATAGACCTTTATGGTTTTCAAGTCCTGCTGGTTCTTTATTAACACAGTTTGCTGGTTATCCTACTGTTTTTAATAATACAATTTTAAAAAGATTTGTAAGAGAAATGAAAACATATCCTTTACAAGTAGGTTTACCTAAAGTAATACCAACTGTTGCATTAATGACTGGAGTTGCACACATAGGTAATTTAATTAGAAGTCAAGGAAAATCTTTACAAGATTATCAAACCGGTCAAGATTTACCAACTGGTAAAGTTATATTAAATGCATATAGAAGATGGGGAGGAATGGGTCCAATAGATTATGTAAATAGATTTAGAGATGCAAGTGATGCTAGAAAATCTGGATTAATTACTTCTTCTTTAAAAGCTTTTGCAGGACCATTACCTCAAGATGTTATAGATGCTATTGCATATAGAAGAGGATTAGCAGAAGTAGCAGCTACTAATTTACCTTATCAATCTTTTTATGATATAATATTTGGTGATGGAACTAGGAAAAATATTAGAACTAAAGCTAGAAAATTTGACCAAGGTAAATCTTTATTAACAGAAGATACTCCTAGCATTGGTAATTTATTTGGCTCTGGACCACTTAAAGGAAGAAGAAAAAAAGATTCTTTTAAACCTTTATTTAACAAAGGTGGTATAGTTAAAAATGTATCTAATGTTACAGATGAACCTGACGAAATGCAAAGTAGAGTAACTAAACAACCTTTTAACGCAACCTCAGAAGCTGCACAAGACATTGAAGACAGAGAACTTAAATCACAAATGGAAGGATTAGGTTTAAGAAAGCCTTATATGTTTGGTGGTTTAGCTATGTTAGGCAGAAAAAATTTAATGAAATTAACAACTCAACAAATTAATAGAAAGAAAAAAACAAATGAAATAGATATTAGAGAAGAACCTGAATCTGCACTTGGAATAAATTTTGTTACTAATTATGATGAAGACCCTTCAGTTATAATGGCATTAAGACAATCAGAAAGATTAAAACAATATACACCTTTTGAATTAAAAAGAAGAGCTAAATTACAAGATAATTACTGGGAAGCACAAGAAGAACTTACAGATATATTTACTGAAAATACTCCAGAACAAAGATTTAATAATAAAAAAATTGCAAAACAATTAGAAGAATTAAAAAATAAAAGAGATTCGGTTGAAAAAGAACTTAAAGAAAAATACGGAGAAGACTGGTTTGGTTTTCATCCATCAGATTATGAAGGATTAGACTTATGAACATAGAACTATGTAAAGAACAAATTAAAAGACACGAAGGTGAAGTACTAAACATCTATGAAGATAGTTTAGGATATAAAACTCTAGGAGTTGGACATCTTTGCCAACCCGAAGACCCCGAATATGATTGGGCAGTTGGTACATCTGTATCACAAGAAGTTGTAGATATGTATTATGAAGATGACTTTGACAAACACTACATGGAAGCTATACATGTCTTTGGAAGCCACGAAGATTGGGATGAACTTCCAGAAGTAATACAAAGAGTACTAGTAAATATGTGTTTTAACTTAGGAGGCTCTAGGCTTTCAAAGTTTCGTAACATGTTAAAAGCTTGTAGAAATCATGACTGGAAAGAAATGGCTGTACAAATGGAAGATAGTCGTTGGTATGGGCAAGTTGGTAGAAGAAGTAAAGAATTACAAGATATGGTATTAGGAGCCTGAAATGAAAGCATTATTAAAAAACATAGTTGGAGCTGTTGCACCTACATTAGGAACTGCTTTGGGTGGACCGATGGGAGGAATGGCAGCTAACATGATATCAGAAGTGTTAGGTGTTCCTAATACTCCAAAGGCTATAGAAAAAGGATTAGCTGAAGCTACACCTGAACAAATGTTAGAACTTAAAAAAGCTGAACAAGCTTTTGAAGTACAGATGAAAGAGCTTGAAGTAGATGTATTTAAGTTAGAGACACAAGACGGACAAGACGCTAGAAAT
>Ga0181416_1000340_pt1 | contig 12166 bp, 20 predicted proteins | sample 39SPOviralmetaG_FD_130141 | JGI IMG/M metagenome (GOLD analysis project Ga0181416, IMG submission 130141) | Marine viral communities from the oligotrophic San Pedro Time Series (SPOT) site, San Pedro Channel, CA, USA - 39 SPOT_SRF_2013-01-16 | ecosystem: Environmental > Aquatic > Marine > Strait... | reverse complement strand
TAGTAGACACAAAGCATTAGAACGTGCAATATTAGAAAGTGCAGACTTACTTGAAAAGGGTGAGTATGGTCCTGTTGAAACTAAAATTAAAGATGCAGTACAGATAGGTTTACAGAAAGACCTGGGTATAGATTACTTTGCAGATCCTAAAGGTAGACTTATGGGATTGAAAGATAACAATGGACAAGTAAGCACAGGTTGGGAGAGCTTAGATAAGAAACTGTTTGGTGGATTTAATAAAGGAGAGCTAAACATTTTTGCAGGTGGTTCGGGTGCAGGTAAGAGTTTGTTCTTAGCAAACTTAGGTTGCAACTGGGCATTGAACGGAATGAACGTTGTATACTTAACATTAGAGTTAAGTGAGAATCTAGTTGCTATGAGAATGGATAGTATGATGACTGACATTCCAAGCAGAGAAATATTTAGAGATCTTGATACTGTTGAAATGAAAGTTAAGATGGTAGGTAAGAAGGCAGGTAGTTTACAGATCAAATATATGCCAAGTGGTAAGACTACAAATGATATTAGAAGTTTTGTAAAAGAATATGAAGTAAAGAACAATAGAAAGATTGATGTATTATTGATTGACTACTTAGACTTGTTGATGCCAATGAGTAAGAAAGTAAGTCCAAGTGATTTGTTTGTTAAGGATAAGTTTGTATCTGAAGAACTTAGAAACTTGGCAATGGAACTACAATGTATATTTGTAACTGCATCGCAGTTGAACAGAGCTAGTGTTGAAGAGATTGAATTTGATCATTCGCATATTGCAGGAGGCTTGAGTAAGATACAAACAGCAGATAACGTGATTGGTATCTTTACAAGTAGAGCTATGCGTGAACGTGGTAGGTATCAGATACAGTTAATGAAGACTAGAAGCAGTAGTGGTGTAGGTGCAAAGATAGATTTAGAATTTGATATAGACTGTTTACGTATTACTGATCTTGCAGAAGATGAAGACAACAGTTACGGACAGTCAACAACTGCAAGTGTTATGGCAGGACTAAAAAGAACTAGTAGTGTTACACAAGACAAAGAACCTGACACTCCAAAAGATCCTTCACAGGGGGAAATAGTAAAGCCTATAAGAGCTGAAACTGACTCAACTAAATTGAGATCATTCTTAGCAAACTTAGGTAACGACGAGGAGGAATAACATGAGCGGTCAGAGACGTTTTCTAAAAACGTGGGCTCGTACAGTTGGTATGCCAATAGGTATCAACGATGAAGACTCCCCTGAATTTTTACCAGTACCAATGAAAGATGTAAAGAAGGCACTAGCGGCGAGAACGTTTTGGATTGTGTTACATATAGTAACTTGTATTTTTATTATAGCTGGTAACGGCAAAGTATTAGGTTGGTGGTAATGAGAACATTATATATATTTGGTGATTCATTTACAGTAGACTACAAGACTGATTGGACTTGGACTAGGCAACTAGCAAGTAAGCTACGAGTAGATGCTATGCTTAATGATAGTATCATTGGCTGTAGCAACGAATGGATCATGCACAAGGTTAAAGAGCAACGTGAGAAACTTACTAAAGATGATATAGTTGTAGTTGTATTAACAAGCCCATATAGATATTGGTTCTTCAAAGACAAGCCTGAACTATCCAACTACCGTATTGCTAATTGGGATAACTTCGCCTCAGAGAACGAAAAGGGTCACGTAGATGCTGTTATGGGTTATGTGAATTACTTACAAAGAGACGAACTAGATTCATTTAGAGTGGAGCAACAGGTAGCTTGGCTTAAAGAACTTAAACGTAACATAGGGTTTACACTACTGTTGATACCAGGCTTTACAGTAGACATAGACTACACAGACATTATAAAAGTGTATGGCGATATGACTGGTAGTGTTAGTAACGCAGAGTTTGTATCACAGAAAGATGATGAGCAATGGTATAGCGATGGCATTGATACACGTTACAATCATATGATAAAAAGCAATCACGAGATAATGGCCGACAAGTGTGTTAACAGTATACTAACAGGCAACACATTAGATCTAGCAACAGGCTTTGAGCGACACGTTCTAAGAGGACATGAACGTATGACAGCTACTAAACATATAGGTCCTCAGTTAGTAGAAACACATAAAAAACTTTACCAAGATCAGCCCAAAGGCATCAAGCATTGGCTCGGCAAATGATAAATATACTTTTAGTATGCAGAGACGTGTTACTAAAAAGTTCACAATAAACGGGTCTTCCATGCCAGACGTAGAGCTGGTAGCAATAATGGATAAGGCCTTAAAGCAACCTTCGTCCTCCACATATAAAGTTAAAGTCGACAATCAACGTTGGGATCTACAATATAAATTATTGTGGACCGATCACATCAATACAATACCTCATTGGGATAAACTTGTTTACAAGTATAACAAGAAGTCTGACGAATTTGTATTTCATAAAAAAAGGAAAAGAAAATGACACAACTAATCAACCCGACCAAGTTCACCCACTCCACTGGCCTTCTTAGGTCATTTTTTTTGGATAAAGGATTTGAAGAAGTCCATACCCAGAATAGACTATCAATACTAGCGGCGTGTGAAGATCCATTTAACGTAGCTACATATAACTACGCAGGCCAAGTATGGCCCTTGCCACAGACAGGCCAAATGTGGTTAGAACATGAATTACTTTCCAAGCCCGATGCAAAGGGCTTTTTTTGTATCTCCACTTCCTATAGACAAGAGCCAAATGCAATCCCAGGTAGACATGATATTATATTTCCTATGTTTGAATTTGAGATGCCAGGTGACATAGATGATCTTAAGAAGATGGAATATGAACTATGCCAACACTTGGGATTTAAGATGCCTACTGAAAAGACTTATGCTGAATGGCAACAACACTACGGACTAGCAGATGATTATGAAATGACTGCTGATGAAGAAACTAAGATGCACGAAGAGTTTGGTACTACAATGATCACAGACTTCCCAGAACTAACAAGTCCATTTTGGAACATGAGTAGGAATGCTGATGGCAAGACTGCAAAGAAGATAGATGTTATACTAGGCGGTATGGAAACAATAGGTAGTGCAGAACGTAGTTGCGATGTAGACATGATGCGTGATACATTCCATAGTATTACAGATGGTGCATACAGTAAACTACTTTACGAACTGTTTGGTAAGGAACGTGTTGAAGCAGAGCTAGAGAAGTTCTTAGAGTTTGAATTCTTTCCAAGAGTTGGTGGCGGAATTGGAATGACTAGAATGATAGCGGCCTTAGAGAAACACTGGAAAGACTAGAGTTTATTCTGGGGTGGTGAAATTGGTAAACACGCACAACTGTTTATTGTGTGCTAGAAATGGCTTGTAGGTTCGAGTCCTACCCCCAGAGCCAAAAGAACAAGATACTGTTCGGGCAACGTCTCGAACAGATCTTATATTACGTGCTTCTTCTTGTAATCTTCTATAGCGGCCTTGATAGCATCTTCGGCCAACACAGAACAATGTATCTTAACTGGCGGTAATGCCAATTCATCAGCAATATCTGTATTCTTAATCTGCTTTGCTTGGTCCAGTGTTTTACCTTTGACCCATTCAGTAACAAGTGAACTACTAGCGATAGCACTCCCGCAACCGTATGTTTTAAACACAGCGTCTTTTACTATATCGTCTTCAATTTTGATTTGGAGCTTCATTACATCACCACAAGCTGGCGCTCCTACCATCCCTGTGCCTACACCTTTATCGTTCTTATCCATCGATCCAACATTACGAGGATTTTCGTAATGGTCCAACACCTTATCACTATATGCCATTTTCATCTCCTAGCAAAGTGTGTATCAGTTATATTTATTCCATTTTATCTAGTTGCTTACGCCAATCGAATCCAGGATCGGGACTATATGGTATCTGCATTGAGCCCATACACGTATCACTCTTACCTGTTACTATTGTTTCGTTGCTTTTGCCTGCACCAACATATATACAAACTAGGTTACCACTTACGTGACCCATCCATACTCTACGTGCAGTTGTCATCTTGACTTGATCTCTTTCACCACGTCTTATTTGTTGTTCGTATGTGTACGGCTTTGTGGCTCCGTAGATTTTTCCCTTGGCCAATACCTCATTCGAAGATAATAGAGTAGCAACCATAATGATTCCAAAAACAATTATATCATTCCTTTGTTTGCTAGAGCCCAGTATATTAATCCTCCTACACAGCCTAGCAATACAAAAAGTGCAACTCCTATTTGTAGTGCTTCTATAAAGGCCGCTTGACGTTCTGCTTGTTTATAAATTTCTTTGTCTCTATGTAATCGTATCTTACGACGCATCTCTTTAAGTTCGTTCCAGGTACCGTATCCGAACCTCATGTTAAGCATGGCTTGTAATTCTTTTTCTTGTTCTATGATTCTTTTTTCGTGCAGTAATAATTGTAGTGCTTCTTCTTCTACTGAACCTGCTTGAAATAATTTTTTGAATAAGGGTGGGTTCTTCTGTAACTGTTGGCCTTTCCGAAAGTCGGAAATTGCTCCATACCACTTGCCCATTTGCCCGACTGTGTTTTCAAAGTCCTGTCCGGCCTGGACAAATTTCTTTACTGTGTTGAATGCCGTTGTGGCGGCGGCTATAGCGGTAAAAGGATCTACTATTGCCCTCTCCTTGTATCTAAGAGTTTAAAACGATTGCCCTCAACTTGCTTTCGCTTACAATAGTATTTATGACAAATTTAATAATTCTTTAACTAACTTACTGGACGTAACACTATTAAAATGATAACCATCTACTGTTACTTTCCTTGGCTTCATCTTGTTAATGGTTTGCCATTCAAGTACACTAGGTGTAACAATGCTTTCCCAATCTATTAATCTATCCCAAGCATCGTACAACACACTAGGACGTTTAGGTAACGGGTGCCACATGAACAACACTAGCTCTACTTCATACTGTTTACATATTTGTTGTACTAGATAGATGTGTTGCAGTTGTCTAATGTAAACTTCGTAGTCGTTGTCTGCTTGATACTGTAGATAAAAGTTATCAAAGCCTTCGTACAACTGTTTGTTAAAATTTTTCTTGCCATGAAACTTTGCCATAGCATCTTTATTGTTGTTAGCATTTATACCTTGTAAAAACACATTGTCAACAAGATTGGAACCATAGCCACCTTGTGCTACACTCCTATCACTCTTACCTGTGTAGTTCATTCCTATTGTTTGTCGTAGCTCATGACTTGTTTGAAACACAACTAGATCGTATCTGTGTTGTGCTAGTTCTAGTGTTAACTTCTCAACGCCTATCTGTGTTCCATTGCCTGGACTAGACCTGACAGTTACATCGCCACTAATATGGCTAGGCCAAGGCTTATCGCAATAACCTGTGTCAGCATGGCTATCGCCAATACATAAAACTTTTCTATTTGGATAGTTCTTCGAACTCTGGGCAACCGTCATCTGTACAATAATCCTCTGGTGCCGCTTCTTGCTCTTCACGTAAACGTTGGCACTCTTCTGATGCCGGAGCAAACACGCAACCCAATACCTTACTAATCGCGTCTATGTTTTGAATGCTTGATGCCTGTTTGTTTGCTACAACTTTATTAGTAGAAGAACAACCAGTTAACAAACAAGTTATGATTAATCCTATAAGAAGTCCTTTCACAAAACTAATCCAAAGATGTGTGCTGTGTGATATGCCCATCATCTTTCTCATACGTTCATGATGGCCTTCTTGCCATCTAGTGAATTTGTTTAACCATTTCATATAGTATATTTAGTGCGACTTGACGTAACTGTTTTCAATCCGTGTTCTCTATCTAGATATTTGTATTGCAAGTTAGTTGGCTTGTACTGTTGTAACCATTTAAACACTATGCTTTTATCGAATGGTCCACAAGTGTAAACATCTAGCTGAACAAGTGCAGGAGCATTCTCGTCCCATACGTGCATCACTACATGACTTGTTTCTATGATGGCCGCAACAGTTAATCCTCTATTACCTACCATAGTGCAATACTTTGCATAAGGTCCCATCAGTATCTTCATACCTATTTGTTCAATGAGATCTTTTACTTGGTTACTCGCCTGTTCTTCATCGTTGGGCGGATTAAGTACTTCCGCTCTTATAATAACGTGTTTGTGTTCTAAGGCCATTTGCTTGTTAGTCGGCATGGTTGTATTTATGATCAGGAGTGCGGGTAAGAGCCGCGAAGCGGTAAAGCCATTTAGAGCAATCGGTAGCGGAATTTTTTTCTGTCGCAAAGCGACTAGCGGTAGCAAAAAAAGTAGCGAGGTTTTTGGCTGTCTACGCCGAGTGTAAATTGGCTTGTAAATTATACCTTCGTTTGTAAATTGTGTAAACACCATACAGCTATATTCGTCTTTTATACGAGCTACACCCTTTTTAACCATAGTGCTTGTAGACTCCTTAAACAATGGTTTTTACCGTCTAAATGGCTCTTATTTCGTCTTTAAGTACTTTGACACTAGTAAGGTACTAAAGTGTGCTATAAAGACGTCTGTGTGCTTTTAAGACACCTATATGCACACGTTCTACCCGTGTGTAAACTCCGTTGCACACGTTCCGTATTACGTAGAGGCGTTGTTTTGGATTGGTAAATAAGTGTGGAGAATATAATATGTTTAATTGGATTAAGAAAGTCTTTGCAGTAAAGCCAGTGGCTAAACAAGCACCATTGGTTCTTAAGGACGAAGTCAAGAAGCTATCTAAAGCTAAACTTGACAAGATGACCAAAACAGAACTTGAAGCTTACGGTCGTAAGTTTGGTTATGAAGTTGATCGTCGTGAAACTAAAGCAAAGATCGTTAAAGCCGTAGCTAAACTAAAGTAGTCTAGCACCGTACGAGATCAAGTAGTCAGCACCAGCACGTTTGAAGATATCCGCACACTCACGCATTGTGCCAGGATCGTTGCCAATGGCAATCCATTCGCCTGACGTTTGGAATGCACCCGTTGGTTTACCCGTTGCTCGTTTGATTGGTTCTATTAGATCCAAGCAGGGCATCCCTGGCTTGACCATGCAGTAGTCTGCTCCGTCAAGTGCATACTGTTTGCTTCTACGTATAGCACCCTCGCGGTCGTGTACATCCAGTTGGTAATCTCTCACTATGCCCTTTTTGATCTTTACTGCTTCGCGCCATCCCTTGTAGAATGTGCTTTTAAATTTTGCACTATAGCTCATCACTTCTGCGCCGGTTACTTTTTTTATGTTGAATACCGTGTTCTTCTGACAGTCACTAGGGGCTACACAATCCGCTCCTGCATCCACAACTGCCTGTGCATAGTTTGTTAATAGTGTCTGTGTACGTTGTGCATCGTGTACGTGACAGTGGCCATCTTCCGTTGTTGAACACAAGCAGATGTCAACTGTTATCTTTGCATGGTGTCCTACCAGTGCTTTGATCTTTTCAACTGCTTCACCTTGCCAACCCCATGTAGGCTCTGTGTCCTTTGTTAACGGGACTAGGAATAACAGGAACTCGTTAACGCCCTGTTCCTGATCTTGGTATATCCTATCCGGTGCATCATAGAGGCTGTACAGCTTGTTGTCCTTGCCCAAGAGTGTGTCCTGTGTGTCGCCTTCATGAACGAATATTGGTTGTATCAATTTCATCAACTAGTTCCTCCAATAGGGTTATGAACTTGTACACGGTTTGTACTTTTTCCTTTTCAGGTGCTTTGCTGTGTACCGTTTGCAATAGCTTGGGGTATTGTTCTGTAAGCCGAGTGTTAATGCTCTTCTTTCTAAGGGCACTAAACGCCTCTCTATTCTTTTCCGAGATCTTTACTGACATCATCAACCTTTCTCTCAACTGGCTGTTTGCTTATAGAGGCCGCTACAAAGCTGGCCGCCGCTAACATGGGTATGGTGTATACCATCTTGTCCGTGTAAAACGCAACTGCGTAAGTGGGTACTAGAACTATAATACCTTGGACTATTCCTGTGATGAATGCTTTCATGTGTGTATTTAACCCGATAAATACTCTGCTATATCTAATCAGATTGGGGGCACAATCAATGGATCTTAATGTACTAGTTCAGCTTTGGCCTATTGCTGTGGCGTTTGTTTCGCTGGTAATAGTTCTGGCCAAGATGTATAACCGCATAGACGTACTGGAGGAAAAGGTACGTACTCTGTTTGATCTACACAACAAGAGGTAAATACTCATTAAAAAGGGTTTATGAGTAAACTTAACATTAGTGATAACACAGCCATAAGTATGCCGATGCGTAACCTTATAAGCATCATCGGTGCTGTAGCTGTCGGAGTTTGGGCTTACTTTGGTATAACAGAAAAGCTAAACAAACATTCAACAACACTGGAACTGATGGAAAAGGATCTATCAGAGAACACGGAATTCAGAATCAAGTATCCAAGAGGTGAGCTAGGACAATCACAGAACGACCTAGAACAGTTCATGCTGATAGAGGACATATACAAATCAGTTGATACCATGCAGAAACATTTGGACAGCATGGCCAACAACAAGATAAACATAGAGTTCCTTAACAAGCAGATGGACAAGGTAACCAAGGACATCGAAAAGCTAAAAGATGCTGACAGGGATATCAAATACACAAACGGTAACGGAGACGCACACTAATGATAGTAGAAACAGTTGTAGCATTGTTAATGATCGTAAACAATGAGATCAAGGAACACAGAATACAGGACAACATGAGCAGTTGCCTACGTGGTAAACGTACCGCTGAAAGACAATACTCAGAGAGCGTCAAGTATCAGTGTATCAAATCAAAAGCTCAGATAGAAATATACATGGGCGAGAAAAGTATCAAAGCCCTTATACTAGAATAATTAACCGGCTGGTCCACCAAACACAGCCAATAGGAATAGCATAAGAGCAATAGCTATTGTAAACTTCCAACCATTAAAGAAGTCGTTCATTACTTCCCTTCTGGCGAAGGCTCCACATCGCTAGGTAGTGTGTCATAGGCCGCGGCATTGGAATGATCCAATTCAGTGGTATCAATGTGTGCTGGGTCGCCATGCTCGTGTGCAACGTCACCGCCCTTGTGGCTGTGTGTCGTTCCATCTTCGTGGGTGTGTTCTATATCGTTAGCACCTAGTGTGGTGTCGTCTGTGCTACCTGCATAGTCTGGTTGGGCAACATCACCTGCTGTTAACAGTTCATCCATGTCCTCCATGTCAACTCCACCCATTGCGGCTTCGTCCATGTCTGTCATGTCTGATTCCCATGCAGTATCTGAGGGGAATGGTGACTCTATGTTTAGGACTGATTCAACGTGATCCAATCGGGCTTTTATGCCATGCATCATGTCTTCCAGTTCCTGAATTTTGTTTAAGCTCATTACACTTTCCTTTCCTGTTGATGTTCACGTGTATTTAAGTCGAAATGGGTATTTAGGCCCTAAAAAATATACTGCGTAAAAATTTTAATGCGTGAATCTATTTAGGGGTGACCCATTGTATGTTAGGGTTCTCGTTGACCCAGTGGCTACCTTCTGATTCGGTTGTGGCAGTTCCTAGTACGTGTTCCCTGATACTCTTATCGGTGGTAGCACTAACACCCACATCAACCGCTCCATACACGGTACTTGCGGTTGACTTCTGTGCGATACCCATGCCCAATCCGCCAAAGCTCATTAGAACGCTTGACCCACAGGCACTTAGGCTCGTACACAATACCATTAATGCTATTACTCTAATCATACTGTACTTATACTACTATAAAACACCTTTAAAGTCAAGTTTAAATACTAGTAATGGACAACATACATTACATAATGGATCACATATACACATTGGTATACAAGTACTACGTGTGGTTACCCTATGCACTACTGTTGATATTATTGGCACTTGCCATATGGGCAGTACACGAACGGGTTAACTAGTGCGTCTGATCCAAGCCACCAAGTTCTCTATGATCCAACCATAGCTGTTCCACCCTGGGTGTGCATCGTCCGGGAATGCACTACTAGATCGCATCAACTCATGTATCTCGTTGACCTTGTCCAATAGCTGACGTTTGGTCTTGTACTTGTCCATGTTGTTTGGATACGTATCCAGACTGCCATATGAACCTACCAAATGACTTGCATAGTAGTCCAACTCTCGTTCCAGCAATGACGCTCTCCAATCCTGTATACACAATGAAGCACCCGTTGACACCTTGTGATAGTCATCTAGTGGTGCCTGACCTCCTATTACTGCATACTCGGGATTACCCGTGTCCTTGCGGAATTCACATAGATTGTTCTGTTGCTGTTTAGTGATATAGTCGACTGCGTCCTTTACACGCCAATTGGGACTAGCATCGCTATAGTAGTTGCTCCAATCACGTAAGGGCTCAGTCCAAAACTGTATGATGTGTGTGGGAGGGCGTTCACCCTTGCGTATAGCACCTTTGACTATAGTAAGTGCATAGTCGTTACCAATACCACCACGACAGAGGTTAACTACGTCTTGACCATGTATACCCAAACGTTGTGCTATAGTATACTCCAACCCTTGACTAGGCTTTACTCCTTGCATAGCTAGGGTTCCCCATGCATCACCCCAACTGTCACCTATTAACCATACCTTTGTGCTCATGTGTATATTTAATGAAATGGGTTCTGTGCTCTTTAAAATAAGATTACAAAAAATACAAGAGAAGTACTTTTCAATCCGAGGTGGTGATTTTACCCCTGCTCACTGCTAGTAGCTATATAAAAATTGTTATATAAAGCCCCGACGCCCCGACCTTTCGGAAATAAAAAAAGGCCCCGAAGGACCTTTCTCTAGTTTATTATTAGGAGTTTCTTATGCTAGTTCTTTGAACCCTACACTGGCTACAACGTGACGCACACCCTCTGGAGTCTCTACCACGTCCGCAACACTTACAGAGTGCATAGGCTTCAGCCTAGTTATAGCACTCTCTGGACCTATGTTACCCACTTCAAACACAGCCTCTAGGCCCTCAGCTTCTATGTTAGATACGTGTGTGTAATAGCCCTTACTGAACGCATCACTGGCCAGCTCAGCTACCTTATCAGTGAAGCTCATGTCCAGCTTGGCCTTCTGCTTGGGTACACTATTGTGGCCCTCTGCATTAACTTGATCTACTTCAGCGTCTGTTAAATGTATTTGATATAGTTTATAGTTCATATTGTGTAGCCCTCTTTAATTAATTATACTTACAGTATACAGTCTATATCCCTAATGGTCAACCAAAATCAGCACTATTTTTGAAATTAATTTAGGGGGAATTCTAGTCAAAAAAGTGCCCCTGGAGAGCCGAGGGCACAACTCTACCAGGGGCTACAGTACGCGGAGCAAGTTGAGGGCTAGGCTCTACGCAGTACTGTATTCTCTGCCATCGCTTCCCAATTAGTAGGAAATGCTTTAGCGAGATCGGCTACCTTTAAGACTGTTCTTAAGGATAATTCTCTAAGGTTCTTCTTATTAATATCGATGAAGTCCATCAGTCTTTCTTCCTGTTCTTCACCCAACTTGTATTCTGTTAACATACCGTCCTTGACGATCTGTTTGATACGTAACATCTTCTCACGTTCAGTGTCAATTGTAAGATCAATGTAGTGACATCTGGACTCAATGGCTTCCAGGTGATCTCTCATCTTCTTGCTCTTAACGTTGTCGAACTTGATGTTGGTAATGAATATAGCACTACCCTTGAACTCAAAGCTGTCTGGAACACCTTCGTTCCTTAATTTAAATGAGTCCGTGTTCCAATGTATACGTCTGGTCTTCTTGCTATCAAGTGCGGCCTTCAGGATGTTCAAGCTCAGGTCTTCCTGTAGTATACTATCACAGTCATCAAACACAAGCACGTTATCCTTGTCGGCGTAGTTGTACAACTTGCAGTAGAGTCCAATGGCACTCATAGCACCCTTGACCACCTGGTACTTCGCAGGTCTGTCACCTAGCTCAGCGATCAGTTCATGCTTACCAAGTACTTTCTCTACACCAAAACTCTTACCTACACCTGGAGGGCCTGTTACTATCATGGCACGTACATCACCCTTCTTACAGGCTTTGGTCATGTCTTCTAGTATCTGGAACCTCTCACGTAAACGTTCAATGGTCTCCTCGTCGGTCTCTTCACGTACGGTTGTCTTGGCACGTGTTAGTTCGTAATCGTCTGCGGAGTCAACCTTGATCTTGATGTTACGATCTGGAAAGCCTGCGATCG
>Ga0181416_1000338_pt1 | contig 12195 bp, 14 predicted proteins | sample 39SPOviralmetaG_FD_130141 | JGI IMG/M metagenome (GOLD analysis project Ga0181416, IMG submission 130141) | Marine viral communities from the oligotrophic San Pedro Time Series (SPOT) site, San Pedro Channel, CA, USA - 39 SPOT_SRF_2013-01-16 | ecosystem: Environmental > Aquatic > Marine > Strait... | reverse complement strand
TTTTCTACAGTTTTACTATTAGTCTGTAGGTACGCACCACCAGGATAATTCCTTGCTTTCAAAGTCATTGTCGCTTGAGGGGTTTGATTTGTACTATCTCTAAACGTCATATCAGGTATTAGTCGTCTCAAGAAAACGAACTGATCCCCATCTCCTATGTCCATCTGACTGCTTTCAATAAACGCAGTAATACCAGAGGCCGGAATCGTACTTCCGTCATCCGTGCCTAACTCGTGATAATACAAGGCATGATCCGTAGAAGCAGCAATAGGAAAAGTTTCCACGCCTCTATCTAGCCAACAAGTACGGGCTAGTGTTCCATAGTACCAAATTTGTTGTTCGTAATTATAAACCACATAACGGTCATTTTCAGTGCTAGAAGAAGAAGGATAAAACCACCATATCTCAGAAAAAGCAGTGTTCGTAGATGCTGTAACTTTTTCTATTTGGTCTGAGTTTATATCACTAAATACATAATCTCTTACTGAACAGGGTAGACGCTGAACTGCACCGCCATAAACATAAAACTCTTCTGCCCCCATCCAAAACACATTGTCCTCAATGGCAATAGCAGCAAGTGGACCCGCTATTGTTATGTTTTCTGACAGAGTATTAATACCAAATGTAAATGGTGGCCCCAAAAACTGCATGGCATGGAGCGACACATCGGTAAATACAAGGACTTGTTGCCTTGTTTCAACGGCTGTCACAATCTCAGAGCCAGAGCCAATGCGCAAGTCTCCCGCTGTATTAGTAGCAGTAGAAGCCCAGTCAGTTAAAGATTCTTGACTAGAAAACCTAATTAACAAGGGGTCTTGTGTTCCAATATTATCCTCAGAATCACAACCAAACGCGATAATATGTCTGTCCCGATCCGAAACTAAAACCTTTTTTGCGATAGTTGGAGTTGTGTTTGCTCCACCTAAACTTGAAAGCTCTACAGCCCGACCAAACGTAACTCCCGCATTGGCGCTTTTGTCCCAGTAATAGATCCCGCCATCTCTTACATTTATAAGTAAATCTTCCCCGAAGTTATCATGCGACCAAATACGAAGAGAATCTACCGCAGTAGAAATGGATGCCCCACTTCCCCAAGTACCTCTGGCCCATGTTCCTGCGCCCCATCCTGAACCACCAAGGGTGGTGTCTAACCCAGTATTGATTTGGTACGCACCTACTACAGACGAACCTCCGTTTCCAGAGTCGGAAGTTGTAGCGAAAACATATGTTGGATCGTACCCATCAGGTGTGGTGACTGAGTTTAATGAAGCAACTTCACGGGCTTCGATTAAATAACTGTTATCACTTACAATGGAAGATATTTGATACTCTTGGTTTAAAACATTAGCGGTAATTTGATCACCAAGAGTTGCTGTCCCTGAAAAGGTAACAAAGTCATTGTTCTCACAACCATGTGCTGTGTCTGTTACAGTTAAAGTTGCGCATGTTACAGCCGCAGAAGAAGAGTGCGCTGCTTCTGTAGTGCTGTCAAACCCACGCTCTAAACCTAAAAGACTATTTCCAGAGATACTGGCATAACGAATAATTTCACTATTTATTTTAATAACCCCTGCACTGGGAAATCCTGAAGAACTTGTCAGAGCAAGAGAAGTATCTCCAATTGCCACAGAAGCCGACAGAGTATTTGCACTAGCATTAAACGTTACATCTCCGGCAGAGGTCGTAAGTCTAATCGGAGTTACATCCTGATACGCACCACCCTCATTAATATAATATTTAAGATGAGTGCCTACTCCTATAAATCGATCCCCCGCTAGAGAAACCCAAGGGTGTAAAGCACGACATGTTCCTAAAAAGTAGGTAGAAGAGGTTTTTTCCCAACCACCTACTTTTTCAGGAAAGCCGTAACGAAACCTGACCTTATCCATATCAAACCACCCACCCTCGTTAGAGTACGAGGTAGTTTCCTTATTAATCCCAGGACGGAATTGGAGTTTAGTCAGGGGCATTCGTTACTCCTAGTTTACAGTTTCAGACTCTTCAACTTTCTCTGGGTTCTCCAAAGCATCAGCAAGAAGTTCAACAAACTTCTCACGTCCTATGGCAAGTTGATCCAAATTGAATCGGGCGCTGTCCATTTTACGCCCTAGATCATTCACATGGTTCAAGAATGCCTTTTGTTTGTCAGTCATGTCTTCAACAACATATTCTTTATCGTTGACTGTTATGGGGGTCTTTTCTTTTTTTCCCATGTTAGTCTCCTTCCTTAGTTAAGTATTTGCTGCAATCGCAGCGTTTGCGGCAGTCATGTCTTCTGAAGTCCAGAAGTCCTTGGCTACCATGAGTTGCAGATGCTCGACATTTCGTGACACTGTGTCAGTCCAATCGGCATCCTCCATGTCATCTGGCTGCCCTGCATCTAGCAGCTCAACAGAGTGACCCATCGCTGTGTAGTGCTGTGCGATTTCTTCTTTAGTTATTTCATCAGACATTTTTATCTCCTTTTCTGTCTAACTGGTTATGCGTTTTCTAGGGCAGTTACTTTTGCCTCTAGGGTTTCGATTTTAGCTATTGCTTCTTGAAGTGCGGCAGTAAGCAATGGCACAAGTTTGGCTTGGTCAATGCCTTGATATTTTGGGATTGTATTACCATCATTGTCTAGCTTGTTGTCACCGACAGAAACACCCTCTGGTAAATCCTCGTCATATTTCCAAACTTCTAGCTCATCTTTAGTGCCAGTTACGGCTTCGGGAACAACTGTGGCGGCTTCATGTGCTAAAAAGCCATCTACTATTCTGTCCGTTCCATCGGCAATAAAGTTAAAGCGTTTGGGTGCTAATTGTTTTACTCTTGTAATGCCATCCGTAACATCTGTAACATTTTCTTTAAGGCGATAATCTGAAGAAGTATTGTAAGCAACACTAGTTGATCCAGTATTTACGATTTCTCCGCAAATGACATTATTTCTTTTAAACCTGATTATATCTCCTGTGCTGTCATTCCGACAAACTACCATCGTTTCACCAGAAGAATCTCTACTAAAAATGGCACTATCACCGCCCCTAATAGAATGACCATTTCCAGTGGCTCCTGATGATGTGCGACCCACAAGCATTGTACCACTGCTATCTACAACAACCCTAGGATTACCATCCCCATCACTTAGCACGATGTTGTTGCTTGAGGTGCGGATGTCTAGGCCGCCTGCATTACCACTATACCGCCCAATTATAACATTGGCATCTCCTGTGGTTATAGAACCACCCGAACCTTGACCCACAAAAACATTATCGCTGTTAGATGTGGCAAGTGCTAAACCTGCATTATGACCTACCAATGTGTTTCTTAAACCTGTTGTAAGTACATTCCCTGCCGTATGACCAATAAATGTGTTTTTTTCACCTGTTGTTAAACTAACACCTGAATTTCCACCTACCGAAACGTTTTGGATTCCTGTTGTTAAGTTTTCTAAAGCACCATTAGAGCTTGAACTGTCCGACCCAATACCGATGTTATCTGAACCTGTGGTTGCTCGTTGAATAGCTTGATACCCTATGGCTACGTTGCCAATTCCAGTCGTTAAGACGTTCAAGGCCATTGCGCCCAAAGCTGAGTTGCGAGTGCCTGTCGTAATTGATTCTCCTGCCTTATAGCCAACCGCTAAGTTTTCTGAACCAGTGGTGTTAGCTATTAGTGCGTTCATTCCAACCGCTGTATTGTTACTTGCGGTAGTGTTAGCATACAGAGCATTTGTGCCGATTGCCGTATTGTCAACTCCAGTTGTATTTGCATACAAAGCCGCAGAGCCAAAAGAAGCATTGCGAATACCTGTAGTAGTAGAATAGGAAGCAAATTCACCCATAGCCGTGTTATCTGATGCAGTCGTATTACTATAAGCAGCTTGATAACCAACAGCAGTGTTACTGGATGCTGTGGTGTTGTTACGCAAAGAACCCGATCCCATCGATACGTTGTTAGCACCTGTTGTATTAGCGTAAAGCGCAGCCGTTCCAACCGCTGTATTGTCTGCTCCGCTAGTGTTTGTAACTAAAGCATCCCCACCCACCGCTGTGTTATAATTGCCAGTGTTATATCTTAATGCGTCATGCCCTACAGCCACATTAAATATTGCAGTTGTAGCAGTGCTAAGTGCCTGTGATCCGAAAGCAGTGTTGTTATTACCAGTGGTTAAAGCTGTACCTGCTAGTTCTCCCATTAAAACATTACCAACAGCCGTTGTATTAGCATTCCCTGCCTTATACCCTACAGCAGTTACAGCACCAGTAGTATTACTATACCCTGCCTCATACCCAACCGCTGTGTTGTTGTCTGCGGTAGTGTTTTGGAGCAAGGCATCATAACCTACGCCAACATTACTAGAACCAGAAGAATGATTGTAACCTGCCCTATGGCCTATTAAAACGTTATCACTACCTGTCGTGCCATTGTAAAAAGAGTCCATGCCAATAGTGACATTATCATTACCTGTTGTACTGCTATAGCTTGCCCGATACCCAACCGCTGTGTTGTTGGATGCGGTGGTGTTGGCAGTAAGCGCATCATGACCAACCGCTACATTAGACCCTCCAGTTGTAGTTGCATCTAATGCATTTTGACCCAACGCCACATTGTTTGTGCCTGTTGTGTTGGCATACAAAGCATTTTTACCTAACGCTACCAGACCACTTCCAGTAGTGTTGCTATATAAAGCCTGATGCCCCACAGCCGTAACACCAGATGCAGTGGTGTTGGAGTATAGCGACTGATACCCCACTGCCACGTTATTGCTTGCGGTGGTGTTAAATCGCAAGGCTTGATAACCAATACCTGTGTTATTGCTTCCAGTTGTATTATTAGACAAAGCATCTGCAAAAGCAGAGTTTAGCGCACCTGTTGTGTTAGCATATAATGCGTTTCTGCCTACTGCTATATTACCTGATGCAGTCGTATTTGAATATAAAGCACCTTGTCCAACCGCCACTAGAACATCACCAGTCGTATGGCTATACGCAGGTTGATAGCCCAAGGCTGTGTTGTTAGATGCGGTGGTGTTTGCTTCCAGTGCTTCACGACCAATCGCTACGTTGTAACTGCCAGTCGTGTTAAGCTGCAACGCTTGATAGCCTACCCCAACATTAGAGCTTCCGCTTGTTAAGGAATACAAAGTTTCAGCGCCATGTCCTACGTTATGAGTTCCAGTTACAACACCGTTACCTGCTGATAATGCTCCAACAAAAGTATTAATACCTCCTGTAGTACCATTAAGATTTGCCTGATAACCCACCGATGTGTTGTAGTTGGCGGTGGTGTTGGTTTGTAATGCAGACTTGCCTAATGCTACATTGTAAGAACCTGTCGTATTAGCAAATAGTGAATCTTGCCCGAAAGCAGCGTTTTGTTGACCTGTTGTATTAAAATACATTGAGGCTCTGCCAGAAGCAGTGTTAAAAGAACCTGTTGTATTCGTGTATAAAGATTGATGCCCTAAAGAAGTGTTTCTTTCTCCAGTCGTATTGCTATATCCTGCCTGATACCCAACCGCAGTGTTGTTGGATGCGGTGGTGTTGGAGACAAGAGATTGCTTACCTACTGCTACGTTAGTACTTCCTGTGGTATTAGATGCAAGCGCACCTGTTCCTAATCCTGTGTTATCATCCCCAGTTGTATTATTTGTAAGCGCCTGTTCACCAACAGCCACACCGTTGTCACCTGATGTATTGTCTTTCAGCGCACTCCAACCAATACCAGTATTTCTAATACCTGAGGAATTATCGTAAAGTGCCTGATAGCCTATTGCAGTATGTCTATTTGTTGTAGTATTATCGTAAAGAGCCTGATACCCAACTGCCGTGTTTTCAGATGCGGTGGTGTTAGAGGAGAGAGAATCAGAACCTACTGCTACGTTATATTCACCAGTAGTATTTGCTACTAAAGCACCTTGCCCCAACCCTGTGTTGTATGAACCAGTTGTGTTAGCACCCATAGCATTTCTACCAAACGCAGCATTTTGCGCACCTGTGGTGTTTGCATCTAATGAAGCATTACCCACGGCAGTGTTATTAGAGGCTGTTGTGTTTGCGCCTAGTGCATCGTAACCCAATGCTACGTTTCTAGAACCTGTCGTGATTGCATCACCTGCCAGACTACCTATGAGGACGTTGCTTGTGCCTGTTGAAATTGAATTACCTGCATCCTTACCGACAGCTACGTTACTAGCCGCTGAGTTTGACCCACCACCTAAAGCACCTGAGCCTATTGCTGTATTATCTGCTCCTGTCCCTGCATCAAAAGCAAAAGCACCTATTGCTGTATTGTTGTTCACAGTTGCTGACGCACTACCTGCTGCTGCACCAAAAAACGTGTTTAAACTGCCTGTAGTAATGGCATCTCCTGCCTGATAACCAATCGCAACATTGTTATCCCCAGTAGTAATTGCAGTACCTGCCTCATCGCCCACAACAGTATTATAGTTACCGCCAGATTGTATTGAGTTACCTGCGTTGACACCTGCTCTGAAGTTAGATGTACCTGCACTAGCAGTAATAATATCTGCACCGTCTGCAAAAGTAACGTCAGCAGCAAAGTTTACTGCACCATCAACGTCTACTGCATCTAAGTTAGTAGTGCCGTCTACGTCTATATCGCCAGAGATGTCTAGTGAAGCAAAAACAGAAGTACCCGTAGCAGTGACCGTACCACCAAACGTGGCATTCCCAACAACATTCAAAGCATCAAAATGTGCATTGTTAAAGATGTTTGCCGCTACCGCGCCTGACCCTGCTCCGTTGAAAAATACTACCGCCGTTGATCCCGCAGGAACCTCATAGTCATTACTTGAGTTATATGTGCCTTGAAAAAGCAATATGCTGCGCGAACCAGACAAACTGTTACGGACGTATATAATTTTTTCTGCATCACTAGGAGTAAGTTGCACAAAAGCCGTGGCCCCTAAATCTCCGCTATCTGCAAAAATAACTAGACGATTACGACCATTAGAGGTTGATCCGTCAGTAACAGGTAATGTGTTTGGAGAGCCAGAAGATCCCGTGGCTCCAAGGGTTACCGAAACCTGACCGTCGAGGGAGGTATCTAATAAAGTAAAATTTGTATTTGTTGTATCACCCCATGTACCTGACTGTTCGCCAGTTGCTATGAGTTCAATACCGTTATTTAATGTATATGTACTGGGCATGTTTTTATCCTATGCTGCTGTTCGGGTCCAACCTGGGTTTTGTGATGGTGTTTCATTTGACCACCCAGGGGATTGAATTGGGTTTTCTGGAGTATAACTTGGATTTTGATTTGGGACAATAGCCCCCCACACAAGAACTTGACCAACACCACCTGTGGCTGCAATTCCTGTTGGAACCACGCTTGCTTTAGCAATAACTGTAACTGCTCCAACAGAGCCCGTTCCTGAAACTCCCGTTACATTAACGGTTATTCCATTTTCGACTGTAACACTGCCAACAGAGCCCGTTCCTACAAGGCCTGTAACAGGGACGTTTGCTAATCCTGTAACTGTCGCAGTTCCTACCGCACCTGTTGCGGCTACGCCAGTGACTGAAATATCGGATGCGGCAACAACCGTAACACTGCCAACAGATCCTGTTCCTACAAGACCAGTAACAGGAATATTTGCTGCTCCGCTAACTGTTGCGGTGCCTACGGCTCCTGTCGCATTAACTCCCGTTACGGAAACATTAGCGTCTGCGGTTGTAGTTACTGAACCGACTGATGCCGTAGCTCCAAGACCAGTAACAGAAGCATTTGCATCGGCAGTAACCGTAACAGAACCAACGTTTCCAGTGCCAGACACACCAGTTGGAGAAACGTTAGCTTCTGCAACTACAGCGGTAGAACCGACTTGACCTGTTCCAGATACACCTGTAACGGAGGCATTTTCCTCTGCAACCACACTAACGGAACCAACAGAACCTGTCGCGGTCAATCCCGTAACAGGAATGTTAGCTTCTGCAACTACAGTAACAGAACCAATCTGGCCTGTAGCTCCAATGTTTGTAATGGAACCTTCGTCCCAAGCGAGTTGACCCCACGTTCCTCGACCCCAACCAGTGAAGGGGACGACAACGCTAGACATTACGCTATCCTAATAATGGCGTTACTTGCATCCGCTGTTGGAAATACAACTGTAAAATCACCTGCGGTAGATGTTTTATCACCACCAAAATCTAACACCACAACAGAAGGATCTCCTGACGCAGTATCATTAAAGATCAACGCACCACGAGCGGTAACTGTTGCTGTACTAAAAGTTAGATCAGAAAAGTCGGTAAGTGCCGTTGTTCCACTTGTTGATGGATCAACACGAGTCAGAGCCGCACCTTTGGCAGTATACCCTGTACCAGACACCTCGTTCGAGGAAGTGTAAGCTGTAGTCGCAGCCGTAAAAGATGCACTATTAGTATAGAGTGCAAGATTAAAGGTGCTGCCTCCACTATTTAAAAAATTGTGCTTGGCTTCAAGAAGCTCCTTCTTAAAGCTTGTACACATGAAGTTACCTGAAAAGGCCATGTCACATTCTCCTTATAAGTTCTGCAAGGTCGGGATGACCTGCATCTTTGATTGCATTATATACAGTAGTTCTATCACTTTTGACAGCTTCCCGTAAATAGAAACCAACCAACTGTACGATACGTTTCCGAAAAGCATAAACCTGCTCTTGTATTGCAGGATGTGTGCTATCCGAAACTGAAATAATTTTATCTGCACACCGTTCTGCTATTTCTTCTGGCGTAAAGCCACGGTTATGAGTGGTGTGAACCTCTACCTTAAAGTCCTTTGGTAAATCTATATTTAATTCTGGAATCATGTCCTTCCCCTTAAAACTGGTCCTCGACGGTATTCGTCAATCGTTTCTTGAGCCTCGCCTAAATTCTTTAAACGAGCCATAGACTCCATATATCGTTGGTTATACAACTGCATGAGATTTTGGTCGCCCTTCATATATGTATACGCCTCAATCAAAGAAGCGTATAATAGAGTAAGTTCCGCGTTTTCAGACAGCCAACTGGTTCCAGAATCTGTTCCCACAGTCAAAGACGCGGGACGATATAAATAATGTATGTCAACCGTGTAGTTAGCATCTGGCGTTGGAGCGATAATAAAATTATCCACATCAAATTGAGCATAATACTGAGGTTGCCCCGTTGTAGTGGAGTTTGGGTTATAGGTTTGAATAAAATCTAAATCTTTAAATAAAAGAAATTCTTTAGCACCACTTACATCAATACTTAAAGAGAAAGGAGCAAGAAAGTCTGTAGGAGCCGCCAGATACTCGTTTCCAGTTGCCATAACACCAGATTGGTTTTTTTGAAACAAGTTAAGCTGCACACCCTTTAGGATACGCTCTTCAGCCATACGGATGAACAAAGGTAAGTTATTTACAAAGGACGTTTCATCGTTCTCTGTATAGTCTTGAATCGCTGTTTTTAGCTGTGCATATGTAAAACTCATGATGTAGTCACCGTTACTGTGCCAACGGAACCCGTAGCAACTAAGTTATTAGGCGGACTTATACCCGCTATATCTTGAAACCCTACAGGATTCCATCCTGTTTGAATAGCTCGTTGTTCAGCTAATTCAGTTTCAGGTCGTGGTCCCCGAAGTGCTTGTGGATCTGGAAACGCTCTCGGTGGAAACAACTGTGGATGCTTAGTCTCAAACTCATCAGGACCGACCTTGGCACCCGTCCACTCTGTCTTCATCTCACGAAGACGATAACGGCGACCTGACCGATCCGATATACCATAAGCATGTTTACCACTAGCGTATGCCATTACACCCTCAGATAACTCAAACTAGGCTGCAACTTCAAAGGTGTCCGACCTTGATCCTCGTCCGCTGCACGTTGAAACTCTTCTTCATAAACTGTCTTCAACATCTGTATACGATCTGGTGCTCGTTTCATAGCCGTGTAGTATGCTATCCCCGCCACCATACAAGGATAAAAGCGAAAAGGCATATCAGTAGTATTAACAAGAGCGTCTGCATCTTCTATCCTGCGTACATAATAATAACGAACTTGATCTGTAGAGTTTTCTGGTGTGGACCACAAATACATTACAGGAGTAATTTGCCTGTCTAAATAATATTGACTAGGTCTGCCCTGCGTAGTTTTATTCGGGACTGTTGCATAATCACTACGACTTATTCTCTGTACTTCAAAGTCTGTGCTACTACGTCTAACTACAACCTCTAATACATCGACAACGTCTGAGGCTAACGAATAAGAAGATGTTCCTTGTGTTACAGTAAAGTTTGCTTCTTTTACCGTCCATAAGTTAAGACCACGATTAGCCCAATCTGCAAACATAATGTTCATAGACCTACGTGCCGTCCTTGCATCATAACCCGTGCGAACTTCGAGGCCACAGCGTTCATACGCTTCCTCAATAATTTCGCCAACATCCATGTTGAAGTCTCTTGATCCTGATGTTGTCATTGTATCAACTCATATGTGGTTTCTGGTTTGTCTTTACATTAACAGCGCCACCGTTTTTATAGCCTATGTTATCCAATGCTTTTTTAGCATTAGGATTTGTTTTTGCCTGTTCTCTTAATGCTTTTATCCCTTCATTGGGAGCTTTCTTTTCAGAGTTATCCATCATTATCCTCCTGGTTATAAAGATTATCGAACACTCGATTGACATCTAGTGTATAGTCTAAATCACTTTTTGAATAGTGTATATGTTGTGAGGGTCTAAAGTCTGGTGCACCCTCGCCCACTGCAAACCAAGCAGGATGTGTAACCCTTACTCGATTATTTGGTAACGCTACTATATTCCCAGTCCACTCTCCTGCATCCAACAACTGCATCACATGACTTTGTTTATGTTGTGCCGGATCATCTGCAATCTCAGAGTTTGTGTAGTCTACAGTAAATAAATACTTTGCAGGGAAGAACTGTCCATCAATCTTCGCCATCCATGGACATGGTGTAGCCCTATCTAAAACATACACCGCATGATCATGTGACGCACAATCCCACGGTTGAGCATCATGTGTTGACATTGGCACAGGCCATTCAGCTAATGGAATATCTGCCACCAATGCCGTGAGAGGCATTCGCGCCCACATTGCACCGCCATGAACGGTGTCTTCTTCTTCGTCTTCAGCTTCACAACCAGTGAATATTACTTGAAAACTTAACGATCTATTAGGCATACTTGTTACAGCTATGACCATAGCATGTAAAAACTCGCCGTGATACTTCTCATGGTTATGGGTATATTCTCTACGAACCCACGCTTTAAAGTAAGGTATGTTGCTTTGAAGATAAGGCATACAGTTTAAAAGATTCCTTTAAAGCCTAGCCCTTTAACTTGACCCCCGGCTTTGTAACCTTTAACCTTACCACCCGCTTTCATGCCTTTAACCTTACCACCCATCTTCATGCCTTTAACCTTACCACCCGCTTTCATGCCTTTGACTTTGCCACCCGCTTTCATGCCTTTGACTTTGCCACCCGCTTTCATGCCTTTAACCTTACCACCCATCTTGTAACCTTTTTTCTTCATTGCCATGTGAGTTCTCCTTTCAAAAGACTCTTACTAAACCACCATTAGCTTTTTTATTCTTCCAACTAATCCGTTTTGAGGACTTCTTTTTCTTCGCAGCAGATGTACACTGTGCCATAGTAGGGCGACAAGCGGGATACCCCTTACGCTTCTCTCCCTTTTGACGACCACAGGGCTTTCCTGTTTTGCAGTCAACCCAACCTTTACCATCGTTCTGACCAAACCATTCCCGCAAAGAGTTCTTTTTCGCCATCAAAATGTCCTTGTGGTCTTACGCCTTGACTCTTCTACTTGACCGCAACCAGAGGCAATAATGCCTCCTCCATAAAAACCTTTCTTAGGAGGTCGTTTGGGATTATCTATAGAAGACACTATTCCACCTTCTGCTTTCTTAGTAGAGTTTCCCCAATTTGCGGCCCCCACTTTTCGGCACTTTGACAGTGCCCCCGAAGCGTAAGCGGAGGGCCATACCTTGTAACGGCTTTTTACTTTGTGGTAACAAGCGTCTTTTTTGCTTTTCTTTTTTGCCATTAGTTATCCCCTTTGATGGAGGCTTGGATACTTGCTGTCGCATCTGCGCCCTCGAGATTGCCATATGTTCTCTCCATCTCTGTCTTTATATAATCAAGTTGTAAGGCCATAACCTCTGTTCTTTTGTCAACTGCGATAAGAGTCTTAGTGACCCAATCAGCCC
>Ga0181416_1000335_pt1 | contig 12231 bp, 16 predicted proteins | sample 39SPOviralmetaG_FD_130141 | JGI IMG/M metagenome (GOLD analysis project Ga0181416, IMG submission 130141) | Marine viral communities from the oligotrophic San Pedro Time Series (SPOT) site, San Pedro Channel, CA, USA - 39 SPOT_SRF_2013-01-16 | ecosystem: Environmental > Aquatic > Marine > Strait... | reverse complement strand
TTACAGTATGTCACCTCCATCACGTCCACACCATTGTCCATGGCGGCCTGCAAGTCAACGTGGTCTGAACCTATACCTGCTGTAATCGCCATTTTTAAGTTTGGTGCTGATTCCATTTTTTCTCTTGTGAGATAATATGGCCAGAATGGTTGAGATATAACAACGTCTGCATCAACTAATTCTTTATCTGCTGTACAACCCTCACCATCTTTATCTGAGGTAACGACCAATTCGTGGCCATTTGATTCTAAAAATTCTCTAAGACCTAATTCGCCTGATACACAACCAAGTAATTCACCAGGATTAAAATCAATAGATTTTGGTGATGGTAATGTTTGACCATCAGGATATTTTTCTATTACTGGTAAATTTTCTAGTGCATAATCTTTAGGCATTCCATTTTTTGGATCGTCATATAAAACACATAATACCTTCATACTTTACTTCCTCCTTTTAATTTAAGTAATTTCTTCTCATAGTTTGTAATACTATGATCATACACACCTTTAAAAAACTGCCATTTTTTGATAGCTCTAATTCTACCTCTTAACATATCTTTTATTCTTTGATAGAAACTATAACCATCACGGACTTTTCCATAGTAATTTAAATAATTTAACATACCATGGTGCTTGTAAAACAACCAAATTGGGGGTACTTTTGTTACTGCATCATTATTGTTTACCCACCGGTGATGTTCGACATTTAAATTATCTACAAATTCCTTATTACCAACTCTTGGTGACCCAAAAGTGTATAAAACTATTTCTGTATTAAATACCTTTTGTAGTCTAGCTGCACATATTGTTGCCATCGCAGCTCCAAGACTATGACCAGTTATGGTACATTCTTTATTTCTATTTTTCATAGCTATGAAATATATTTTATCCCATAACTTTTCGAGTTCACCATAAAACCCATCATGAACTCTTCCTGCAACTCTACTCTTTTCTTTCCATGCTTTTAAATCTGCAACTACATCACTTGCTTCTTTAGGTTCTGTGCCTCTAAAAACAAATGTTATTCGAGTATCACTTTTGCAAACATAGGCCTGAGCACCATCAACGTCAATAAACTTAACTGTATCGTAACCCATTTTACAAATTTCTTTTCTAATTTTTGCACTAAGATCATTATAAACTAGATCAGATAATCTACAATGTTTTAAATCGTTCTGCATAATACTCCTAATTTAATTTTTCGAGTTTAACTTTAACACCTTCTTTTTTATTCTTATAATCTTCAACGGCAGCCTTAATTGCATCTTCAGCTAAAATTGAACAATGTATCTTAACTGGTGGTAATGCTAACTCTTTTGCGATCTCTGTGTTTTTTAATTTAGCAGCTTCGTCTATATGACTACCTTTTACCCATTCTGTGAGCAAACTACTACTTGCTATGGCTGAACCACAACCATAGGTTTTAAATTTCGCATCTTGAATAATACCATCATCATTTACTTTTATTTGTAATTTCATTACATCACCACAGGCCGGTGCACCGACCATACCTGTGCCTACATCTTCATCATTTTTATCAAGTGACCCAACATTTCTAGGATTTTCATAATGATCTAATACTTTTCTTGAGTAAGCCATTTTTTTATTAAATCCTCCCTATATTTTCGAGCCTGTTCTTCTGTGCCAAATGGTCCACCAAAAACAGATATGTAACCTATAACCCAATAGGCTGATTTAGTTTTATGTATTTCTATGTTCTCGTACAATTATCCTTCACAAGCGGTACACTCATCTGGTTCTGATTGTTGGTTGAGATGTATCATCAACTCATTATATCCTCCAATATATTCACCTTCTAAGTAAATTTGTGGTACTGTTGTAACTGGTCTGCCTGTTACTTCAGCCGCTGTTTTACCTAGTTCTTTAATATTAACAAAATCAAAAGTGATACCTCTTTCAGAAAGCTCGTTCTTAGCCTTTTGACACCACCCACAAGTTAAAGTTCCATAAATGATCGCTTGAGTCCTTGTTTCGCCTTCTGCGATTGCTTTCATATCTAATTCTTTAATTACTTCCCTTTCAATCTTTTTTGCAACTTTATCTGCCTTGCCGATTTTTTCTGATCGACAATAGTATAAAGTTTTAAGTCCCATTTTCCATGCCATAAAATGTGTTGCGTGTAAATATTTTACGTTGACATCCGGCCGAAAGAAAAGGTTAACGGATTGCGCCTGGTCAATGTAATTTTGTCGGTCAGCTGCGTGTTCCACAACCCATCTCTGGTCAATTTCCATACTCGTTTTGAAGATGTCCTTTTCCCGGTCATTGAGTAAATTAAGGTGTTGTACGGATCCATCGGAAGCAATAATGTTACTCCAGATTTTTTGATAATCAACCTCATCTTTAGCCCTTTCTTTTATTATACTGTCTAGATATTTGTTTTTATGTAAATAGGCGCCAGATAAAGTATCCTGTCTATAAGCATTAGCTCTAAATGGTTCTATACTAGGGCTTGTATTACCCATGATAATACTACTACTAGCATTGGGAGCAATAGCCATGAGGTGAGAAAACCTACGGCCAGTACCAGCAGCATCAGGAGCTTCTCCTCTAAGTTTCCCCAATTCCAAATTTGCTTCATCTAATCCTCTCCTGATGTGTCTGAACATTTCCACGTTTCTAGACTTTGCAAGTGCGGATTCATAAGGTATTGAATGGCTCTGCAAATGGGCATGAAAGCCAAGAGCGCCGATACCAATGCTACGCTCATTTGTAGCACTATACCTTGCACGGTGTACAGCATCGGGACTGTTATCAATAAAATACTGAAGTACGTTATCAAGCATCTCTGCCACGTCCCTAAGAAACATATCATTATCTTTCCAATCATCAAAATACTCCAAATTAAGTGAAGATAAACAACACACGGCTGTTCTATCTTTATTTGTTGGTAATATAATCTCTGAACATAGATTTGATTGTCTAATACTTAGTCCTTTTTTCTTTTGAAACTCCGGCATCATACGATTACTTGTATCAATAAAATGCAAGTATGGTTCGCCGGTCATCATTCTCAATTCTAATATTTTTTGCCACAATTTCTTTGCTGATATGGTTTCTTTTACTTCACCTGAATGTGGATCAGTAAGTTCCCATGTATCATCAAAGTTTTTATCGACCATAGCTTTCTCTATGAGCTGCATGAATTTATCAGTAATATTAATACCATGATGTAAATTCATTGTTCTCATGTTAGGATCGCCAGTTGGTTTTCTTATATCTAAAAACTGTATAATATCAGGATGAGATACATCAAGATAAGCTGCATAAGAACCTCTGCGAGTTCTACCTTGTCTATATGCTAAACTTGAAGCATCATATGTTTTTAAGTGTGGCATTACACCAGTCGATTTATCATCACTTGATCGTATTCCTAGACCAATCCCGACACCACCACCTAACATTGATAACCAGTTTACCTCGGAAAGAGTGTCAACCAAACCTTCTCTACTATCATGTAAATAAGGGAGAAAACAAGAAATAGGGAGGCCACGCTTACTACGGCCAAAAGATAAAATGGGAGTAGAATAAGAAAGCCAATGATTAGAAGCATATTCATAAAGACGTTGTGAATGTTGGTCATTACTTCCGAATGTATGTGAAACATATGCTAACCTCTCCTGTGGTGATGTTTCGTCCTCTCGCATATAAGATTCTTTTAATCTTTTCAAACCTAGAGGATCGAATAATTTATCTTTACTATAATTCATCCACACATATTTACTTGGGTGTAACTTTACTGATTCTTTAACACCTTCTAGTTTATTAGTTTCCATTATTTCTACCTTCTTCTTGATATAATCCCCTAGCAACATTAGGAAACTCTTTCTTGATTATTAACCAACATTTTTTTGCAATCTCCATGTGTTCTTTTTGTGTTCCATTTTCCATTCGCAAGTCACAGTAATGAATCCAGGATCTTAAAGTTCCTGACATATACATTTTACTCATCATAAGGCCTTCAGGTAAAATTGATCTAGCTTGTTCTTTTGCTACACCTTTTTCTATTAAATGCTCATAACTGTCTATTGCTAGTTCTTTAATTTGTTTTTGTCTTTGTTCAAAAATATATTGTAGATGTCTGTGATTTGCATTTGTTTCATCTAAATCAATACTATTCTGTCTGTTTTTTTCATCTTGTAATCTGGCTTCTCTAATGTTAGTAAATCCAAAAACAGCTGTTGGATCTGCATAACGCTGACTAAACTCTTGGAAAGAAAAAGACCTGTGTCTTAATATCTGCCTTCCAATATCTCTAGTAGTGTTTATTTCCATCACAATATGCACCATCTCAAAAGGTGACCAATGTTTATTCTTGATTAAATATCTTATTAGTTTATCTGAGCTTTCAAAATTGTTTTGATTACTTGGATTTGATACTCTTGCCATATAAACAATAGCATCTTCAGGACTTTTATCTTTCAATTCACCATAAAATGACGAAATGCCAATCAATTGGACATCTTTCATACTTTTTTCCAGAATGTTAATTTATTAAAGGCTCTCAAACAACAATAAGTGCTTGTACTTATAATCTTCTTTATCTCTCTTTGAGTATATCCTGACATAATCATCTCATTAATATCCTTTTCTTTTATTGATTGTGGCCAAATAACAATATGGTGGCCACGCTTCACGGCATCCCACATTAATTTACATACCTCTGCATTTCGTGGTTCATTATCGAAGATTAGTATTTTATCTTCTTTATCCACATTTGTCAAGTCTTCCGCTATGATTGATAAGTTAGCATCGCCTGAAGCAATACAGTTATCTAAAAAAAGTGAATCAAGAGGACCCTCTACAATATAAACTATGTCATCAAAATCAACACGATCAAGACCATAAACTAATTTACTTTCAGATTCATTTGTTCGCAATGTTATATATCTTAATCTTCTATCACCTGATTCAAGAGCTCTACCTGAGATCGCAAAAATTTCATCATTCTTATCATAGAATGGTATTACAAGTCTTGCATCTGGTGTGATTTTCATTTCATTATCAGGCATCATACTCTGAACAAACTTTTTGTAATTAGGTGTAAATAATAATTTACTAAAATGTTTGTTCGGTATTTTTCTTTGTTTTGCATACGCTTTACAAAAATGATCATCAGGTAAATCTGATAACCACTCACCATATTCAAAGTTTTGTTTTTCTATTTTTCCAAACTTTGGTGGCTTAATATTTTCAAATTTTGGTTTTTTGAAGTTTGAGAATCCTGATTCACCTGATTTGTATCGCTCAAGTACAAACTCTTTGTATATTTCAGAGTCAAACTGCTTAATGAAATTGCCAAGACTAAGGCTAGAGCCACAGTTATGACAACGATAGAATAAATTATTTCCTTTAGAGTAAACATAGCCCCTTGCTTTAAGTAAGTTTTTTTTACTATCACCACAAATTGGGCAAGAAAAGTTCCAAACATAATCTTTCTTTTGTTTGAAGTTTCTTAATCTGTGAGATAATAAACGAATAAATTTTGATTCAATTGCTAAAGACATACTTCATAATATAACAGTAATACTATTAAATTACAAGCGATAATAGAGAGTTCATATCAAGTTTACCTAAGAAAAACGCAGCTGTTATTATTATACCTACAATTGCCCATTTATATTTTTCCACTTCTGATATGGTTTTTGTCCATCTACCCTTATCAACTTTTTTGTGATCTAATAAATCTTTTCGTAAAGAATCAAGCCTCATATTAATGGTTGATTCTATTTGGTCGATTCTTTCGTGAACGGAAGTTATTTGATTAGGCACTTGATCTATTCTCTCATGTACCTCTCTTGAAATTGTGGTAACTCTTGAATGTATTTCTTTTATATCATTCTTTACACTATTTCTATTTTTTTCATTTTGATCGAGCTTTTCTTCATGTAATGATAACATTTGTAAAACATTCACATTTAGCTCTTGTATCTTATCTATTGATATTGAGAGTTTTTCCAATAACTTATTAGTTTGGTTTATATCTCTTTTTAATAAACCAACATCAAGTTTCAACTCTTGGATTTCTCTCGTATCTGGCATTATAATATTGCTGAGATAACTTTAATAGATTGTTCAATTCTTTTTTGTAACTCTTGTTTACGGTGTAATTGATCAACACCTGTACATACAGCTTCTTCAACACTTAAACCTTTTAGAAGGTCGGTATATTCTTCTTTAGAAAGATTACCTTCATCATATTCTTTATTTATTTCTATGTAGTCATGTTCTATTGAGGTTAGGTTGTATTTGTTTTCCATTTCAACTCCTTAACTAATTTTAAATGGTGCGAAGGCAAATGCTGTGGCTATTAGTAATGTGCATATTATTATAAAAGCACATAACCAAAATTTTAAAATGGGTCTCCATTCTGAACCACCTGATTGTTTTTTAGGATCTTTTTCCCAATCTAGTTTCATCTAGATTTACTCCCTATAACTTGTTGGATTTTCTCGGCTGTTCTTTTAATAGAATTGAGTTTTAAGTTACAATATGCTTTAGAAATTCTACCACCTTTATTATCATATTGTGTTTTGAAACCTACGATTAAAGTATGTAAACCTTTTAACAGCTCGTGTGAATCTTCATTCTCTGGTAAATATTGAGTATAATTAACAGCTAATGAAGAACTTACATATATTTGTCTTATCAAAGAATAATCTATGGTACCTGTATCACAATAGGGTTCAGCTATTTCAGCGATTGTTCTTATTTGATTAACACTAAAGTATTCATTACCATCAAACTTTGATGTTTTATAGGCATCTAATAAACTACAGCCAGATAAAATGAATACTGCACTAATTATCGCTATCGTCTTTTTCATAGTAATCCTTATACTTTAAAATAATTACTCTTTGAGTGTTGATAAAATTTCTTATTTCAGCCATATTTATAGACAACTTCTCATATCCCTCATCTGTAAGGCCAAATAAAACTAAATCTTTTTTATTCTTTTTTAATTTTTCCCAAACTTTATCTACATTATCTGGTGTAATCAGAACCCATTTAAGTTCTTGTGGTTTCAAAGGTTTTGGATTTTCTATGTCTAATTTTATTCTCTCAACTGCTACTTGCTTTACTTCTATTTGTTTGACATCTTTTTTCCAAAGACTTGGAAAAGCACAACCGCTAGCGAATAACGGGAATAAAATTAGGATTGGCAAGTGTTGGACATTCACGATTTATTTCACTTTCTGTTTTTGCATTGATTTCTTTTTCTGTTCGTTTTGCTCCTGAGGCTATCTCTAAACATCTAAGTGCATTTCTTGTACCACGATTGACTAATCTTTCCATCGTTCTTGGTTTTCTAAATGCTATTCTACCAATATCTCTAGTTTCACCTCTTGCATTTACATTAAACTTATCAACTAGCTCTCTTACTTCTTTTCTTTGTCTAGTCAATTCTTTATTTACTTCTTCATTTATTTCTTCTATAACAGCAATATCAACTCTCATCTGTTCAATGACTTCATTTTGATCAGACAATGAGTTCTCTAATATTTTATTATTTGCTTCAGATGTGGCCAATTCGGCCTTGAGATTTACTGCATACCATAAACCACCTGCAATAATAATAACAATACCAAGATACGCTAAAACTTTTATTATACTAAAAACATTAAACATTATTCCTCTTCATATACATTATAAATGGCATCAATTTTTTCTTCTTTCTTTTTACTGGAACTCCTGGTTCACCATCAGGGCCAACACCAATACCGGCTACTTGACCTGATCCTGCACTTACTGTTGGTGCATCTTCATTTTTAGGAACACAATTAGGAACTCTTCTGCCTTTTTTCATTTTGAAACCAACTTGTTTGTGTGAATCCCAACAAGCTTCCTTTTTAAGTGTTGGTTCTTTTTTTACTGGTTCTGGTTTTCTAGGTTTATTTAACGCAGCTCTAGTGGCGTCACCAAATTTATAACCTTTTCTTTTCACACCTCTTTGAAATTTTTTAAGTCTAGCTTTTGCTGTTCTTGCGGCCTTTTGTGTATGATAATCTGCCATGACACCTAAAGCTTCACCGGCAGAGGCACCAGGAGCATCTGAACCTATTTTAGAACCTAGATATTGACCTGCAATACGACCTGCTGTTGATAAGACTTCATCTACTTTCTTTTCATCTTTTGCAAAAGCTGATTTTGTTTTAAATAAATTTTTTGGTAATCCAGATCCAGGTTTCCTTACCACAACACCTCTACGACCTCTTGGTTTAACCATTAAAGAATAATCGGCTTCATCTATAAAATGACCACTCTTTGGTATTTTTACATTTACTGTATCTGATGTTTTACCTTGACCTGCTTTTATAAGTGCTTTCATATATTTTGCACTATATGGTCTGCCAGCTTCTTTCAATGATTTTTTTTTACGACCAGCACAATGAGCCTTTTGACTAAAGCCTTTGGGGTTGCTACAATCAATGCTTTTTTTGTACTTGTTCGACCATTTACTCATCTATTTTCCTAAGTTTCTCCGCTATACCCATATCAATTTGTATTGATGATGAATGAATATCTTTACCTTCTATACCTGTTATCTTATCTGGCATAATATTTAAAAATGTTAGATAAGCTTTTAGTATAGAATGATCTTCTTCAGCCACTTTAAAAAATAATAATCTACTTGTTACTGCTGGTCCAAAAACATTTATTAAAACTGTTAAGTGATTTAAGACTAATCTCTCTTTAATGTCGCTCTGTTTTCTGTATCTACGAAATAGTCTTTTTAAATAATTAATCCTTTTTAGATCATCTTTAAATTCACTCATTACATAGTTTGGTTTTTCATATGCTTTTATAGCGTATAATATCCAATTTTCATTATCTAAAGTTTCAAATGCCAATTATTTTCCTATATTCTTTTTCCCTCGTCCAATAAAAGTTCTGCTATTCGTTTTTCATCACCAACTTCAGCGTAAAACTCAAAGCGACCACTTTCATGAGCAAGGTCGTAAATTATGTAAATCTTATATCCTGAATCTTGACCAAATTGCATCAAGTCAATACCAAGTTCTCCACCTTCTTGATCAGGCCTGTATGTAGATGGTAACATAGAACCATGATATTGAAGAGCTTTGTTAATCATAGTTATGCCTTCTTCTGGCGCCCTAAACCCAGACTTCATATACTGAAGTAATGAAAGATTGACATCTGATCTTACTCTAGGGTTAGAAAAAGATGAGGAGTTTTCACCCCAATCCTTTGCAGGAAGGTCGTGAAACTCCTCGGCTTGATCAAGTTCTACAGCTGTAGAAACCTCATTAAATTGACGAAACTTTTTAAATTTCAACTACATTAACCTTTGTCAAATACACCATTAGCATCATCACCAATCATGGAACCCATTGCAACTAAAGTTTCAGTTTGAACTCTACCTGCACGGCCACCTACTGTGATTGTAAACACAGCGTTAGCTCTACCTTGTGTGACTTTATTTGTTAGTGCAGCTGTATTCTGTACAAAGTGCAATGAAGAGTAAATGTTAGCTATAGTTGGCGTATTAGCATAATTACCAGCTGTGTTACCTATTTCAACATTTACAACTGCACCAGTTGAATTTACATACACTCTAGCGTTAGCATGAATCTGACCTGAACCAGATTTACCACCACCAGTTGAAAAGTTAATATATGAGTTTACTAAGTGACCAAAAGCATTTGATGTAATACTTGTAATAGGTCCTGTACCGACTTTTCTAAGTACCCAACCAGCGTGTGCTGGCACTCCAGATCCATCACCAGTAGCTACATTAGCCTCTGCTGTTGATTGTTCTGCGGTTGATACACCGAAAATGCCTATAGCGGCTTTATCAATGAAATCTCCGATTGCTGTGTTAGCAAAATATACTTGACCATTCCCGGTTACTTGAGGTGTATCACCACCATAACCTGATGTGTCTGTCTGTTTTGGCACGTTATTAGCGGCGTCTGTATTTCCCCAAAGCGACATTTTTTTCTCCTTTTAAAATGTTATTGTGTATTTATATCTTATTGTCGTTGTCATTAGAAGGATTATCGGGTCTCATGATCTGACTTGTTAAAGTTGGGTCAGCTTCAAATTTATCGTTACCTGCTAATTTCTTCTGATTTGCTTTTCTTTTTTTAGCCTTTTCAAAAAGATTTGTATCTTCTTTTTTCATGGCCATTTTTGTTGCCGTTGCATACATTACATTTTTGGCATCATCACCATATCTGTCTTTAAAACCTTTCATTTTAGGTTTCATCGCCATTACAATTTTTTCACGTTTTTTCATCTCACCATCAGTCATATGTTTTTCTTTTAATGGCAACTTCATCTGTTTATCTTTTGGTTTTGTTTTAGGTATCATCATTCTTGGATCAACATCTCTATTACCTCTAGCATAACCTTTTTTAATCATATCTTGTTTTACTCGACCTTCACTTACACCCATCTTTTGACGTTGCAATATTTTTTTAGTTTGTATCTTATCATCAGCTCTTTGAATACCTTGCATCCTTTTTTTTGCTTCTGGACTTGTTAATTTTCTACCTTTTCTAGGATCAATTTTATCCTCATAATCATCCATTGCTTTATCTCTATAACTTCTCATTGTTCTTACATTAAGTTCATCAATCTGATCTACTTCTTCATTTGTAGGGTATAAAAGGTAATCTCTCATGCTATCCATATATGCAGCTGCAACTGCAAGTTTATTTGTCCACCAACTTGGTAATGACTCAACTGAACCCATCATTGCTAATTTAGTTTGTATATCACCAGCATCTTCCATAATGGTCTTACATTTTCTCATAGCTGATGCTACATCTGTGTGACCATCTTCAAGTATTTCTGTTTCTTCATATTGGCCTTTACCTTGAAAACCACCTTTTTGTAAAGCAGTTGACATATCACCAAGTGTTGCCTGATTCATTGTCATTTTTAAATCTTTTAAATACTTCTTCTTAGTTTTATGTCCCTCTACTTTAACAATATCTCTTCCGTAACTATCTTTACCTACTACTTTAGGTTTTGTAGATTTTCTTTTTTTCATACCAGCATCATATCCTGCATTGTAGTGACTAGCATAAGGACCAAAGTTATCTGAAGTTTCACCTCTTTTATCACCTGACATAGCTGTCTTATGACCTAAATCATAATGATACTTCTTTTCATCTTCATCAATATATTCTACTGACTCTGGAACCCCACCTTTCATTTTACGGCCTTTATCAACTAACTTACGAGCAGCTCTTGCTAAACCAGTTTGACGATTAGTGACTTTTTTCAAATCTTTTTTATCATCATAATCATTCCTACTCATGCTTTTAGCACCCATTTTATATGATGTTCTAGCTAAATCATCACCAGCTTTTGTTGCGTAGTTACCCAAAGTTTTTGGTGATAGTTCATCAATATATTCTATATCTTCATTGGTTTTTTGTGTAAGTTTATTTGCAGCTCTACCAATACCAACTACTCTTTTCCGCATCTTCTGGCTTCTTTTCTCCCTGTCTGGGTCATTTTTTTTCGCATCACCACCTTTAACCACAGACTGTACTATTTTTGCACCATGGTCCACACCTTTATCTCTAAGGTTATCTGCAGCTCCCATTTGATAACGAGCGAGAGTGTATTTACTGAGTTCTTTTAAAGTTTTCATCCTTTTCTCCAACTTCCGCCTTTTGATTTATACCACTTAGAAGCCCAACCATTTGCATAAGCTGATGGATAAACATCAAACTTTTGTTTTGCTAATGATTTTGCTCTTGACCATAATTTAGGATTAGTTGGTACATTTTTTTCTTCTATGTACTCAACTTCTTCTTTCTGAGCCTTCATTCTAAGTCTATCTTTAGCTTTTTCTATACCCATCGCTCTTTTTCTGGCTTTAGGTGTATTACCTTTCATGTCCATGGCTCGGTCAACTTGGTCATCTTCAGCCTTATCTCTATAACTCATCAAAGTTTTAGTATCGAGTTCATCAATCTGTACTGACTCTTCAGGTCTACCAAGTTGTCTGTTCATACTGAGTCTACCTTTGGCTTTGTCAATAGCTAAATCTCTTTTAACAATTTTGCTTTTGTCTTTGCCGATACCAAATGGATAACCTTTTCCGCTCTGTTTCTGTTCTATATCTTTACTTGCCTTGCTTATGTAACTTTTAAGTGTAGGTGTTTTAAGTTCATCAATATATTCTATATCTTCATTGGTTTTTTGTGTAAGTTTATTTGCAGCTCTACCA
>Ga0181416_1000333_pt1 | contig 12242 bp, 25 predicted proteins | sample 39SPOviralmetaG_FD_130141 | JGI IMG/M metagenome (GOLD analysis project Ga0181416, IMG submission 130141) | Marine viral communities from the oligotrophic San Pedro Time Series (SPOT) site, San Pedro Channel, CA, USA - 39 SPOT_SRF_2013-01-16 | ecosystem: Environmental > Aquatic > Marine > Strait... | reverse complement strand
TTGAAAGGAAATCCGTATAAAAACGCAATAATATCCAATAAATTAGAAATAATTAGTATGGATTGGAAACCATTCATTGCCCCAAATGGTGATGAAATTGAAGGATGGGGAAATATACATTTAAAAACAAATTAAAAAAAGGGAATAAGTTATGGCAAAAAAAGTAGAAACAACTACAAAGGAAGAAACACTTCCACAATTAGATGCTAATGATGTAAACATTTTATATACATTAGTACAACAATCAAATATCAAAGTATCGGAAGTACCATTGGTAGCTCCTGTATTAGATAAATGTGTGTTAATATTAAATTCAGTTAATCAAAAAGTAAACGGATAAAAAGTTATGGGTAAAGAAATATATCACGGAAAAGATAGTAGAGAAAAACTACTAAAGGGTGTAAACGAATTAGCAGATGCAGTTAAAGTTACATTAGGACCGAGAGGTAGAAATGTAATCATCGAAAGAGAGGGAGCACCTCACATTACGAAAGATGGTGTAACTGTAGCAAAATCAATTGAGTTTTCAGATTCAACAATCAATTTGGGAGCACAGATTATTAAAGAAGCATCTCAACAAACTGCAGATAATGCTGGTGATGGTACAACAACATCTACAGTATTAGCTCAACATATTTTCAATGAAGGTATGAAGCAGGTTGAGAAGGGAGCAAATCCTATAGAATTGTATAGAGGTATGCAAGAAGGTGTTAAAGTAGTAGTAGATGAGTTGATGAATAATATCTCAGAAGATATTAAAGATAATGATGCAGTTAAGAACATCGCTACAATCTCAGCAAATGGTGATGAAGAAATTGGTGGTATTATCTCAGAAGCAATTCATCAAGTAGGTAACGATGGTGTTGTAACTGTAGAAGAAGGAAACTCAAATGAAACTTCATTAGAGATTGTAGAAGGATTGGAATTCGATAAAGGATACCTATCTCACTTCTTTATGAACAACCAAGCAAAATTGGCTAGTATCTTAGAAGAACCTAACATTCTATTGTATGATGGTAGGATTTCACAAATGGATGATATCTTAGGAATCTTAGAATCATCATCTATGAACAACAAACCAATCGTAATCATCGCTCATGATGTAGATGGTGAAGCATTAGCAAGTATGGTTGTGAACGCAGCTAGAGGAACTCTGAAATGTTTAGCAGTAAAAGCTCCTGGCTTTGGTGCTGAGAGAAAAGAGATTCTTAAAGATATGGCAGCTTTGACTGGAGCAACTGTTGTTGGTGATGAATTGGGTGTTACATTAGAAGAAGTATCAGAAGAACATTTTGGAACTTGTGATAAGGTAGTATCAGATAAACTAAAAACTGCTATTATCGGTGGACATGGTGAAGAAGAGGATATCCACACTAGAATCGGTTTAATCAAAACTGAGAAATTGAAAGTGGAATCTGATTTCGAAAAGGAAAAGTTAGAAAACAGATTAGCAAAATTGAGTGGTGGTGTAGCAGTTATCAAAGTAGGAGCAGAATCTGAGGTTGAGTTGAAAGAAAAGAAAGATAGAGTAGATGATGCTATCTTATCAACTAAAGCAGCTTTAGAAGAAGGTATTGTTCCTGGTGGTGGAGTTGCTTTGATTCATTCAAAGAATAAAGCAACAAAACCAAATGGATTATCTCATGATAGAGGTGTTGGTGTTGATATAGTATTCTCATCTTGTGAAGCTCCATTTAGAGCAATCATTGAAAATGCAGGTATTTCAGCAGATTCATTGATTGAAAAATTAAATTCACCATTAGCTAATAATCACAAAGTAGGTTATGATGTTAGAAATGAGGAATTCGGTGATTTAGTAGAAGGTGGGGTTGTAGACCCTACAAAAGTAACGAGAACAGCTATTGAGAAAGCGGTTTCTGTGGCGGGTACACTACTTACTACTGAATGTATGGTAGTAATGGAGCCCGAAGCAACCGATGATAAATCTTAAAAAATTAGTATATCAGTATAAATATCTGAAATTGGATTTGGATGAACTCAAAGAACAACACTCTGAGTTAACAATCGAATTTGAAGAAGAGTTTAGTAATGTTCTTAAAAGAGAAGGACAAACGGATGTTGAAATCCCAAATCCTAAAAAAAAGAAGAAATCTAAACATGCTGATGAAAGTGTAAAAGATATATATAAAAAAGCAGCCAAGCAATTACATCCTGATAAAGGTGGTAACGAAGAAGATTTTAAAGAGTTGAATGATAGGTATAAGTCGAATGATTTATTAGGTGTAATTGATATGGCTGTTGATAATAAGATTGATTTTGATTTTAAAGAATCTGATGTTGAGTTATTAGATAATTCAGTAGAATCTCTGAAATCAGAAATAGATGAATATAAAAACAAATTGTGCTATGTTTGGAAGTTTGGAACACCATTCCAACGAGGGCAAGTTTTAAATACATTGGGTAATCATTTAGGTAAACCTATAACACCAGATGATTTAAACGATGAACAGAAGAAAAAATTAGGTTTAGATTTGGAAAATTAAAAGTTAGTTCGTATATTTGTATAAATTAAACAATCATATTAAACAAGTGATGAAAAGTAGTATCAAAAAATGGAGTAAGGAAGTTACTTACTCAGTAGAGAACAATGAAGCATGGATGGTAGTAACCGAAGGCCCTTGGAATTGGGTTTATATTATGACTTCAGAAAAGAATGGTAAAATCGAAGATAAAGATTTAATCAAAGTTATTAAAAACGGAAACAAACCAGAGTTTGTAAACCGAAGAGGAATGAATGATTTGTTACAACACTTTGGAGTTGATTCTGAAGTTAGGAACAAATTGTTCCAAAAGGAAAAAGATAGTGTTAAAGTTGATGTTTGAAAATACCATATTTGATAACACCAAAGCAGTCAAACAGACTGAGATGTTTGAATACGCAAGTATTTTGATACCACTAAATAAAAATCCCAAAATGACAATACTTATTTGGGAGAGGTTATGTAAGATGTTATCTGATGAAGATGAGTTTGAAAGTAGTTTGCGGAATTCTGATATGGAATGATAAGGTACTAATTGGTAAAAGAAAGTTAACCAACCAACATCAACCGGGAAAATGGGAATTTCCTGGTGGTAAGATGGAAGAAGGAGAAACAATTGATGAAGCAATTATTAGGGAGTTCAAAGAAGAGTTAGATATAGAAATATATCCCTTCCACGAATTCAGAACCCTGAATGATGAAAATATAGAATTTACACCGATGGTTGTAAGACTAGAGGGTGGTAAAGCGAAACTACTTGAACACGAAGAAATTAAGTTCGTTGATAAGAAGGAATTCTTTAAGATGGATTTAACAAAGTTGAGTAAAGAAGCAGGGAGAATCCTGTTTGATTCATATTTTATATTTTTAAGAAAGGGAAACTAATAAATGTTCAAAAAGTTGTTTCGTAGAATTTCACTAAGAGTGTGGGTTTTACAACAAAAGTTTAAAAAAGAAGAAAAAGAAAACTATTGGCAGGATGAATGGCCATATGAAAGTAGCCGTACATACATTTGGGATAAAGAATTCCTAAAAGGAATCATAAATCGTAATAAGGAAGTAGATGTTAAGTGATATATCAAACATCATTATAGAAGATGAAGTTATTATTATAGTAACTACAGATGGAGATAAACATACTATCTCTATAGATACAGATAACCCAGTTCACAAAGGGTGGGTAGATAATATAATCACAATGGCAATATCATTGGTTGATGATACCAATCCTGATATGGATATGGATAGAGGATTTTCTAACGGATATAACGATAGAGATACCGATGGGTGGGATTATATTGATGGTGATGATGATGATTACTAAAAATTAGTGTAATTTAAAATATTTCCATATTTATATAAAAGAATAAAACAATTAAGGGAAACATTATGGCAGCAGCACCACCACAAGTATCGAATCAATCTAAAGCAATACAGAAAGTAGCTCAAGCAGCAGCTCAAGCAGTACCAAATCAAGCACCAGCTTTACCTGCTCAACCTGTAGGTGAACCATTCGTAGGGGGTAATATTAGTATAACTCCTGGACAGATAATATTTACAGAATACCAAGCACGTGTTTTTAATCAAACAGAAGCTATGTATAAAACAACTGGTTATTTGGGAATATCACTATTTGAAGATTCTTATGGATTATCGAAGAAAACAGCACAAGTTGTAGTTACTAGTGTTCCATTATCAGGAACATTAACAGCAATTAATCAATTTGCAACAAACACATATAGAACGGTATTAGGAATCGCTGCTCCAACACCACCACCACCACCACCGCCAGACCCAGTAGTAAGTACAGGAACTCCAACGGGTGGTAATACAACAACTGGGCCGGTTTCAGTAGGACCAACTAAAGGTAACCCTGTAGCAGTATCAGTAGCTACAACACCAACATCGTTTACATCACCAACAACAGTTGCCCCAATTACTTCTGTTGGAGCAAATCTAAGTAATGTACCAACAACATTAGTAGCACAAACTTCTAATAGTGGTGGTAGCGGTAGAAATATCCCATCATCAAATTCATTCTCACCAGCAACTGGTGGTGGATTAGGAACACCAGCTATGGGTGGTGGAAAGATTATCTGTAATGAATTATACAGACAAGGTTTCCTATCAGAAGAAATGTGGAACGCAGATGAGAAGTATGGTGAAATGATGTTCGAAAAAGACCCTAAATTGGTAATTGGATATCAGATGTGGGCAAGAAAAGTTGTTAAGTTTATGAAAGAGAATCCTAACAATACTAAAATGGCATATTGGTTGTTCAAACCTTGGACAGAATATATGGGATACAAAATGGGTGTTGTTGAGAAACCAACTCTTAGAGGTAGATTTACAAACTGGATAGGTTCTCAGTTCTCTTATATGGTATTTGATTTATACAACGGAAAACGTTTATTAGATAAGTACAACTACAAAGTGTTCAAATCAGAAAATAACATTCCAACTTATAAAATGGCTTAATAAGTAAATTTAATTAACAAAGGGCCCGAGACTTTAGTTTCGGGTCTTTTATTTTACTAAACAAACTATGAAAAACAATCTACGATTTCTACTAATATTATTATCATTCCAACCATTATTTGGATTTGGGCAGGATAAACCAAAAACAATCAAAACCGATATATTTACTGTTGTGTATTCAGAAGAGTATGAACAACCATTGAAAGTATCATATAAGGTACTTTGTCCTGATGGTGATGCTAGTAGACAAGGATTAGATTTCCGTAAGTATGAAGGAGTTCATACATCAGATAATTACGATTACATTGGAAACGAATACGATAAAGGCCATATGGCTCCAGCTGCAGCTTTCAATTGTAGTAGAGAAATGGTTAGAAGTACATTCTCATATTTGAATTGTGCTTTACAACACGAAGGATTGAACAGAGGCCCGTGGAAAGAGTTAGAGAGATTTGAGAGAAATCTTGCTAAGATGTGGGAAGAAGTAAACGTAACCATATACATAGAATTTCACAATGAACCAACATATGTGAAAGGTGGAGCACAAATTCCAAGTGGATTCACCAAAATAATAGAAATCAAAGGTATCGAAACGTGGGAGTTCCATTTCCCAAATAAAGATGTAGCGGGTAAAGATTGGGGTGATTTCAGAGTACCTTTAACAAATCCAAAAAAATAGTTCTAAACGTAGAACAACTCACCAAATAATTTAGGAATAAAAATGTTAAAATACTTCATAACTTTGAAGTGCCTTCTTATGTCTACAATCATATGGGCACAAACTTGCGATTTAATACTCATAAGTCAAACACCACCTGCTACAACAGATGATGTACACTCATTTGTAGTTGAATTTAGTAATGCAGAAAATTGTGGATGTAATGAATTCAATCAATCAGATGGAAATACTTGCGATGAAAATGGTTCTAGTTCTGTAAATAATAATGAAAATGTATCTCATCTTGTATTTGGGATTCATTATGTAGATGAAATAACTGGACAAGATTTAGGAGAAAATACAGATTGTACTTCAACAACTTTTCATCCGGGGTGGTCATATTCAAATGTTACAAATTGGGGTGGATGGGAAACTGGTACAACTGCCACTATTAATTTAAACCCACCATTTGCTTGGGAGTGTATTTTATCTACTCCTATTGAGGGATATTGTTGGGAAGTTGTGATATGGCAGATTAATTTATCTCAAACAGCAGGTTATGATGATTTTCCTGATGATGGGTGGACTTTAGGTAATAGTTTTAATCAAACTCAGATGTATCCTGATATTAATATTTCTGATAATAGGATAGCAGTTTGTTATGATGAATGTGAATCTGATACAATCATAGAATATATTACCGATACCATTGTGATAACAGAATACGAAAATGTTTACATAACAGACACCCTTTTGATAACAGAATACGAAAATGTTTACATATACGATACAATTACTCAGTATATAAATCTATATGATACACTTTATATAGATAATTTCATATTTGATACAACTTATGTTGAGGTAGTGGTAGATAACTATATTTACGTTACGGATACTATAACAGAATATATTTTGCAAGAGATTTGGATTGATTGTGAAAGTGGGTTAGAATGTACGGATGAACCTATTGGATTTGATTGTGAATCAACAACACTATATGTTCCAAATACATTTACACCAAATAATGATGGAGTAAATGATGTATGGAAAATTGTTTATGAATCTACTTGTTGGAAGCAAATCGACTTCACGATTTACAATCGTTGGGGAGATGTAGTATTTCGTGGCGCAGATGATGAGTTTTGGGATGGTTCATTAAATGGTGGTTCATATTACGTGGCAGATGGGGTATATACTTACACATTAGTAGGGAGAAGAGAAGAATCACTGGAATACATACAAAAATCTGGAATGATTACGGTTTTCCGATAATTTGTATAATTATTTATGTGAAAATAGATATTATCTCCTATAAACTTCCTGAACATACACCATCCCCAAAACAAGAATGTGGATGGGTGGCTCTTCACGACTCTAAAGCAGTGGGGTGGAATTCACTTATATTTGAATCATATGATACTATCAAATTCGCAAACGCATTTGTAGAAGAAAAATACAGAGGTAGGGGAATCTACAAAATGTTGTGGGATGAGAGATGGGAATATTGTTTAAAAAACTTCAAAGGATGGAAAGTTATCTCATATTGCCTACCAACTACCTTACAATTCTACAAAGATAAGGGATTTACTGAAAAGTACACATCTACGTTAGTTGAATCAACAATTTAATGTTAATAACTTTTAACATTTTTTAACATATTTTATTTGGATTTCTCATTTATTATTCGTACTTTAGTAGTGTAAATAATTAAGAGATGAATAATAAAAATACTACAATAGATAAAATAGCTCTTTCAGAGTTTGGCGTTCATTACCACGAACTTAGTGATAACTTAAAACAATGGTGTAACTTAGAAATGGTTACAAATCCTGTGTGGTTACAACCTTTTTGGAAAAAAGAGGATTATATGAGTACCGTTGATAAGATTATGATGAGTAAAAATTTAACAAAACTTTAACACTTTTTATTTGGAATTGTAAAATAAAAGTCGTACTTTAGTATAGTTAATGAGTGAGAGTTTAATCAAAAGTAAAAAATAAAAATTATGATAAATTTAAGTGTAAGTGATTCGATTGATGGATTAGGTAAGATTGATGAATTGAGAAACGCCGTTGGTAAAACCTTCGATGGGGATATTGTTAAAGTACTAAGTGTATCCGAAGATGGGGATAGATGTATTGTTCTTAAAAGAGATTACACCAACCGATGTGAACCTTATAAGGTATCAGAGCCATCTTGGTTAACTTGGAACAGATTGTTCTTTTAAAAACTTAACAATTTGTTAACATTAAAAGTTTGGTAGTTTCAAATATTATCACTATATTAGTAGTGTAATAAGAGTTAAGAATAATAATTAAAAAATGAATAAAATGAGTAAAAAAATTAAGTTAACGATTTTAGGTGAAGAGTATCAATTACCTATTTCGGCGTTGAAGTTGAAAAAAGATTCTCAATGGAATGAAGAAACTTACATCCATATGAGTGCTAAACATACCGCCTCAATCATCAAACAATATGTAAAGAAGTTCTTTCCTGAAGTTAAAGTGTGGAGTAATTCACAAACGTATAGTGGTGGTTCTTCTTGTAATGTGAATCTATCTAATTCAGATGGTTCAGAAATCTCTCAAAACATTTTCGAACAAATTTCAGAATTTTCTAATCAGTTCAAAGCTGGTTCGTTCAATGGTATGGAAGATATCTATGAGTATAACGAAGGTACAAAAACTACCGATAACAATACTCCACTAAAATACTTTCCATCTTATGTGTTTTGTAACAACTCTCCAAAGTGGGGTTCTGTTGAGTATTGGATGAATGAGTATAATAACTTCAAAAATATGACTCCTGAGAATCCAAACTATGAACATTATATGGGTATGGTTGAGAATAGTGGTGGTTGGTTGAATATGAACAAAACCTATATGAACAATAAAGAATATACTAACGTTGTAAAAGCACTAAACCTTTAAGATATGAATTATATAAACAATGAAAATGTTAAATCAATCCTTTCAATAGGTGATTGGAGTGTATCAGAAGATTCAATGAGTGGAACTATCGAATGGAATCATCCTTCGAAAAACACTACTATTCTCGCAACTCCCAATTGGGAAGAGGAAGGTTTAGTTCCTATTGATATGACCAATGAAGATGGTGATTATGAAAAAATCATCGATGTGGTTCTAAGTGGTTCTATTAAAGAACAGATGAATCAGTACGAAATAATTGTAGAATCAGTATTATCAAATATATAAATTATGGATGTTAAATTAGTAGTAAATTGCCAGTATTTCGAAAACTATAATGTTGGGCCCGAAGGGTTCGGTGAAGTTCCACATTGGAAACCGAAAGGTGGGCATGAGTTCGAAATCGAAGTGGATTCGGATGTGTTGTTGTATTCTAATAAGTTAGAACAACATCTAACAACCTTAGTTGAGGGAGAATCAACTATTGCGGAAAAGTTTGAGTATCGTGGGCACGAACTTAAATGGAGTGAACCATCTACAATAAAGAATGGGAAGAACCGATTGTATAAACTAATCACTAACGAAGATGAGTGATTGGAAAGAAATGTTTTACACTAACCCATTGGGTAGTGTTTGGTACTATCGTGAAATGGGTAGTAGGAATAAAAAAAGTGGTAAACTATCGTACTATAATGTAAGAGTTACAGATTATAAGATAGATGAGTGTGAATGTAAAGCAAGGGAGTTCAATAGATACACCCCTTGTAAACATATGAAGAGGTTAAAAGAGAAATGTTCACATCTAAAAATTTAACAATTTCTTAACATTAGAAATTTGGATAATCCAAAAAGTATTCGTATATTAGTACTGTAAGATTAAGAGATAAGAAATGAAGAAAAATAAGTTCAAATCAGTAACAGAAATGGCAAAGTACGATATTTCACAACACATAAGTGAGTTGAAGAAAGAAGAATCTAAAAACTTTCAAAACAACAAAGATTGTTATACTATCGGTGGTAAGTATTCAACTGGAAAGTATAACTCACCATTATATGGGCCAGATGATTGTTTTTTAGTTGGTGAAACTATTCCGTATGAATCATACATTTACTCAACGGAATCACTATTCTCAAAAGAAACAAAGTGGTTGAACAAACAATTAGGAATTCATTCAATTAATAAATAAGATATGATAAAGAAAAAAGTAGATAACGGAAAAATCGAAATAGATTTAACAGGACCACAGGGAAATGCTTACTACATCTTAGGTGTGGCGAAAAACCTTTGTAAGCAGGTTGGTGTTGATTTCAAACCAATTATGGATGAAATGACGAGTGGTGATTATGAGAATCTAATCGAAGTATTTGATAAGAAGTTCGGTTCAGTAGTAACAATGTATCGTTAATATGGAAGAGTTATACAACGAACTAATAGAAGAGGGTTATACCCCAGACCAAGCAGCAGATTTGGTTTATATTAATAGTAATTAAAAAATAAGAAATATGTTAATAGTTTTAGAATCAGTAGGGAGTGTATTAGATACCAACGAAATGTGTATCTATCCTCAGTTAGAAAATGGTAGTTATGATAAAGAGTTTAGTATCTCTATATCAGAAGAAGAAGTAGCAGCAGATTGGTGGGATTCCCTATCAGTTGAAGATTTTGATACCGTAAATTGTTGTATATGATGAAGAGTTTGTTAGAAAAATTGAAACCTTTTATTAAGGAAAATTTAGAGAAAGATAAGGAAACGTACCCAGCTTCCTATAACAGAATCATTACAGATTTATCAGAGAATATTATAGTATCAGATGTATCGTTTGGTACATTAACAACACTTTCAAATTATACGAATGGTAAGTATATGATGACCATAAATGATTTGTATAATATGTTCGAACAATAGTATATGGGATATAACAAATTTAGATGGTACACTAATGGTAGGAGAAAGAAACCATTAAAGAAATCAGAACCACTTCTATTAAGAATTAGGAATGGTGATTTTGAGTATTCACCATATTTTGATGAAGCGGAAAAGGTGAAAGAAGAAGGATTACAATTGATTGAACATTTGATGAAAACTCTTCAAATATCCAATGAATCAGAGAGATATCAGGAAGCATTAGAACGTACCAAAATGAAAAGGGTAAAACGTTTGAAGTTGATTGAAGTAGCAGATGAGGAAGAAAATAAAAGATTAAGGGAACTAAAACTCGCCTTAGAAAAAGAGTTTGATAAGTGCCTTTGGGATAAATCGTTAGAGAAACAAAGGGGAAGGGGTACAACCGAAGATTTATATTGGTGGTATAAAAAACAATGTAAATTAGGTATGACGAAATCAGAATACACAATATTCAAAAATAGTTAAATATATTTGGATATATGAATAAAAAGTTGTATATTAATGTAAATATAAAAGAATTCAAATGGGAAGAAAATTAGGTAAGAAAGCACGTAAACAACAGATTATAGATAATCTAAAACATACTATAGAGATGGGTGGTAATCCAATCAATATAGCAAAACTAAAAGAGATTTTAGAATCCGTAGAAAACGATACATTTGTATCTCAATATAAGAAGAGAGCAAAACGTAAACCAAAAAAGAAAAAGGAATCATAATGGTTACATATAAGATAACATTAGAGAATGGTGAATCTCAAACTACTCAAACGGGTAAAGATTTGTATTGTAGTATATTAGATAAATTTAATATAAAATATACAATAGAAGAAATCAATAGCAACGATATCCCACACTCAGATATCCGTAGGATGGAATCCGAAGGTGTGTACGAAGAAAAATTTGGAGAACCAAATTTCTCAAGTGTTAGTGATAATAGTTTTAGTGATTCAACTGATTCAACTCAATACTTTAATGAAGAGTGGAATAGTACATCAACAAATCCCAACATTAAAATTCAATATGTTGAGGATGATGAAAGGATGAATATTATAGGCCAGAATGGGAATGATGGATTACATTATGAATCTAAAGAAGAAAATATCTTAGGGGTTAATTCTTCTTTATATGATGATGATGTATATGAGGATGGAATTGATGAAAGGCCTATAAAACAAGAAACCCCATATAACGATGATGAGTTTGATTATTAATAAGATTATAAAAGTATGGAGTAACTTCAGGAATTGGATTCAGAAGAAACGAAGAAAATCTGTTTGGGATTTATAAAAAGTGAGGTAGAACTTAAATAGCTCAATGGAAGAAATAATAGTACTAAAAGCATTAACAATCCTGGTTATAGGGTTAATCATAATGAATAGAATAATAGAGTATATGGATAGGTAACAACCATCCTATAATCCCCTATATAACACAGAATTCAAAGGCACCCTAAATGGGGTGTTTTTTTATGCTTTAATCCCAACTCTGAGAAAAGAGTATCCTAAAAGTACCCAAAAATCCTACATTTACCCACCTTTTCCCACTTTTCTATTAAATTTTAATACTCTTATTAGATATCAGAACAGTATTTCCTAAATATGACAATATATCGTCTGAAGGTTAGGTAATCTAAAATTAGGTTAAAGTGGGTACGGAATCCCATTAATGGGTGATTCAGATTGGGGGAACGCAGGATACCCAAAATATATCAGAAATGTGGGTATATCATACGAATTTATTGCGAGAAAAAAAAATAAATCTCAGGAA
>Ga0181416_1000331_pt1 | contig 12305 bp, 18 predicted proteins | sample 39SPOviralmetaG_FD_130141 | JGI IMG/M metagenome (GOLD analysis project Ga0181416, IMG submission 130141) | Marine viral communities from the oligotrophic San Pedro Time Series (SPOT) site, San Pedro Channel, CA, USA - 39 SPOT_SRF_2013-01-16 | ecosystem: Environmental > Aquatic > Marine > Strait... | reverse complement strand
CCTCCTTGAAAGATAATAACTTTATATTTTTTAGTCCCCGTGCCTCGCGACCATTCATATCTCACCATTTATAATATAATAATATTTAAATTATTTAAAGATTTGTTTTTAAAAATTTAGGTTCTATATCAACACCTATATAATTTCTTTTAAGAGATATTGCTATATCTCCTACATATTCGTTATGGTGTGTCATATCTAAAATTAAATCTCCTTTATTACTATATGTATTTATCATTTGTATAATTATTTTTTCTGGGACACTTTTACCTCCTTTCTTTAATACTCTTGAATATTTGCCGAGATATGTTCGTGGATATAATCCTATTTGATTTTTACACCTTTCGAATTGTTTAGGCTTTCTTTGTCCGTAATATTCACTTGAAGAATGACAAACTTTTTGAGGTTGTGGTTTCCCCTCTATCATTTGTGGATTGTATGTTCCTCTTTTTTTATAATAAATATTTATCTCTTCAATATCTCTTAATGGTTGATTTTTAGCGTGAAAGAATCCAGTCGGATTTTTTTTTGACCATATATAATTATATTTAGGGGTTTCATATTTATATAATTGATAAGTAAAAGGCATAGCAGAGTGTAAAATTATTGTCCCATTCGGTTTTAATACTCGCCACATTTCTTTAAATAATTCGTCCCATTTTAAAGGCTTATCCCATTTTTGCGAGGTTGTTGCGTATGGCGGATTTGTATAAATTAAATCTATACTATTATCTTTAAAATCTTTAATTTTATTGTGAATATCTCCTAAAATATATTTAGCTGACATTATATATAAAATAAATATATAAAAAATTATTTATTTCTTCATTAATAAGAATAAGAATATACCCCCTACTGCGAGATATGAAGCTGATTTAATAGTATCTTGTAGTTTATCCGCCTCCCCTTTTGTTTCTTTAATAAAATTCTCATATTTTTTATTTGCGTCTTCTCTTAATTCTGCTTTAAATTTAACTATTTCTTCTTTACTTTCAGTCTTGAGTTCTTTCCATTTTCCCTCTAAATCACCTTTTTCCATTATACCACTGACAACACTATCCTTTGCTCTATTTAATATAGCAGTTCCACTTTCCCCCACACCGCTCACAACACTCTCGCCGACACTATATACTTTACTACCGAATGATTGCTCTAATGATATATCCTCTTCTCCTAATTTTTCTAAAATCTGTGAATAATCGTCTCCCATATCTTCTTTATCGCCTATTGAGGTTTCTAAATTTGGTCGTCTATTTGTTTCGTGTTGTTGCTCGGGAGTTGTAAATGCTGGGCGACCTTCTACATTTTGTTTATCAATATCAGCTGTTTTATTTAATAATTGTTTATTAATTTTTTGTTGTTGTATTTTAATATGTGGAGTATCGCCTGTTTGTTGATTAACAACGCTCTCACTCGCTACTTGTGGATTTCTTGCTCTGGCGTATTCCTTGAATATATTATCATTTACATAATTAAGACCATAATAATCTTGGCTTTCATTAGGGCGAAGAGTTAATGACGGCATTTTATTTATAATATATAATTATATTATTTTTTTTTAATTTAAATTTATTCAGTGAATTCTAATGTCATTACTAAAAATGATTGCTCTGCTCCACTTGTCTTAAAATCTGCTGAATGTAGTCTAACCATTTGTCCAGTAGAAGATAAACAAGACAATTCAACCTTAAATTGTCCATTCACCTCTTTCGGTATATCGTCCACAAGAACTTTATATAAATCTTTAAATTGTAATTCATTCGAAGAATTATGTTTCGCTTGTCCTAAACATATATGATTATCTGTGATAGTTAAAGCTGATTGAAGACCAGCATTACTATTAGGCTCTATAAATAATGTCTGCGAATTATCGTGATTAATAAATGATAATTTAGCAAATAATAGTCGCTGGTGGTCTTTAATTTTAGTATCCTTTGTTAAAAGAGAAGCCGAAGTGTCTAACTCTGGGCGGTGTTGAGTAGTTGAGAATGCTTTACTATTAATATTATGATAAATATGTAATAACTTTAAAGTCCTAAATTTATAAGACCTATCAAATTTTATCCTTTGGCTTGATAAATCCCCTCTTAAAACAATATTGAGTATCGGCATATTTTATATTATAATATATATTATATTTTTTTTTATTATTTTTAATTATTTCTTGCGTTAATGAATTTATCATTATCGGCGATTGTCTGGTGAGCGTCGCCATAATCACGGAGAATAAACTGCTCATACGTCACCCCGAGTATAATCATAGCCATTAATTTATGTTCGGCAGATAAACCCCGTCTATCAAGTAAATAACTTAATGAAGAATATTCTATGACACTTAAAACTGGATCAGGCACTTCTACAAATGGGTTTCTATTAATTGGGAGCATTCGCTTTAAAAGTCTCGGCATTTTTATATTTTTATTTATTATATAATATATAAATATTTTAAAATTATATATTTTTTTTATTATTAATATTATAATAATATGACATTTACAATTACGACACACGGTAAAAAAGGCGACCCAGTAATTTCTACTACTGGTGGCAACGACCACCAAAATAAAGGTATTGCTGGTTGGAATAGGTGGCTTCATAATAGCGGTGTCTCTACTAAAACAGGCAAACTTGGTAAAAGAATTGTCAGTGGAGCACAGAGGGGACAAACCGCAACTATCACTCATACACCCTCAGGTAAATTAATCGCAGAGTCAAAACAACAAGCAGACATATTAAGACAAAGACAAAATAAAAAAGGTCAAACTTTAATACAAAATAAGCGAGATAATTTATATGATTCATATTTAGCTAAATTATCGGCAGTAGATAAATTAAGAGTAAAACAAGAAGAAGATTTAAAAAAAGTTAAAGTTGTCTTAAAAGACGACGTGCCTAAAACAATAGGACAATATCAAGCAATGATAGTCCATTTAAATGAATTAATAGTTGAAAATGAAAAAATAAAGAAAAAAATGAATGATATTAATTCTAATGGATTTAAAGACGTTTATAGCAACACAAGAAAAGCAAAACTTCAATCTATATTTAGATTAATGAGTTTAAGCCACCAAGGGACAAGACAAGAATTTGGAAAAATAGGTCAAAAAATCGCCACTATATTAACTGATATACAAAAAAGAAAAGACGCTTTAAAAAAAAAACAAAATGCTAAACAACACCATACAAATAAACACGACGACGAAGCCGTCCATACAAAACCCTCAACCTCTAAAAAACATTTTTCAAGAAATCGGACAGGTATGGAGGCAGTTATGGACGCTAAAAAACAGAAACAGGATTTTATAGCGAATCAACAATTAAATAGACAACTTGAATTTTGGTTTGGAGCGTCTAAAAAATATGATACAATAGACCCTAAAATTAGAAACGCTCACGCCCATTTAAAAGCTTTAAATACTATAAATAATGCTATATTAAGATTAGAGCAACAAGGCAAAGCAACAGAATATTATAATTTAAATAAGGATTATGGTAAAACTTCTACTGGTGCTTTTAGGACATTTGTCCCTAAATATACAAAACAGCAAATAGTAGAATTATTGAATTATAATAGTAATTTAATGACAACTTTAAACAAGAATATTTTAGATTATTATAAACAAGCTGGGATTAAGACAACCGACGACGCAAGGACTGTTCTTAATAAATTGGATGTAGCCTCTGAAAAAAAGAAATTTGTAGGATATAAAGGATTTAAGGGTCGGCGAAATATTTGGAAGACAGAGCATAAAGACGATAAACTTGAAAAGGGAAATAGTGGAGAAGACGATTTATATTTTTTTCATTATGGGGCAAAAACAATAGCAGAAGGATTTGGGACATATTTAGGATATAAAGGAATCGCAACTATGACACCTGATATACCAGCTGTAAAAGAAGATTTAAGTGAAATACCGAATGATATAGATAAATTAACTCAAGAGATTAATGAAGGACGGCAAAGAGTTAATAGAATAACAAATGAAGCATTAGAAATAACTGATAGATTAGGCACAGAAGATTTACAAAGACAAGATAGTAGTGGGACAAGACCCAGCGACCCTATAACAACCCCAGACGCTCCGCAACTTGAAGGAGATAATGAACCGACTGGTCCAGCTGAAACATTCGCAGGTAGAAGATATAATCCACCTCCACAAAGCAGACAAAGAAGAGATATTGTTATGGAAAGAGAAAGACAAAGAACAGAACAATTAACAGAAAGATATTTAGAAGGAGCAAAATTAGAGAATCTACAAGAACAACAAACAGAAGAGATAAAAAATGTTGTAGATAAAACAGAAGAAAAAGGTAAATTATTAAATAAATTAAATAAAGGAATTGATAAAGTTGATATTGCTCTTGATTATACAGACAAGGCTTTAAGAGTTGTTAAAGGATATAAAACAACTGGCGAGGCATTTGGTAGAGCATATAAGAATTATGCTGAACCTTTATTAAATGCTTTCTATGATATATCTTATCAAGGTGTAGTCGGTGAAGAACAGATTGATAATGTCCCATTAAGAAGAGATATTGCCTATCAAGAGCCAGTTAAATATAGACCTATGAAAGATACTACACTCCCTCCACAAACTATTAAACATAATAAATATAAAAGATTTGGAGGTGTTGCTCCCCCACCTTCAAGAAAATTTAAAAAAGGAAAAGAGAAATTATCATTCGCTCAAATGGAATATATTATTGGCGGACAGAAAAGATTAGAGTATTGTAGAAATAGAGGATTTAATGTCCCAGAGAAACCGCTTGATTGGTGGGATAATACTGGCGTTGGCTTGAATGACGCTTGTAGAAAACAGAAAAGAGCATATAAAAAAGAAGTAGATAAATTTAATAGTGGATATGGTAATTTTAAGCCTATTGCTTAAAGATAAAAAATATATTATATATTATTATAATGCCTGAGGTTGCTTGTCAAACGGAGGATATGGGAAATGTATTAAGTAAATTAGTTAATGAATTAAGCGAACAAGACGATACTATATTATCTCTTAAAAAAAAATTAAAATATATGACGATAAGAAATACACATTCAAAAGGAGAATTGGATATTATAAAACAAGGGATCAAAAAATTATGTGATAATGATTTAGATTTTAAATATGCTATTTTCAGTTAATCCATAAAAATAATATCATTTTTAAGACCTATTTTATAACATAAAATCATAGTGTCAAATGGAGCGGAGGCTTTGCTATATGTAATTACTCCATTATTACAAATATTATATTTAGGGCGACCATTAGGAATTAATATCTGTATGTTTTTATCTTTAAACATTCTATTATATTTATAGCATAGGCAAGTAATAGGGAGAATAAGCATAAAAGGTTTATCTCTTTTTAATAATTCTTTTAATATTAATTTTTTTTTAGAGAAAGGTGGATTATCAACAATAATATCACCTCTATCAAATTTAAAAAAGTCTTCTTCTTGATATATAATTTTATTATCAATATATTTAGATAATAATTTATCACAATTAGAATAAGGAGAATAGAATGGCATAGAAACTATTTTATTTTTTGGGACATATTTGGATAATTGTTTGAAAAGATTTTCACTTGTAAAAATATCGTCATTAAGTTGAGGGGACCAGTCTGTAAATGTAGCCATATTTATTAATAATATTATTATGAGATTTTATTTATTATTAAAATATATAATTATAAAAAGTGAGTTGAAACTAAAAATAGATTTTTTGAAGGTGTGTTTTGGATAAAGTGTTTGGGGAAATAATCCTATAAGGACTTGTCTATATTGCGACCCTTAAAAAATGGATTTTTAGTTTGAACTCACTTTTAATAAATTTGAATCTTTTTATAAAATTGATATTATTTAAAAAATTAATAACATAATTATATAGTTAATAATTAAATAAAATATTTTATCTATCTTATATTATATACAAAATGAATATTAAGCGTATTAATTTTATCCCTCATATTGATAATTTTATGAAACATTATAATTTAGACAATCATAATAAAGCGAGATATGTTAAATCTATTTTAGAGAAAAAAGGCAAACATTATAAAAATTATAATAAATATTTAATTGATAATAATATTACATTATATTTTGAGGATTTAGAAACTTTTAATCAATATAAATTTACAGAATATTCTATTAAAAATACTCAAGCTAATTATTATAAATATCAATATAATTTAAAATCTCTTGAAGAAGAATATGACGATTTTAAAATTGTAGATTATAAAACAGAAGCATTTAATCATTTTAAAATGATATTAAATGTCAATTTTATTAAATTTTGTAGTTATGTCGCAGACGGAGATATTAATGGTCGCTATGCTTTATTATATAAAGGCAAATATATATTTGAAAATTTAAATAGTAATATTATTGATAAAATATTATTTAATAATGTAAATATAAAAGAAGGGATTGATAATGAAATTAAATCTATTTATAAAGAATTTTTAGACAAAATGAATATTGAAGACGATTATATATTAAAGCCTAATGTTTATCAGTATTTTTATAGTGATAAATCAATAAGAAGTTTAAAAAGAAATTGTAAAAATATTATTAAAAGAGACTATATATTACAAGACGATATATTTGATTATAGAACTCCTTATGATACTAATTTTATAGGTAATGTATGCTTTCATACAGATTTTTATGAATGGATGCTCTTTATGAAAATAATGAATAATAATAATAATGATAAGATTTTAAGAGATAATCAACATAAAGAAGTAGTTGATATTAATATCTCAAAAGCATTATTAAAAGAAAAAGAAAGCAAAAAAAAAATAGAAAAAAGACATTTAAAAGTTAGATATAGGACTTGGTTAAATAGATTAGATAGTCTTGAAAAAATAGAAATCCCTAAATGGACGAAACAAGGCAATAAAGAAAAGATTAATTATTGTCAAGAAAGGGTCTATTATTATAAAAATAAAATCTCTATATATAATAAATTATAAATTATGTGTTATGATTATTTAAGAATTGAATCTGTATTACCTAAAAAAATCGTTAGGTCGCGAAATAGACCGAATGTAAGTGGTATTGATAAAGATTATTGTGATAGAACTAATAAATCATATATAGGTGTCCATAAAACAAAGACTAAAAATGGCAAACCTATAAGAGTTAAAGATATTGGATTTATGGCGGAGAGTATTACATTTGGTCAAATAAAAAGAATGTTTGTAAAGAACGCTCAATTTGAAGAGGCGAAGGCTAATAGAATGTATCCAGAGGTATATAAAGAATTAAAAAATATGATAAATTCTATTAATCCTAATTTTAAATATAATTGTATAACTCTTAATCATAATTTAAAATGTATAGAGCATTTAGATAAATATAATTGTGGAGCAAGTATTATTGTGGGATTTGGGAAATATTGGGGAGGTGAATTGGTTGTGGAAAGTTGTCCTATAAATATAAGATATAGACCACACTCTTTTAATGGCTCTAAATTAAAACATTATACTAACGAATATATGGGAGATAGGTGGTCAGCTATATTTTTTTTTAAAGAAAGATAAAATTTGAATTTTTTTTATATTACTAACTATTTAAAGATTAGTCAGTAATAATATATATACTAATAATATAAATACTTTTTAAAATATGACTGACGCCTCAACTATCGCAATGACTAACTGTCAAGAAGCACTACTCACTTTAACTAATCATATTAACTCTGGAATGGACGCTATGGGCGACTGGGAGCATAAATATGGTCTTGTATCTCAAAAATTAAATAGGGTTATGGAAGAGAACCATAAATTAAGAAAGCAGAGGGACGAAGTAAAAATGGATAATTTTAAATATGAAGGCTTTGGAGGTCTTAAAACTCAATATAAAATTATGAAGGAAGAATTAGATAAATTAAAGACAGCCTCTAATATTGAAACTGCTGATAGATTAGAAAAATTAAATAAATTAAATAAACAGAAAAAGAAGAAATTAGAGCAGTATGAAAAAACTATCACAAGACTTAAAAATGAAACTCATAAATTAAGTAAAGAATTATCATTTAAACCTAAACCTCCACTTGATATAAGCGAGAAAATGTTAGAAATACACACTCTTAAATGTGAAGTGGGTAGTCTTATAAAAGAAAAATGTGAAAAAGATATGGAAATTAATGAAAAAGATATTGAAATTGCTGGATATAAAACTATGATAGAAAATAACGCTCACGAATTACTTGAATTAACAAATAACGAGCAACGAATGAGAGCAATTATTAATAAATTTGTTAATCAAGAATTATATAATAAGATTATTGAAGAATATTATAGCGAAAATGAGCATAATATTACTGACAATATCGAAACAACTGGGGCAGATATTCATAATCAAGCATTAGCCCACAATCAACAATTAAAAGATAAGAAAAAGAATAAGACTAAACCCTCACAACAGCTTAAATTAGAATTAACAGAACCGACCTCACCTAAACAGATTATTACTGGTGAAGGAAAAACTAAATGTCGCATATATGACGCAAAACGAGATATTATTTATAAAAACCACCCAGACAATTTTTTAAAAGAGATTATTAAATGGGGACAAGAAGACAAAGACACTAAAAATAGTATTTATGCGAATATTAGGAAAAAGCATAAACAACTCATTAATAAAAAAGAACATATTATAGAATATACAATTACAAATTATAGCGATATTCACTGTAATATGAATTATGTATATGATTATAAATATAAATTAACTATCCCTATAACTACCCCCTAAACTACCACTTAAATCTCCATTGAGGATTAATAGGCTTCGCAGTATAATAAAAGCAAAACTCCTCATAATCATTTGTTGTTTTAGTTATATCTATGACTAATGCTCTATGATTTTCATTAGGTATAGTGTCTAATAATACTATACCATTATCAGTATCGTCGGTGCTTAACCACGTATCTTTAACTAATTTTTTATTATCTTTATTATTTTGTAGAAAGACAATACATATATCAGTATTATCTCTCATAATTGGCGGATAAATATCACTTTTAATATACTGAGTATTTAAAATAATTGATATTTGGAAGTGTCTTGATAAAGTAAATAATCTTGCTAATAACTTAATATTATTTCTCCCACTATCCTCCATATTGACTACGTCGTCTAAAATGATTAATAATTCATTATCTCCTTTTTTATCATATTCTATTAATTTTTTTTGACGCTCAAATATTTCATTAATTAAATCATTATTAAAATTAGGAGTTATTTTGGATTTATCTATCCATTTATAATCTTCATTAAATAAACCAGTTTCACTAATGACTAAAATATTTTTTATTTTCTTTTTTTTTACAAAATAATTTCTCACAATATCTCTTGTTAAAAATGATTTACCACCTCGGCGACGACTTATATTTACTATTACTGGATAATTAGGCATAGAAAACATATCCCATTCTTCAATATTCATTTAATAATATACAATATTTAATTTATATAATTTTATAATTTATACATTTTTGCCGACAACATTTGTAATAGCCGACTGGGCGGTGCGGACGACAGGGCGACCAGCGACCTGATATATGAATGTAGCCATTGAGAGTTTGCCTCCCTCCCTGACGGTGTCCATAGAGAATATTTGACCGAAGCTTCTCTGTTTAGTAAAGAGAATCTTATAGGTCATAGCAATTGTAGAACCTTGAATTACAGAATCAACGACTTGATTAGCGATACCAGACATAATTATTTTTATAATATTAAATAATATTTTAATTTTAATAATTTTTTTTTTTTATTTATATTAAAAGACCATAATATTTATAATAAAAATAAGTCTTTAATCTTTGATAATAATATGTTGAATTATAAATTATAGATTTTAAGGGATTGCGACACTTTCTTCTCCCTCCGCGTCGGCAAATCCGTCTAAAAAATTTGTATTTTCATTAGCAATTCTTTTAGCTTTATTTTTCTCCATTCTTGATATTGTGATATTTGTTAATAACATAACTAATTTTAACTCTGGAGTTAATTCACAGCAATCAATAATCCCAGTATCAATACATTCTTTAAGAATATCAATAATTTCTTCTCTTTTATCTTGAAAGTCTTCTGTAATCCCATTAATATCAATTAAATTTAATGAATGAGATATTTTTTCACCTCCTCTCATAACAAAACAAAGACTTTCGAATACGGCATTTACCGATCCTTTTTCTTGAATTAATCTCATAAATAGAGATTTTTGTCTTTTTAATTCTTGAACTGAACTCTCTGGATATGAGAATTTAGGGACATAACTTATAACACCCTCAAACTTATATTTTAAGACTTCTAAATCCTCGCATAATTTTTGTTTTAAATCGTCTTCATTTAAGGATAATTCAGCAATTTCTTCAACTTGCTCTACTATTTTTTCAGCAGGGACAATCTTAACTTCTTTTGGTTTGCGTTTAGTGTATTTTCTTTTAGGCTTTTGTGGAGGTTTCTCATTAATTTTTTCAATAATTTTCTCAACACTTTTAATTTCATTATCATTTTCAAGTAAATTAGATTCATTTTCGTCAATTTCGTCCATATTTAAAAATATATTTATAATATTAATTAAGAAAAAAAATGGGAGGATTAGACAAACATTTAAATTCAGGAATTAGAAAAGGTATTATAAAAAAAACAAATATTAAAAAAAAGACAATTATAATTGATACTGAATATTTCTTAAAAACTGGAATTAAAAGAGAATTAAATGAAAAGAATAATAATACTCGCAGAAAATATAATTCTCACGAAGAATATTTAGAGGCAAGAAGAATTAAGGCAAAAGAAAAATATAGACAATTACACCCTAAAAAATATAAAAAACAATTAACAGACGAAGAAAGAAGATTGATAAAAAATGAGAAAGAAAGACAACGCTATCATAATAATAGAGAACAATATTTATCAAGATTAAAAAAGAATTATTATGAGGATATTGAATTTAGTAGGGCAAGAAGGCTTATATCATATCATAAAAACAAACATAAACATAGACATAAATGGGCGGAGAATTATAAGAGAAAAAAAATAAAAACTTATTTTAATAATAATATATTGCCTTATATTATAGATAATAATGCCTCCATTAAAACACAATCCTAAATTAGCGAGATATAATAAATTAGTAGAAGCACAAGGTCGCGAAGTAGCACAAGAAACTATGAGAAGAGAATGGGTAGAAGAAGCACGGCAAGAATTAAAAGAAGAGCGACAGTATGTAGTAGATACATTTATGAGACCATATAATCTATTAAAAAGTGGCGGTCAATTAATTGTAGGCATAGGGATATTATATTTATTAAGTAAAAATGAAGATTTATTTACAAATAAAAAAAATATGTTGTTTAAAAAAAAAAAATAATGTCTTAAATATTATATATGGATAGTAAAACAGAAAAAACAGAATTTATATCACAAGGATATTATAAAAATTATAAGACAAGAAAAGAATGGTTGGCACATATCGAATTATTAGAGATATATAATAGAAAATTATTTAATATGTATAATAATTTAAGAAAAGTTATAGGAGATAATATGTCAATATCAGAGATATATAAAATAAATAGTGATAAAGCATATAATACACTTGAAGATTGGGAGGAGGTATAATCATTTAAAAACGTCAATATATTCGTCATAATTTTTAATATAAAAAATCAATTGATTTCTATTTAATGATTTAAATGGATAATATTGAGCTAATTTTAGAGGGTGAATATATAATTTATTTGCTAAATTCATTAAATATTTTTTAGAGCATTTATTTAAATCAATTTCATAATCAATAATGTCATTTTTATCGTCATTATTCATTTAATTATTATTTATAAAAAAATTTGATTCTTTAAAAAGATTTGAATTTATTTTATAAAAATATTTACAACAGAAAAAATTTGATTCTTTATTTCAAACAATAAATAAATAAATAAATAAATAAATAAATAAATATGGGACATAAGAGCAAAGCTACAAAAAAGAACAAGGCTAAAAAGGAGAATAGGGGAGAAATTAAGAGGACGCTTCAAGGTAAAAGACAAAAAGGATATAATATGCCTTCGCGAGGGAGTGGAGGGTTAAAAGTGAGTATTACCTCGGCAGAATTAAAAGAGTGGTATGATAATAATGTTGTAATAAAAATGGGGACCGCTTGAATAAATTAGTCCCCCTATAATATAAAATATGAGTTGAAACTAAAATCACTAAATCCACACTTTGAATATAGAAAGTAAATATAATATAAAAAATATGTATATAAATAGATAGATAAAATAGGT
>Ga0181416_1000322_pt1 | contig 12594 bp, 11 predicted proteins | sample 39SPOviralmetaG_FD_130141 | JGI IMG/M metagenome (GOLD analysis project Ga0181416, IMG submission 130141) | Marine viral communities from the oligotrophic San Pedro Time Series (SPOT) site, San Pedro Channel, CA, USA - 39 SPOT_SRF_2013-01-16 | ecosystem: Environmental > Aquatic > Marine > Strait... | reverse complement strand
TTTCAGATACTAATGCAGCAGATACAGCAGCTTCAGATGCAGATACAGCAGCTTCAGATGTAGAAACAGCAGCTAAGTTACTAGTTAACGTTGAAACGTCACTATTAGTAGCACCAATTTCAGATACTAATGCAGCAGATACAGCAGCTTCAGATGCAGATACAGCAGCTTCAGATGTAGAAACAGCAGCTAAACCACTAGTTAACGTTGAAACGTCAGTGTTCGTCGCTGAAATTTCATTCACTAAAGCGGTAGATACCGCATCAGCTTCAGTAGAAATTGCAGAGATTATAGCAGCAGACTGGTTCGGATCATTATCGATAAGATTCTGAACAGCACTTGTAAAGTCACTAATTTGTTTTACTTTTAATCTTGCCATGTTATATAATTGTTTATTTAGGCCTAAAGAGACGTTAGTGTCTCCTCTTTGTATTTATCTTAACTAAACAGTGTATTTACTAGATATATGTAAATTACATGATTTATTTTAAAAGATATTACAATATCATAAAAAAAGGGACCTTAGGTCCCTTTAATATTTTAAATATGCAAATATTTAGTCGTTAGATGACTTATCATATACAACATCAATCTCATCATCAGCTTCTAATTGATAGCCCGAAATAGATCCCATCCAATATAGAGTATCTCCTGCTGCAATATCAGAGACTGACTTTGCAGTTGTTCCTCCATCTGCGGAGAAATAAGCGGCTTGATCTTTAGCACCATCGCCTAAATTAATTTGTAAACCATTTACTTTTACAATAACTGCACTATCACTAAATGGAGTATATGTAATTGTTGCTCCGGTAGTATCTCCATCACTTGAAGTTACACTTGCAGTTTGATTGTAATCAGATCTAGTAGCAACTCCAGTTTCAGCAACACCGCCTCCACCTTCAGATTCTATCATTAATAAATAAGGTACTCTACCGGAGTTTGAAGATACAACACCCGATTGGTTTATATAACCACCATTAAGAGGAGTACCATCAATTTCAATAGATCCACCTGAAGCTCTTGTTAAAGTTAGAGTTGAAGCTCCTAATGTTGCAGAAGTACTTAAACCTGTTGCATTACCAGAACCTACAATATTAATTCCAAATTCATCAGCTTGTGTATTTGCTAGTGTAATACCTGTTGCAGATCCTGTTGTAGTTAGTTCTATAGCTTGACCAGCGTTTGATGAGGATGTATATAATGCTGCAGTAATATCTAATCCTCCATTTGTAATAGCTGTATTAAAAGCTGCTAAAATAGCGTTAGGGCCTGCATATTCATATATAGTCCCATAATTTACAGTAGCATCTGGATTATTAAATTCTACAGTTGCAGTATTATTACCATCACTTATTGTACATGCTGCAAAAGCACCGGCTGCCGGAGCAGAACCTTGTACGTTTGTAAAGATAACCATATCTTGTCCCGCAATAGTTCCTGGATAAGCCATTGTATTACCTTCAGCATTTAATTGTCCTGGAGCTTGTGTAATCGCTGCAGAAACATTTGTAGAAGAAGTTTGAGTATTTAGTGAAGATGCCCATGCAGCAGTATCTGCTACAGAATCACCATTGGGTCCATCAAATACAGTTACACCATTAATAGTAATAGTATCTCCTGCACCTGGATTAGTAGATGATGTAATTTCAGCAGTTGTTGCAATCTTAGAATTTAAGTGCATAAACACAGCTTTACCGCCAGTTGCAGTAGTAACATCTCCTAAATTAGAAGGATCTGTATAATATACTTGACCAGGATTACCTGTTAGTTTTTCTGCAGCTGAGTAATTTCTTACAATATCATTAAATGGTTTCACAAAAATATCTTTTGAACCTTTATATACATCAACAACAATACCTATTTTAGTATCTGAACTATTTGCAGTTCCGTATTTTACTAACTTACCAGTATTATCTACTGCTACAATATCACCTTTTGATAGATTTGTACTAAGTGCGTGTGAAAATTTAACCCTATCATCTTTTTCGTTTAAGCTAAATCTAGAAAGAATCTTTTGTAAAGCTGTAACTTGAAAAGGAGATCCTGCAAATACAGGTTCACCTTCTGGGTTTAAAGCAAATACAACGATTGACTCTTCCGCTGCCATTGAATTTACAGAATTAAGTCTATAAGACATCATGTCAACATCTTCTACTACACATGATAAAGAACCAAGTCCTTTATCAGATATTGAAACAATCTTCAAAATAGTTCCACCACCAGTATCAGAAATAAACATACCTGATTGAATATCTAATCCATTATATTGAAGAGGTTCTCTTGTACTAGAATCAGAGTGGTTTTGCGGGTTAATATTCTTAAGACTTATATTGTATGTTAAGTATTGAGATCCTAAACCTAAACCATCAGATTCACCATATAGATCAGCGCCTACAAATGTATCTATGGTTGCGCTTAATGTGATTGGTGTTAATGTTAATGACATATTTTATTTTTCTTTTTATATAGTGGGGTAGCCGAAGCTACCCCTAGTTAATTATTTATTAAAATTGAAATAGAATGTAAGCGTGAGCTTCCTTAAACTGTGGAGGAATACTATCTCTTACATAATCAATATTAGATTTTGTTAAATCTAATTTAATGGTTGCACTTCCAAACGCTGAGAATAAGTTAGAATCATAATTGTTTCCACTTGTGTTACTAAATGAAACACCTGTTAATTCATAACTTGAATTATCACCACCTGAGTTTAAGTGCGTAATTTTATATTTGCTGTTATTCATATCGGCAGCATAGATAATTATAGCAGAAGGCGCAAGAGTTTCATTTGAGAATGAGAATTCTCCAAACTTTTCTCCGTTACCACCTGTTGAAGTTGAAGTTGTAATACCTGATGTTATGAAGTCACCATTACCACCTGGATCTACCATACTTACACTTGCAATATCTTCGGATACGTTAAACTGTACAAGAGCTAAATATTTGTTTCCACCGCCTGCTCCAGTATCACCTTTAGCACCCGTAGGACCTGTAATCGCAGCACCTTCGTCACCCTTAGCTCCACCAGGACCTTCAGGACCAATATTACCTTGAGGACCAACATCGCCTTTAGCACCAGCATCACCTTTAGCACCAGTATCACCTTTAGCACCAGTATTACCTATTGTACCTTGAGGACCTTCAGGACCTTCAGGACCAACATTACCTTGACCACCTTGAGGACCAACATCACCTTTAGCACCTTGAGGACCAGCAGGACCGTCAGGACCAATATTACCTTGATTACCTTGATTACCTTGAGGACCTTGTGGACCAACATCGCCTTTAGCACCTTGTGGACCAACATCACCTTTAGCACCTTGAGGACCAGCAGGACCTGCAACCGTAGAAGCAGCACCTTCGTCACCTTTAGTACCAACAGGACCTTGAATACCTTGAGGACCTTGTGGACCTTGTATTGAACCACCGTCTATCCATGCACTACCGTTCCAGATATGCATCGAATCATCTGATTGTACAATATGAGCATCACCCTGTGTATTTCCATTTGGAGGTAATTGAGCAATAGTTGGTACGTTACCTATAAGTGTAATACCAGGACCTACGCCACCTTGAATACCTTGTGAACCTTGTGGACCAACATCACCTTTAGCACCTTGAGGACCGGCAGGACCTTCAGCACCATCATCACCTTTAGCGCCAGTAGCACCATTATCACCTTTAGCTCCAGCTATACCTTGAGGACCTTCAGCACCTTCGTCACCTTTAGCGCCAGTAGCACCATCATCACCTTTAGCACCTGTATCACCTTGATCTCCTTTAGCTCCAGTAGGACCTGCAACTGTAGAAGCAGCACCTTCATCACCTTTAGCACCTGTATCACCTTGATCTCCTTTAGCTCCAGCATCACCTTTAGCACCAGCAGCACCAGCAGCACCAGCAGCACCATCTTGACCGGTTTCACCGGTTGGACCAGCAGCACCTGTATCACCTTGATCTCCTTTAGCTCCAGTAGGACCTGCAACTGTAGAAGCAGCACCTTCATCACCTTTAGCACCAGCAGCACCAGCAGCACCAGCAGCACCATCTTGACCAGCAGCACCATCGTCACCTTTAGCTCCAGCTATACCCTGTTGACCTTGAATACCTTGATCTCCTTTATCACCAGCAGCACCAGCAGCACCATCTTGACCAGCAGCACCAGCATCACCTTTAGCACCAGCAGCACCAGCAGCACCATCTTGACCAGGAACACCTTGAATACCTGCGTCACCTTGAGCACCTTTATCACCTTGTATACCAGCATCACCTTGAACACCTTGATCTCCTTGATCTCCTTTATCACCAGCAACTCCAGCAGCACCATCTTGACCGGTTGCACCAGTTGAACCAGCAGGACCAACATCACCTTTAGCTCCAGCAGCACCATCTTGACCAGCAGCACCATCTTGACCAGCAGCACCATCTTGACCAGCAGCTCCAGCATCTCCTTTTAGACCAGTAGCTCCAACGTCACCTGTATCACCTTTTTGACCAGTTTGACCTGCGCCACCATCTTGACCAGCAGCTCCAGCATCACCTTTAGCACCTGTGTCACCTTTAGCACCAGTTGCACCGGTTGAACCAGTAGGACCTTCAGGACCTGCAACTGTAGAAGCAGCACCTTCGTCACCTTTAGCACCAGTAGGACCAACATCACCTTTAGCACCTTGAGGACCAGCAGGACCTGCAACTATAGAAGCAGCACCTTCGTCACCTTTAGCACCAGCAGGACCAGCAGGACCAGCAGCACCTTCGTCTCCTTTAGCACCAGCATTTGCAGCAGCACCATCTTGACCAGCAGGACCAATATCACCTTTAGCTCCAGCAGGACCAACATCACCTTTAGCTCCGGCAATACCATCTTGACCATCAGTTCCAGCAGGACCTTGAATACCTTCAGGACCTTGTGGACCGAGTAAAGAGTTTAACCAATCACTTTCGTTAAGTGGATTAGCCATTGAGTCTGCATAAACTTGATATGCCGTAGAACCATCATCACCCTTTTCACCAGTATCACCTTTATCACCAGTAACACCTATTTCACCTTTTTGACCTTTTTCACCAATTTCACCCTTTGAACCAGTATCACCTTTTTCACCAGTATCACCTTTTTCACCAATTTCACCTTTTTCACCAGTATCACCTTTTTGACCAGGAGCAATATCGATAGTTAATTCACCATCAGTGGCTTGCGCACCTGCAGTACCAGTAACTGAAGCTCCGGTAAAGAATAATTCTCTAATACCATTAACACCGCCTGGGATATTTGGAGTTGTAATTTGAATACCTTGTGAAAGTAAACCTTGATAAGACTCTGTAAATATACCTAATGCATCATCGATAGCAAGAGTATAATTATCTCCAGCTGAAGAAGAGTTACCTTCGTAGATAAGCCCTAATTGAATAGCATCTGAAAGATCTGTATCTGCAGTATTACCATTAACATCAATTCTTTGATAATTTGTAATTCTAAATAAAGAATACTCAGAAGTGTTATTTACGTTTGTAAAGAAGATTGAGTTTGTCAATCCATCTACACCAATTCTATCACCTAATACAGTCTCTAACCATTGGTTTTTAAAACCTTTATCATCTTGGTTAGATACTTTAACCATAGTAATCTGTGAAGGAACACTTGAGTTAAATATCATTTCGCCTGCAGCAGGATGGAAACTAGCATAGTCTCCGCTTCCTAATTTTGCAACCTTATATACTGTTGAAGGTACTGTAAATCTTGAAGCTACAATCTCTCCTATATTATCTCCAGCATCATATACATTACCAATTTTTAATTTTGGTAATATAATAACACTTGATTGTTCAGTAACTGAAATTCTAACATACAGTTCACCTGAAATACCTGCTTGAGATAGGTTTAATGCTGCAGATTCACCTGCAGTTATTTCTATAGATATTTGGTTGGCAGTCTCGCCAGTACCATGTATTAAGTTATTAGCTCCTAAAGATTGAGTTTTGATGACTTGATTATCACCATCAATATATTCTACCAGTACCTCATTCATTAAGGCTACAGGTATACCGTTACCTACATAATTTTTATGTAATGTAACTTTAGCGCTCGTTGCTTGACCTCTAATGATGTTTATCATTGAAGGTAAAACCGCAAACAAATTTTGACTAGTCACGTTTGGCATAATTAGTTTTTGTATTTTTCTGTTTTATTATATATCACGCTAAAATTATTAACTATCTACCTAAAAGGTGTAATCTTTGCGTAAAAGACTAAATATACAATAGTTTATTACGGCCATGGCGTGATTTTCAATTTCAGTTTCTTTTTCTAGGTTTACTTTTATCAATATTTTACCGGATTTTTTACTAGAAATTTCTTCTAATCTAGCGAAATAAGTATCTTCGTCCCACTTTTCTGTTTTAATATGTGACATTTTAAAATCTTTCCAATGCATTTTAAAAGTTTTAGTAGGTTTTGTAAAATAATAAATATGTAGTTGATCGTTAGGTGTTTTAATAAAAACAAAACCGTCGCTTAAGAAATACTTTCGATCTCCTATATAACTATATTTAATAGTATCTTCTATTTCTCTCCATAATTCTCTACACCTACTATGTAATTCTTCGAACCTATCTATAGAATCTTCAACTAATTTATCTAGTACAGCATTAGTTTCTAATTCTTCAGCAGTAGTAAATACCATTTCTAGATCTTCCCATTGTAATCCCATGACTTCATACTCATGTGGTTTAACTCTAGTTACTTGTTGGGCATCATATCTATATAGATAATCTAATGTATCATCTACTTCTATTAAAACTTTTTGTAAACCTCCTAGGAGTAATGTTTGTTGCAAGTGTTTGACCCTTGCCATCATCTTCAAAGTCTTATATTCCAGGTCCATCGGACCCTCATCTATCCAAACTGGTATTTTATACTTACTCATGATATATGTATTTCACTATCATTTTAGTAAATACTAGATCTTAGTTTAAAAATATTTAGTATAATTTAATAAGAGATGTATTGCTGCATCTTCGGCCCCTTTAAAAGTTTTTCTAACTCTGTATTTTTGAGGGACACCTTCCATGGTGGGATTATGGAAGTAGCTCTTTTTATGAAGTATTTGAAATTGACTTTGACCACGATCTGTAATATCATGCCAAATTATTATACGTTTAGCATATCTAGGATTTATCATCCCTCGATCCTTAACACTTAATGTTGTCAATTCTTATTTTTTATCTTCAGTGATTTGAGTAGCTATTTTCATGTTTTCAAAGGCCTCAACCGTAGTTAAGCCCCATTGTAAAACAAACCAACTCATTTCCTTTTCTGCTAACTTTTTAGTTAGGCCTAGTTTTTTACGAATAAGTTCTGAGCCTTCAGACATAAAGGTCTTTTCAGAATCTCTAGAAGTTTTGTACTTCATATACCATTCCGGATCTCCTTTGACATCCTCATAGGTCTTACCATGTGGTTTAAGTTGTAAATTAACTAGCTCGATAAAAACTTGTTCTTGTTTTTTTCTTTTATCTGGCATTATTTCTGTGGTTTAATAATTTCGTCTATGATACCATACTTGATTGCTTCTTTAGCATTTAACCAGAAGTCTCTAGTGGCATCATCTTTTACTTGTTTAGCAGTCTTACCGCAGTAAGATCCTAACAATACAAAAAGTTCATCATTAATCTTTTGCCATTCCTTCCAATCCACTTCTGCGTCTTGTATGTTACCACTAAATCCACCAGAAGACTGGTGAAGCATTGTGGTTGAATGTTTTAATGAAGATCTTTTGCCTTTTGTTCCAGCTCCTAAAAGTACTGAACCCATAGAAGCGGCCATTCCTGTGTTTACTGTTTTAATATCACATGGAATGTATTCCATCACATCCACCATAGATAGCCCAGATTTAACCGAACCTCCTGGTGAATCGATATGCATTGTAATGTCTCCAGCTCCCGCAGAGGATAGAAACATTAACTGTGCTTGGACGATTGTAGACATATTATCATTCACAGGTCCTGCGACCCATAACAATCTATCTACCATTAATCTTGAGAAGATGTCCATTTGCGTCATACGCATTTCTCTTTCTTCAAGAATATAAGGTGTCAATGAAGCCTGCTTATTATATAAGTCTAAATTATTAGAACTTACATTATATTCTGACTTAGCGAATCTTTCAAACTCTTTATCTTTTGGGAAGTAATTCATTATATCTGTTTTTTCATTTGTTTGATGAGGTCACATGTTTCGTATTCCTCTATTCTTAAAAAGTAATCCATTGCTTTTCCTAGACACTTTATATAACCCTCTTTTGGTAAGTCCATTTGATATTCAGCTCCTTCGTCATCAACTAATATAGCTAACAATTCATCTTTTGGCTTATTACTTTCTATACGTTCTAATATAAATTCTACAATTCTTCTATAGAAAATATCATACTTGGACATTAATAATTTATCTATATCTTCCCTCAAAACTTTATTAGGGTCAATGTGTATCTTAGGTACCTTACTCATTAGATAACAAAGTATTTGTCAAGAAGTTTTTTATATCCTGCTTTATCTAGGGATGTTGTTCTATCTTCATTAATACTTTCATAAATTTCTTTACAATAAGCCTTTGCATTTTCTGTTAAGAAAACTTTCTCACCATCATAGTCAATAAATGCTTCTTTTATGACAAACGTATGTTCTTTCTCTGGGTCAATCTTTTCTATCTTAATAGAGTCTGCTAAACTAAAATGTCTTTCATAAAAATGTAAGTTATCAGTGAAGTGATAATAGTCACCTAATTGTAGATCTGGATAAGTTTCCAGTAATTTAATATGTACAGATTGTAACAAGAATGAAAAGAAAGGTGCATCAAATGTAAGACCATAGAATATATCATTAGATCTCATTTGAACTTTCATATTTAATTTGTTTTCTCTAATAAAGAAGTTAGAGTACATCGTGCAGACAAAATCTTTATTACCTTCAAATTGAAATTTAGGTTGATTAAAAAACATGATAGCCTGTCTACTATTCTTATCAGCAACAAGCGAATCAATAACCCAACCAAATTGTTCTTTGTTAAAAATTAAAGAACCATAATTAGAATTAATTTCATTTGTACCTGGGTTAGTTAATGTGCCCCAGAAGTTAGAGAATGAGCCAATAAAGTCTACATCTCTATCTTGGTCTAAGTACCATGCTAATTCACCTGCTAAGTATTTCCAATTAAACTTTCTTTTATCAAAGTTTGCAATTGGTTCTTTAGGATCTATAACGAAGTTTGAAAGAATTGACTCTTTAACTTTTAGACCCCTTGGATCTGCAGATTGATTCTGTTCTTCGATATGATTAATAATGTTTATGAATGTATTTGAAAAACTCATGTATTATATTTTAAATAACTATAGTAGTTATATGAATTAAATAAAAAAGGTTTACTTAATAATTAGCTTATCTAGATTCTTGTCTTTTGAGATAACATGTATCTTACCTTCTACTAAGGAGCCATCTAAAATAGCATCAGCAACAACATCTTCAACATACTTTTGAATTGCCCTCTTAATCGGTCTTGCACCATACTTCTGGTCGTAACCTTCTTTTGCTAGAAACTCTTTTGCGTTTTTATTAAACTTAAATGTATAATCTTGTCTACCCATTCTACTAATAAACTTATCAAGTTCAATATCTACAATTCTAATTACATCTTCAGATTTTAATTGGTCGAATAAAACAATATCGTCTAGTCTATTTAAGAATTCTGGACTAAATTTATTTTTTAGTTCTTTCTTAATAATACCATCCATCTTAGCTTGTTCTTCTAACATTGAAGATGATGTAGAGAATCCAATACCAGTTCCAAAGTCTGCAAGCTTTCTTGCACCAACGTTGGAAGTCATTACTATTATAGTATTAGTAAAGTCTACCACCCTACCATTAGAATCTGTTAATCTACCTTCGTCAAGAACTTGAAGTAAAGTATTAAAAATATCTGGATGTGCTTTTTCAACCTCATCGAATAAGACTACTGAATAAGGCTTACGTCTTACTGCTTCAGTTAATTGACCACCATCATCATGGCCTACATATCCTGGAGGAGCTCCAATCAATCTAGATACATTAAACTTTTCTTGATACTCTGACATGTCAATTCTAATCATTGCATCAGTATCTCCAAACATATATTCTGAAAGTGCTTTAACAGTTTCTGTTTTACCAACTCCAGTTGGACCTAAAAACATAAATGAACCAGTAGGTTGTTTTGAAGATGCAACTCCAGTTCTAGATCTTTTAATTACTTTAGCTAAAGCTTCTACAGCCTTGTCTTGGCCTATAATAGACTTCTTAATATAATCAGCCATTTGCTTAATCATCTTCATGTCATCGGCGCCTAAGCGCGTGACAGGAATACCTGTTTGCATAGATACGGTTTCACAAATATCATCGATAGTTACTTGTCTCTTTTTAGTTTTTAAACCAGCTTCCCATTTTAGGGTCTCTTCTAAGATCTTAGCTTCTAGGCTAATTTGTTCATCTCTAAGTGCAGCAGCAACTTCATAATCTTGCTTCTCTACAGACTCTTTCTTTTTAACTTTAGTTAGTTCACATTCTTTTTCAAGTTGCTTTATACGTGCCGGAACTTTAACCTCTAGTAAGTGCGTTCTCGCCCCTGCTTCATCTAGTAAGTCAATAGCTTTGTCCGGTAATTCTCTTGATTTAATGTATCTTTCAGACATTCTTACACAGGCTTCTAAAGCTTCTTCAGAATATTCTACTGAATGGTGCTCTTCATACTTGTGTTTAATTCTTGTAAGTATTTCGATTGACTCTTCAACTGTTGGTGCATTAATGAATACCTCTTGAAACCTTCTGGTTAGAGCTCCATCGTCTTCTATTGATTCTCTATATTCATCAAGTGTAGTTGCTCCAATACATTGTACGGACCCTCTGGCCAATGCTGGTTTAAGAATATTTGAAGCATCAAGTGCTCCACTAACTCCACCTGCTCCAACGATAGTATGTAATTCATCAATAAAGACTATTACATCATCTGCCAGCTTAAGCTCTTCTACAATATTCTTCATTCTCTCTTCAAATTCACCACGATACTTAGTACCAGCAACAATGGTTGTCATATTTAAAGAAATCAATCTCTTGTTTAAAAGAACTCTAGCAACTTTCTTATTTACAATTCTCTGTGCAATAGCTTCTACAATAGCAGTCTTACCTACACCTGGATCTCCAAGTATAATTGGATTATTCTTTTTACGTCTTGCAAGGATCTGGCAAATTCTATAAATTTCACGATCTCTTCCGATAATAGGGTCGAGCTTTCCTTCTTGTGCTGCTTTAGTTAAGTCTTCACCAAACTCATCTAGGAATGGTGTTGCCTTTTTCTTTGCTGGGAATCGCTTCCCTTTTTCGTTTTCGTATCCGTCCGCTATGGGCATATTCTTAATGTTTTATTAATACAACTATTATATAATAAATAGTCTAATTGTTTATTAGTTTGCAATATTATCCGCAGCATATACTCCAGGCAATAAGTCTGGTTTATATCTACATCTGAATCCAAATCCACTAACATAACCTACAGCTGCTTTAACTAGCTTATTAGATTTTTTAGCTGGATCTATATTATAGTCTAAATCAATTGTATCTATCTCAATTCCGTGTTCGCGTAGATACAATGCAACCTCAACAGATTTTTCACATTCCATCCATAGTCTAGTCCACATATCTTTTATTTCAGTCATAACCTCTTTTTTATAGATAACATGACATCCTGTAGAAGATACATGAAAGACTAAAGTTGTGGCATAAGTAGTTTTGCCGTTTCTAGTTTGAGAGTCACAACCCATATACATTTTGACATTATGGTATTTGTGGTCTTCTAAGTATTGTTTAACGTATGGAGCTAATTCAAACTGTGGAGCGCCTGTTAGTTTTTTGAATTTCATTAAGTTATGTATTATTAGTAGTCCCAAGCGTCATCTTCGTACTCTTCTGGTTTGTCTCCCCATGAAAAAGAATCATATTCATTATCATCATGATCTACGTCTGGTTGGTCTTTAGGATCTAACATTAGTTTGATAGTTTTGCTTTAATTGTTGGATGGTATTGATAACCTAATAAGTAAAAGTCTTCCCATTGAATTTTATCCAATGTACCATTCAATGCAGCTTTAAAATTAATGTTTGACATAAGCTTGACATCTGGAAGTGGGAATGGTTCTCTCTTTGTTTGTTCGATTGCTTGCTCTACGTGATTCTTATATAAATGAACATCACCGAAGTTTCCAATTAATTCATCTGGAATTAAATCACATTCTTTAGCAAGCATCATAAGTAGTAAACCATAAGAAGCAATGTTAAATGGAAGTCCTAAGAAAGTATCTACTGATCTTTGGTTCCACATTAGTGAAAGATACTTACCATCTCTAACATAGCACTGAAAGCCATAGTGGCATGGTGGTAAAACCATTTGGTCTAACTCTCCTACATTCCATGCGTTAACCATGTGTCTTCTAGAATCAGGATTTTCTTTTATGTCATCAATAAGTTTCTGAATCTGGTCAACATAAACAGGTTCTACATTTCTATCATAATTAAACCAGCC
>Ga0181416_1000321_pt1 | contig 12607 bp, 12 predicted proteins | sample 39SPOviralmetaG_FD_130141 | JGI IMG/M metagenome (GOLD analysis project Ga0181416, IMG submission 130141) | Marine viral communities from the oligotrophic San Pedro Time Series (SPOT) site, San Pedro Channel, CA, USA - 39 SPOT_SRF_2013-01-16 | ecosystem: Environmental > Aquatic > Marine > Strait... | reverse complement strand
AGGTCAGTTTCATAGGAATTTTAGATATAATATGATTTTATTAAAAAATTGAAAGTTTTTTTCCCTAATATATTTTGTTAGAATATTCATATACAATATGATTATACAGAGTTTATGGTATGGCAGTGATTTAACTTTATTGGAGTTTTCGAGCATAGAGAGTTTTATAAGAATGGGATATGAATTCCATTTATATACATATGATACAGTGAAAAATATTCCAGACAATTGTAGGATAATGGACGCAAATACAATTATACCAAAAAACGAATTATTTAACGAGCATAATTCTATATTACCTTTTAGCGATATATGGAGATTTATGCTATTATATAAAAAAGGCGGAATATGGGCTGATTTAGATTGTATCTGTCTAAAAAAAATAGATTGTATGCTAACGGCTGATTTAATATTCGCAAGCGAAAGAACTATGAAAAGCGGAGCATATAAATCTAAATTACCTATGGCGCCGAGCATTAATTTCATATATACGCGATATGCTAATGAAGAGATTTTTAAGGATTTATATGATATTATGATAAAAAGAAGGGGAAAAATGCGGAATGATTGCGAAGGTATGAGAGTTATTAAGGACTATTTAAAAAAATATCCAAAGCCACATACGCTATTAGAGCCGAAAATTGTGAATAATATTAATTGGTGGGATGTAAGAGAATTGTATTATGATAAGCCTTTAAAACCTAAATATGGGTGGGAGCCAGACGCCGAGCCGTTAGGCGGACGGATAGTCCATTTATGGCGCAATAAATTTAGAGTATTACAAAAAACAAGAACAAAGAATAAATTAGATATAAATTCCCCAATTCCATTTTCCTTATATGATACAATAACCGAAAAATATATAGAAGCATTCGAAAAAAAAACAAAATTAAAAATAGTGTATGATTATAAAACTAAATGACTACCCCTCCTATTTGCCTGAAAAAAAGAGCATTAAAAAATGAATTGCCTAATATATATATTAATACATTTAAAAATAGCGAGACCTTAGAGGACTGCCTAATGACTTGGATTAAATATCCAATTACTTTAATTGACGGTTATGATTTATCCACTCAGTCGAGTTCCCAAATAAAACCGAATACAGTTTGTTTTATGAATTTTAAGGATAAAATGTTAGATATGGCAATAAAAGATAAAAAAGGGTTGTTATATGTAGAGGACGATATATTATTAATGACTGAATTAACTTTAGATTTATTTGAATATGATTTAAATAGAATTGGGTGGTTTAGTAGCCAAAGAGGTGGTATATTTGGGACAGGTATAGTCTATTTAAGTCATAAGGCATTATTAAAAATTAAGGAAGAAATAGATAATTATAAGCCCCAGCATTTTGACCGATACCTTAGTAATTTTAGTGAAAGAATGAGAAAAACAGCGGACTTTAAAATCCACAAGGAGATTGATTTTCCGTGGTTAGAGAGAGCGCATATATCATTAAATACTGGGACATTAAGAACCCACAAGCATATGGATTATAAATATGTAGAGCGGAATTTAAAAAAAAAAGGGTTAGATATTTCTTTTTTAGAAAAAGAAAGCAAAAAACTTTTTAACAAAGAATTAAATAAATAATAAATTTTTTATATAATATATTATTATAATGCCAAGAGTATCGAGAAAGGACAATCCAGATTACGAAAAAGCCACAAGCGCCAGCGGAAAAACCGTATATAGGAAAAAGAAAATGCCAGAAAAACCTACCGAAAAGAAGCCAAAAACAAAAAAAACTCCAGTCGAAAAAAAAGAAAAAAAAGAACCACCAAAAAAAAAAGAAAAAAAACCTACTGACGCAACAGTGAAAAAAGCCCCAAAAAAAAGGGCAAAATCGCTCCCTCCAGCCCCTTCTGGCTCTATGCCAACAGACCAAAATAAGCCAGTAGTATCAGCGTCTCCTGCTGTCGGTGTAGCCCAAGCCCAAGCGGATTTGTCTATGTCGGTTGCCGAGGGATTGAGCCAAAAAGAATTAAATAGTATTAATCGTGTGAAGGCTCGTGTTGCTCGTGTAAAAGCGAGCCAAAAATAATTTTATATAGCGAATTTTTATGAATTACTTGATTTATATTGTTTGTTTTTATTCCAATACAGTTTTTTAAATCTTCCACTTTAGGAATATTTAATTTATATTTTTGAGGTTGAGCCAAATATTTTTCATAGTCTATAAAAATTGATTTTGAATAGACTTTATTTATTTTACAAAATTGATTTGGGTGTAGTATATGTTTCGCAAGGGCAAAATAATTAATTGACCTACCGAATTTTCTTTTATTATCTGCTAATTGAGCGGAATTGTTTAAAAATCGTATTGTATCTGTAAGGAATATATGATTTTTCGGCATTTTTAATATGGCGCAGTTTGGGATTTTATCATTTGCTCTATTAAATTCCGTGCTTAGGATAATGCTTCTATTAGGGATTTTATCTAATAGCAAAACATCGCAATCTAAATAAATTGTATCTTTTTGTTGTAGTAGATTTAATACCCAAAAATATTTTTCCTCAGTTTCTACAATTTCACTTGCTCTTGCTATGTCTTTGATTTCTTTGAATGAATAAATATTAACGGTATATCCTAAATTTTCCCAACTTTTTATATTTAGTTTAATCGTTTCTGTTAGTTTATCCTCTATCAGCGTTGTTATTGTTTCGGCAGGTGGGCGAGTTATACATAATTCATTTCCAGCCCAATAAGTTTTAGATAATTTTTGTTCTTCCATTTTTTTAAAATTTTGTAATAAAATGGTTTCAAAATCGTCATTTAGGTCAGGGCATTCAGTTATTATAATATAAGGTGTGTATGCTGGGAAGGTATCGTGAGGATTTATAATAGGGGTTATATCGTCAAAACGCAGTGGGGTTCTGTCTTTAGGTTGTATAAAATATAATCTTTTCATTTTAATATTTTTCTTACAAAAATCCACTATTTTTTCATTGTCTATGTCGTCAATTACTATTTTATAATCCACATCGTCGTCGCATTTATGGAAGTTCTCCCTAATATAACTAATAACGCTAATACGGTTTCCTACGATAGGTGTATTACAATGGTGTCTATGGACATTAACAAAGAGTAAATCAGTTGGTTTTAATTGGATTTGGATTTTATAATTTGGTAAGCAAAAATCCCCTCCTGTGAATTCTCCCATACAACTAATAACTCCTATGCCGTTTTTATAGTCTCCGCTGTCTGTGTGTATCGCAGTCCTAAAATTTTTATTTATTGTGAGGGTTGTAAATACTGAATTTCCAATTTTTTCTTTATTTTTTAAAAAATTAGCCTGATTTATATATTTTGAAGGGCATTTTTGCTCCATAATTTTACTCATTTTCTCTACATACGGTATTAATCTTTCATATTTTTCGAAGTTTTTTTGGGTAAATGAAGTAAGCCTACATTTCGGCGGATTTTTTATATATTTTCTACAATTTATATCTACTTTATCGAAATACCCTACCATATTTGAATACACTGGATTTGATATACGATATTTTGCTTTTGAATTTGGATTTGTTCTCTCTAATGAATATTTAGTGATTTGTTTGTATAAGGTTTTGACTGCTGTTGCGTTGTCTTTTTTACCCCACCCAACTAAATTCCTATCTACTGCGCCTGCGCTTGCTCCTCTATTTGTATTTAAATTTGAATTTGCTACTTCGTCTAAAATATCATAAATTTTAAAATCCGTTTCTTTAAATGCGTTGGGGACTAAATAATATAATAAATTGCCGTCTTCGTCATAGCCTATTTTGTCTTCATTATCGTCGCTATTAATAAAATGCTCTTGTTCTTCTTCTTTCATATATTCTGCTATATACTGCTCGTAATCTCCAAACGGCATTTGCGGAAAATATTTCATTATATTACTCATTAAATAGTGCGGAGATTTTTTTGTGGATTTTCTATACTCGCTTTAATATTTTGTTTTTGTTGTGTGTTTTTCTCTACTTCAGGTCTGTGGTCTATATCGCCTATATGATTTTCTATTTGTAATGGGCGGACGATTTTTAAAATAACACTACTATTTGCTTCTAAGCGTGGCGCTGTAAGGTCTGGTGTAAGGACTTTTATTTTAATTGAATTTAAAACTGTTTGATTTTGAATTGTATGGACTATTTCATTTCTCGTTTGTATAAAATCTTGAGAAGAGAGATTTGATATGGGGACTACACCGAGTAGCGCAATAGGAGTGCCTCGTTTTACTCTATCTTTATAACCGTCTATAATATTACTTGTAATTAAATAATATCCGTCTGTGCTTAGGGTAGGTAGAAAAGTTGCCGTAATTGCTTTTCCGCTTGTTTGAATTGGGGCGGTCGTAACCTTTTTATATGGAGAGGAATAATACTGGGGTGAATTATCGAATGGAGTGCCTACGCCAGTGGGTTGGGCGGTTTGATATGGATTGCTTGTGCTTGTGCTACTTTGCGCCCCCATAGCAGTTCCTACATCTAAATTTGAATACACGCGAGGGGTTATATTGTTTATATCGCCAACTTGTAATCTGCCTATATTAAATGCCGAGGATATTGTGCTTATTATTGCTGGGTCGAATGACGGTTTTGTTGTTGTTCCGTGTAATCTTGGATTTAATACAAGCCCCTCTCCTTTGTATCGGCTCATTTCATAATTATCTTTATTTTGTAATTGATTGTATGTAAAACCTAATCTCGACCATATTGTTTTTTTCCACGCCTTTTCTGCCTTGTCTCTGTCGGAGAAGTATTCATTAAAATCCCACATTTTTTGCTGGGCTACACCCTGCGCGAATTGTGTTGCGTCAGTTGTATCAACATCGCCCTCGCCTTGGGCTACTTCTACCGACCAATTAAATACATTAATTCCTCCTATTCGTGATATGGGTTCTTCTAATCCTGATATTAAATTATTATCTACATAAATGGGATTTCCGTTTGCGTCTTCCCCACGCTTGCGGAATTCGTCGCATACTCTTTTAATTAATATACCCTCTTGTCCTGCCTCAGGTATAGGATTGCCATAATCGTCATTTGAATTAAAACGGTAAGGAAAATGTAAATTATTTAATTCGAATGCTGACGCCTCTGCCGACCAATTAAATGTAATTTCTGGCGCACCTACATACATACCCATATATTGGGTTGCGTAATTATAATCTTTTAATGACTGTCCTGCTCTAAAATCCACTTGACGCCACATATGCCATATTCTTTTTTTAACATATATCCAATCACTATCGAATATTCCGCCGTCGTGGGTTGTTGGCTCTGTCCCTGCGCTCGAGTTTTGTTGTTGTGTATAACTCCAATTAAAAGTTGCTTTTCTATATAATAATTCATTATCAGGTGGCGTCCATTGATTTTGCGGAAGAGCAGGTATATGGTCTGGCGGACCGAGTTTAATTGGAGTGCCAAAACCGCCTAATTCTGTAGCCCATTCATTCTGTCTGCGGTGTGTATCTCTTAAATCATTCCAATCGTGTGGTGTAATAAATAATAATGGTTTAAATGTATCTTGGACGGTATCTGGAGTTCCTACTTGTGGATATATATAGCGATTTTCTCCATAAAACGGAATTCTAAATCTTGGTTGAGTATTTCCGTCAGCGTTAGGTATAAATCTTAAATAATAATTTAGTGAATTGTTGTTGTCGTTTGCTTGTAATTCTCTATAATTTCCATTAGCGTCTAATAAATTATAGGGCATTGCCGAGGACATTATAACAGTGCGGTCATTTTCTAATGTCCCTCTGTATGTGTCATTTTCTTTTTTTTCTTTAATAAAATCCGTTGAAAAATCGCCATTTCTAACATTAACTAATCTTCCTGTAAGTTGGTCTTCTATTAATTCTGCTATTTCATTTACTCCGTATGAGCCTGCTGGTATATAAATCTCAGTTTCGCCTATCATAGGCTCCATAGTGCCTTCGTCTCCGCCCCAAGTTTGATTTCCGTTTGTATTTTCATATCGCGTAATCTTTATCGCGCATAATGGTAGTTCGTATCCTCCATATCCGTCGAAATCCACCCCATTTTCTATATTTACTGCTGTTGGGTCTGTTAGGGCATTTTTCCAATCTCTCTCGCTTGCTGAATGCGAGGCACTATCTCCTCCAAAAGTGGGTATAACCGACCTCTCGTATAAATTAGAAGAGCCAGTGCCGTCTGCCCTGACGCTTGACTGTGGGACTGGGTGTTCGCTGTGTGTAATATAATATCCATAACGGATTGTTGTGGCTATATCTTCGTCTATAACAATTGTATTTCCGCTTACTCCTTTTTTATTTATAAAACTCTCTTGAATACTTACTTGAGTTCCTGCTGGTAAATTTAGGGCTTCGTCCATAAGTTTAAATTCCCATTCATTTGTATTTTCGTCGCTTTTTATACTATTTTCTCTATTACAATCTATATACAAAATATCAGCCATTTATTATAGTGTCATAAAATAAAATACATATTTAATTTGTTATAACTGGATATATTATGTCGTGGAAAATATGTAAAAGGATAAAAAATTATTTTAGGTGTATGTGCCGTGTAAAATGCTGTGAGACCGAGTTAGATTGTGAAAATATAACTAACTTGGAAGAAAATGAAAAAAAAAGGCTTGAAGCCATTAAGAGAAATACCCTTGACCGACCTTTAAAAGAATATATGGACTAATATGATACCATAACTTGCGTTCCAGTTGGACTTGATTTAATATTCGCAGTTTTACTGACTAACATATAATAATTAACCTCTAAGGCTGAGTTTAATGCTTGGGGGAAAAAGTTGGCTACTGCGCGTGAGCCTTTGCGTCTATACTTCCATATAATTGGATAAGCGCCAATTGTGCGCCCAGCGCCAATTATTCCAGCATTTCCGTTTGTAAGGTCTAAGCATAATGGTTTATATTTACCCAAAGTTCCGCCTGATTGTGTGCCTAATCCATTAAAAGCGGTATTATCGTCATTAAAATATAATGGGCGAGGGACTTGAATATCATTGCCTAAGCAATTAGAGGTTTCGTCATATTGAGAAGTCGGCGCGAATTTAAATTCTGGGAAAACATCTACGCCAGCAATATTAACATTATATTCTTCTTGATTTATTCCATCTATTCGCTGGTCTAACTGCCAGCAATTAAGTGGTAATCCAGTTTGACTTGTTATTTTCTTTACCATATATAATTTATGGACTTCTTTATTATCAGCGCCAATTCGGTGTTCTACTTCTTGTTTAACTCCATTTGCGTGGGCTGGGATTTGTTTTTCTACTCTTACACTATCATAAAAAGTTAGATTTAATCCACCTTGTTGTAAGGTCATTTCCCTATCTTTATTTTGGACTTCCGAAGGCATTATAATATAATCTACTTGTAATTTTACATCGGCATAAGAGACGGCATTTGCGACCGCCTGAAGTCCAACATTTCCGCCTGCTCCTCCAGCGATACGGCTAATGTCATTAATGTATGACGGTGCGTCGTGGAATTCTACTGTAATTAAAATTCTGTAATCTTGGAATAAAAATAATGGAAGAGTTCTACCTTTTAATGCTGGGAAAAGAGTTCCAAGCGGAATACCCATTTGAATATTACCGTCAGCGCTATTAGTAATTCTACAACTATTAACTAACGGCGCACCGTTTCCATTACCGACATCGCCTATGCGTATGCCTGATTTTATTTTATCTCCTACAATAGTGCCTGTTCCGCAGTTATCAGCGCCACAGTCGGCGGTGCTTGCGCCCTCTAACACTTTGTAATGAAGTTGGTTTCCATAATACCAGCAATCGAAGTGGTTTCTAACTTGTTCGTTTTTGCCTATAAAATTAAGTAATGTCATTACATCGTTCGCGCCACTTACATCGTTTATAACAAAATCACCTACTTGGAAGGTAGCGCGCTTGATTGCGCCAAGTCCGCCGTTGAATGAATTTACCCTTAAATTGTTGTTGTTGGCAGAATTCACAATTTTAAATAATAAAACTGAATTTTGGTCTAAATAACCTGCTTGGTCTATACGAAAAACGAATTTTCTGCTGGTCTGCGATATAGGTTCTAAAGTATCACTTCTAATATCCATTAACATAGGAGCGTCATTAATGCTATAATCCGTCAAACTCATTTTATATATTATTAAATTATTTTAATTTTATCAAAAATTATTATTTGGGACAATTACATTTTTTTTTACCTTTGGGACATTTTGTTTTTCCGCCTTTTATAAAAATAGTTTCTATATCCAATTTTTTCTCTTTTGGAACTTTATTAAATGGGTGGGTTTTGTCGTCAATACATTTAGCATATATTCTTAATTCTTTATTGTCAGGTTTCTTCTTTAAATGGTTCTTCGCGTGGCTCTTAGGGTTTTTGTCTGGCTGATATGCTGGCATTTAATATATTATTCTTTTTTTTTTTTGCCTGCTAATTCGTTTTTATCTACTTTAGAAGCCTTACCTCCCATAACGGCTGAATATACCCTTGCGTAAGCCCATTGTTCTTTAGATTTTACATTGGGTCTAACACTACTGGGATTTGTTTTATATGCTCCAACACCCTTATTATAAATACGCTGTATTCTGCTTCTCGGTATTCCTGTGAGTTTTGCTTTTTTTGTAAGGCTATTAGATTGGTCTGCTGGCTGTTTATATTTTTTATTAAATTTGGTTTTCCAAGTCATAATAAAATAACTTTTTAAAAAAAAGTTAGCCAAAAAATTAAAAAATTATTAAAAAAAAAGAAAAAAAGTCTTATTGAGACTGGTATTTATCTGCTAACATAGCATTACATTTAGGACAACATATATAACGGATTTCGCCTGTAAAATGGTCGTGGTCTAAATGGCGGTGGCGGTTGCTTAGGAATTCTTTGTCGCATATCCAACAATTTTTCTCTTTAATGTAAGTATCATATACCGCTTTTAAATCTCCATCGACAATCCCTAATTGTTTCCAATTGTTTATTTTATATAATTTTTTATAATAGGCTTTGTGTTTCAGTCTATATAATTTATCAGTTGCTTTTCCTTGCTCGCTGTTTCTATATCTTTTGTTGTTTTCTCTTTTTGTCCGTAATCGTGTATTGGGTGATAATTTTACTCTTGGCATATTTCGTTATATCTAAGTGATATAAAATATAATTTGTTATATCTATAAATCATTATAATCTAATAAATAACTTGAACCCCTGAGGACGAGGTTGATATTATTTTTTTAGACCATACAAAAGAATTTGCCCTTAAATTCTGTGGGCGCGCGCCTGTAAATCCTAATCTTAATTCTGGCTCAGCGTTGCGTAAATCGAAAACGAATTCACCTCGCGCCAATTCACGGCATATGAGAGGGGTATTGACATAGTCTTCTAATCTGCCTGCGACATTTGAACCCATAGATAAAACAGGTTTATTAATAGTATTAAAAGCCTTTACTAATTCATTTAAATTTAAAACTCTGTCGGCGTGGCGGAGGGGATTGTATGAGCGGAGCGGATATAATTTATTATTTATAAAATACACAACATCGTTGAGGTATGAGGCTGGAACATCGGCTTTATTCTGGACACCTGTATAATAGGATTGTCCTGCTAAATTGCGCTCGTCCGAACTATCATATAATAGCGTCATAAGGCATTTTGCTTTGCTTGCTACTGAGTGGAATGGGACTTGATGGCGAAGGGTCGCGGTTGGGATATTATCCATAAATAAATCATAACTGGTAAATTCATAATTGAGGGCGCTTGTAAGGGCTTGTGCTTGCGCTCCAGTTGGGGCAACAACACACAGGCGATATTCTGTATTTGTAATTTGATATACTGGCTCGACTGCTCCTGCTCCACCGTGAGTATTTCCATTTGCGACACTTACATTTACCATAATAAGGCAGGCATTAGTAGTTGTGCCTATCTGCGCTCCATCGACGGTTATTGATACATTACCAGCGCCGTCGTCTGTGATTGCTGTTATTGCTCTGTAAGTATTGACTATTCCACCTGCTCCGCCGATTTCGCCTCTAATTACAATTTGATTGCCAACGGCGAGACCGCAATTATCTAAAGTAGTTGTGCCAGAAAAAGTGAAAATATTGCTCGCTCCGCCACGAGTTTCGGTGGTTTTACCCTGTCTTACCATATCTACTGGTAATACTCCGTCTGGGTGTCCTACATCGTCTTTAGTGTAAGCGAGGCGCTGTAATGCTAAATTTGCGTCTGCTAAAATTAATTCTATTCTTAATCCTCCCATATTTAAAATTGGAATTAATTTCTCGTCGTCCCAGTGTCTAAAAATCCCACACCGAAGCGGAATACAATATCTTTTTTCCATAAAAAGGGCTTGTCCTCCTACACCGATAGGCGATAATAGGGCATTTGTTTTATCTTTTCCGTTGGGGACTTGACTTTTTCTAAAAAATCCATTATTGAGTAATTGTGGCTCTAACGCCTCGCAGGGTAGGCGGACACCTTCCTTAATGCCTAACTGGGTTTTATCGTCAGTCATATACTGGTTTTCGATTGCGACCCACTGGTTATAATTATTTAAATTCTCTAACAATACTCCAGTTTCTTTTGAATAAATATTAATTTGCTGTATGAGACCGTGCGCGCCAGCCATTCCTAAACAATATCTACCGTTATCAGTAGTTTTATTAACTACATCCATAACTAAATAACTATCTCTCTTAATATAACCTATATTCGGCTCTATATTATAAATTATCTTTTGCCCAGCGTTGAAAGTTTCGCCATTTTCAGGCTTAATTGATATGTATTTCGAATTCATTTGAGAAGCCACATTGCCAGAAGCATTATTATCGGTCGCCATTTTATATATTATTAAATTATTTTTTTTTTAAAATATTTTATATTAATTAATTAAATGAATACTAAAAATAATCACTACAAAGAAAATACATTATCTATAGGTTTGGCTACTGATATTAATTTTACTAATAATGACTATTTATCTCATTCTGTAGATACGCATATATTTGATAATTTCCGTTTGTCAGTTTTATCTACAGTAGCAATTACAATTGAGTTGCGTTTTCACCACCCTCGCAATCGCGACCTCTTTAATGTTGATACATATACTATTCCTGCGAATTCATATCGGTTTTTTAGTAATCTTGTTTTAGGTGAAAAATGCTATTTAAAAATAACAAAACCGTCTGGTAATTTAGCGACAACTGATAATTTAGGCATAAATATATATTTTAATAGTAATAGCGGTCATTTAATAACAACAACACCCTAAATGCGCTGAAGGGTATTCATTAAATTATTTTAATATTTATATATTGTTTTCTTATGATTTTATATAAATTATAACTAAAAAATTATTTTATGGTAAGGGAAAAAATGAAAAAAAGGGAGGAAAGGGAGGCAAAAAAATTCTCAAAAAAAAAAAAAACCTGAGAGAAAGTGTCTCCCTTCTCTCCCTGTGAGGAATAACGATTTAGTATTAAATTATCATTTTTATATTAAAATTGTTTTTATCCAATTACTATAATACCTTTTTCAATTGTTATAGCCGAAGCGTCCCCATTATTAAATAGTCTCACATACCGAGGGGGGTTATCCACTTGTAATGTTGCGAAATACACTGGGTCGCTATTGGTATCTTCACTATTTAATAATTCACTACTTTGGACTTCTCTTTCGTATATCCAGTTAGAATTATCTTGGGATATTTGAATTTGTAAATCGCCTTGAGCCACTAATCCGTCTCCAAAATATAAATAGAATTTAATAAATTTTTTATTTCCACCAGTATCTACTGAATATTGGGTTGCTGTTCCGTTTGTGGCTAAATCTCTTGAAGTTGTTTCGTTAGTGTAAGAATTACTCGAAGCACTACTCTCTACACGCAACGCTCCAGTAGCATTCACTTGTAGAGGCACATAATCGCCGTCAGTCCCACCGATAGATGCTTGAGTATCTTTTCTTACTGCTAAATTCATTACACCTTTATGCCCTGTCGAATGGGCTGTATCTTCTGTTTGGACTATATCGTCTATAACTTGAACTGCTGTTTGTATATTAGTTAGTAGTGTATTGTGTGTATTTTGCTTGTCTTCCATCGATGTGAGCGAAGCCTCTAAATCTTGGACTGCGGTTAGAGTATCGCCAGTATAAGTATTTATATCGTCTAAATCCGCAAGTATATGGACTTGATTTGCGGAAGTTGAAAATCCACTAATATTCCCACTACTAATATTTACATTTACTTTATTAGAGCCTACACAACTTTCTATTGTCTCTACTGCTCCTTCTATTTCGCTTAAATGTCCTTCCACGCCGTCTAAATGACCGATAATTGTATCTTGTTTTGTTTGTATATTATCTCCGTCAGTCGCAATTTCCGTCAGGGTAGTTTCGAGAGTGTCTAATTTTGTGTTTGTTGTTCCTTGTAATGCGGAAGTAGAAAATCCACTAATATTCCCACTACTAATATTTACATTTACTTTGCTCGAACCGACACACGCTTCTAATGTATTTATTGAGCCGTCTATGGTATCTAATTTGCCCTCCACGCCGTCTAAATGACCGATAATTGTGTCCTGTTTTGTTTGTATATTATCTCCGTCAGTCGCAATTTCCGTCAGGGTAGTTTCGAGAGTGTCT
>Ga0181416_1000315_pt1 | contig 12660 bp, 11 predicted proteins | sample 39SPOviralmetaG_FD_130141 | JGI IMG/M metagenome (GOLD analysis project Ga0181416, IMG submission 130141) | Marine viral communities from the oligotrophic San Pedro Time Series (SPOT) site, San Pedro Channel, CA, USA - 39 SPOT_SRF_2013-01-16 | ecosystem: Environmental > Aquatic > Marine > Strait... | reverse complement strand
TGGAACAGATAGTAAGATACTTTATCATTGTCCTCGGTTTGATAATGCAGGGAACGAACAAGGAGGTCTATATTTTGAACCAGGGGAAAAGACTTATCTTGACCTCGGGAATATAGGGGATACACCAATAAATTCATTTAGTATAGATATAGTAGATAGAAAAGATAAACTTGTGAATGGATTAATTGGTGATACAATTGTAATGTTACATATTAGGAAGAAGAAAGTTTAGAAAAATAGTTGATATTTAGTTTTGAAAAATCATTGTTATTTTTTAATCAGAGTAGAAATTTTCTAAACATATATTAAAAATATGAGCGATGTTTTACCAGAAATTGTTAATGACCCTGACCTGATTGTTGAAACAGATGAAGAAGAAGAACTACTCGCACCAGATGTGACAGAAGTAGTCCGTGAGATTGATACGGAAGATGTCTTTGAGAAACCAAAAAAGAAATCCTCTACTACTAAGATAGTACCTGTAAAAAAAGAACCGAAACCAAAAAGGCAGATGTCAGAGGCTCATAAAGCAAAACTTGCATTAGCACGTGAAAAGGCAATCGCAACTCGTCGAGCGAATGCAGCAGAAAAGAAAAAGGTAAAAGATTTAGAAAATAAAGTTAATGAAAAGCAAAAGGTAGAAAAAATAAAGAAATTAGAAGATACATTAAATGATGTACCACCTCCTAAACAAAAAGCAGAAATAGATGAAACCGTTATACAAAAGGCAATTGAAGAAGCATTGACAAGACAAGAGATGGCGAGACAAAAAAGAAAGCAAGCAAAGAAAGATAAGTTAGAAGAAGAAATCGCAAAAGCAAAGGCACAAGAGGCAATACGTCAAGCAGTATATCCTTCTAAACTATATGCAGGAGACCAAGGGTTCGCAAGTAAATATATTTATAATTTCCAATAATATTTTCTTATAATATATTAAATGAGATGTTTAGAATTATTTTCAGGTACTAAATCAGTAGGAAAGGTATGTGATTTAGTTGGAATTGAAACGGTGTCGGTAGATATGATATTACCAGCAGACCACCAATGTGACATAATGGATTTTGATTATAAGATATATCCAAAGGATTATTTTGACATAGTCTGGGCTTCACCGCCCTGCACAGAATATTCTGTTTTAAAGTATTCACATATTGGACGTAAAATCAAAGGTGAAATATTTACAATGGATAAGATAAATGAAAATATGATACAAGCAGATAAATTAGTAGTTAAAACATTAGAGATAATTAATTACTTCAATCCTCATTTATGGTTTATGGAAAATCCAAGGACTGGTAGATTAAAGGATAGAGATATTGTAAAGGATTTACCTTTTTATGATGTAGATTATTGTATGTACTCTGATTGGGGATATAAGAAACCAACGAGAATATGGACTAATAAAAAAGATTTTAATGGTCTTACTTGTAATAAGAAATGTGGTAATATGATTGGTAATCATCATAAAAATAATTTAGGTAATGAACTCCACGCTACTAAATCATTTTGTCAAAAGGATAAATATAGAATACCTCAGGATTTAATATTTTCATTATTATTTGAATAAATAAATATATATCATATAATATAAATGTCTGATTTTCCAGCGATTATTCCCATAAAAGTAGAGAATGACGGAGTAGCAAAAACACATCACCCCCACCTTCCAGAAGTTGGTGTTGGTGTGAAGGGTGCAGGTAAATGTTTATTGATGATTTCCCCGAGACAGACTGGGAAAAGTACTATTATCAGTAATCTTTTCCTCAATGATAATCTATACGGACAAGAGTTCTTTGATGAAGTAGTTGTAATCAGTCCAACAATTAATATGGATAGTACATCACGATTTATGAAGAAAAGATTTACTTGTTATGACCAGTATTCTCCAAGTATTATTCAAGGTATTACGGATAGACAGATGGCGTTTGATGATGAGTCACGACCAGATATTGCAGTAGTATTAGATGATTGTGTTGGTATGTTAGATAAACATATCGCTAATTTAGTGACAAGGTCAAGACATTACAATATTAAGTTATTAGTGATATCAGTTCAGAAGTTTAGAGGCGCCGTCGATCCTATAATAAGAGCTAATGCGACTGACGTTATAGTTGGAAGTCCTTTCCCGAATATGAAGGAACTGACTGCAATTAGTGAAGAATATGGAGATTTATTTAATTCACCGCAGAATTGGTTGAAGTTATATAAACAAAGTACTCCTTCTAAATATGATTTTTGTTATATGAAATTAAGTAATCCACCACTTCTCTATAAGAATTTTGAAAAGATAGTCGCTACTGGCGGACAAAATTATGACCCTGTTACACAAGAAACCGAAGAAAAAAAAATAGAAAAGATTGAATAAAATTATTATATTATTATCATTATACAAAATGGGATTTGATATGTATAATATGTCTAATGCGATTTCACAAGGTAATGCGTTGTCGCAAAGTGTCGCTAATTTAAACGACAGCATAAGAACAACAAATGCAGAGAACGCAAGTATCGCAAAAGGAGCTGTTAAAACTGCAGTAGGAACAGATAAGCAGATTGGATTAATGGCGGGAGTTAAGGACGCTGTATCAGAGTCAGGCGCTCTTGCGAATACAGCAGGCAAAGTTCAAGCATATAAAGATGCAGTAGCGAAACAAGGAACAGGAGGATTTACAGAAGTCCAACCGACCTCTGATGATTTTAAACCAAAGACACCTGCGGAGGGTTCAGGTGAAGCAATTGATGAAACAGTTGAAAGACCATCAGCAGCAATACAGACAAGCGAAGGAACATTAGATGAAGGTAGTGATATTCTCAATAAAGGTAAAGGTATTGTCGCAGGGGCAGATGAAGCAGCAGAAGCAGGGGGAGCAGGGTTGAAGATTGCGGGAGCACTTGGACGTGGTGTCGGTGTTTTAGGAGCATTAGGCACAGCAGGACTTGATATAGATGAAGATTTCAAATCATTTAAAGAAGGTAAAGGTCTTATTGCGGGGGATAATTTAGGTGAAAAGATTGCGAATATCGGCGCTATCGGTGGAGCAGCATTAGATATGTTAGGATTTGTACCTGGTTTTCAGTTGGCGGGAGTTATTGGAGCAGGGTTACAAGCGGCATCAGGAGTTCTTGACGCAGCGAGCACGGGAGTAGCAACAGCATCAAAGGTTGATGCGGATAAGAATACTCCTCCACCTGTCGCACAACAGCAGGTCGCACAGGCTTCATTAGCAGGTTCTTATGCGAATGTAAGAACAAGTTAAATAAGTTAAATTAAAGTATTACATATATTATAAATGAACTTTAAAGAGATTACAAATCATTATCTAAAAATTAAAAAACCTTTGATATGGATTGACAAGGAATGTGATTTTGCGAAAAATAATTTTCCAAGTACTATTACTTTTGATAGGAATATCAAAAAAGATATTTTAGAATATGCATTAACGTTGGATAAAGGTAAATGTATTATAGATGCGGGAGGTCACATTGGAGATGGAGCGGTTGCGTTCGCTCATACTCTCAATGAAATAGGTAGAGGGGATATAGTTGTTTATGCGATTGAACCAGAAAAATATAAATGTGACTATATTCAAAAAATTAAAGAACTAAATACATTAGATAATCTTGTAATAATACAAACAGGTCTTTCAAATAAAGATGGTTCATATAAAAAGAGACAATCTAAATCAATTAATACAGGAGCAACTGTTTTTTTAGAAGGAAATGATTTTAATTTTACTACATTGGATAATCTAAAAAAAGAAGGTAAAATAAATCATAGTGTAGGTATTATACATTATGATTTAGAAGGTATGGAACAAAAAGCCTTAGATGGGTCTTTGAATATATTAAACACGGATAAACCATATCTATCAATTGAAAATCATAAAAGGGCGGGGGGTTTAAAGAATAAAACAGATAATGAAAATTTATATGTTCTTCCTGATGGGTATAAATACAATAAACTGATAAACCAAAATCAAATATACATCTTTAATAAATGATACTTTTGTTAATTTATTTTTTAAAATATTTTTTATATTCATATCTATTATAAACAGATGTCTGAAACTACTGGATTTTTCGTCGCTCAAAATAAGATACCTCTTCAAGAAAGTTATGTCGCAATCCCTTCTCAAAATGGATTGTCATACAACGCACAGAAATTAATTGAATTTTACATTCCCCCGAATGTAGATGCATTTAAACCAAAGAACTCATATTTACAATTTGATTTAGAATTATCGCAAGATACTTCCGCTTCTAACACTCGTCTCCAACTTGATGAACTCATCGGTGGTCAGTGTTTAATTGATACTATCCGTATTCACTCAGGAGACAAGACTGAATTACTTGAAGAAATTAGACACTATCCCGTTCACGTCGCAACTAAATATGCATACCATTCTAATCCAACTCTCAAAGATTTACGCGCTCTTAATGAAGGAGCTGGTATTTGGACTCCCGATTGTCGTGGTACTCGCGGAACTACTAAATCTATTTTGACTAATCACAAGTTCAGTCCATACTATGAGGCTGTCACCGCCGACCCAACTAACGCATCATTCAAGAACTCCTTATATCACAAGTGTAAGTTAAAATTACCTCTCCATACTGGATTATTCCAGAACGACAAGGTAGTTCCCTGTGGATTAATGAATGGTTTATTTGTAACTATTCTTACAAGTGAAAATAAACGTGTTTTCCGTCAATTGGATTCAGTATCCTATGAAAGACGTATTCCATTAAATCCTATTTTCCATAGTGTAGATGCGAATACTGGAACTCCTGCTACTTGGGATAAATCTACTGCATCTAATGTCTTTTATGTAAAACACGACAACAATAACTTTGAAGTCGCTAACTTCCCTTTTGTTGTTGGTGAAACATTTGAATTCGCAAAGGTTACTGATAGGACTAAATCTGTCTTTGATGCTCCTGCTGTAATTAAACAGATTGAAACATTTGGTTCGGGTGCGAATGAATATATAAAGATTACATTACTAAACGCTGTCACACCAACAGTAGATGTGACTAATGCTGCAAACTTCGCGATGTATAGTACTTCGGTAAGAGCGGCGACTTCATACAATCCAACGTATGAAATCTCAAATGCGGAACTTGTTCTCAATCAAATTGATATGGGGGCTCAGGCGAAAGCTGAAGCGCAACGTGATATGCGTGAAGGTAAGATGATGGTATATGATTTCCTTTCCACGCAAGTATATAACTATTCCCAACTTAAAGGTGACCGTGTTGCTAATATCGGTATTCCTGCGAATCATCAAAGGGCGAAGTCAGTTATATGTGTCCCGACTGATGCGAGTGTATATTCAACGAAGGATAGTATCAGTTGTGAAGGAACTTATGAAATTAGTACTGGAACGGATATTGTATTGAACTCCACACAGTCTGGTATTGCTGGAATATCTGATAGACTTACGGAATACTTCTTTTTCTATGATGGACGTAATCAACCTTCATTGAATGTCAAAACGGAAAAGATATCTGCGAAGAACTCTATTGATGCTATACCAATTCTTGAATTAGATAAAGCGTTATCACAGGCGGAGATGCCTGCCCTTGATATGTCAAGATTTAATGAAAACTTCTGTATTGGACGTGCCTTCTCACTTAACAAGGGTGTCTATGATATGCGTGGTAAGGATTGTAGATTGAATATCTTTTACCAAGATACTGCAAACCAACCTGTAAAGGATAAACTATGGTGTAATTTTGTATATCACATTAGAAGGATAAATATTCGTGCTGACAGTATCCAAGTAGAAGTATAATCATTTTTTTTTTTTTAAATTAAACTTTTTGAAAAATAGTCATATAAAATATTATATAACTTTACTTATAAAATGAGTATCATATACAACGAAATACAACCGAGTAATGTAAATTCCACTCAAAAGGTTTCCTACAAAAAGGGAAATCCAATTGTTTCTTTTTTAGTTGGTTCCCAGCCTCACCTGTTAGATGCAGGGAGTGTTCGTATCAGCGGTGACATTGAATTCTTCAAGGACGCAAATGATACTAAACCAACTTCTGCCGACCAACTTGCTATTGATGAAAAACTCGCACTTTACTCTATTTTTGAAAAGGTCACGATTACTTCCCAACGTTCAAGACAGGTAATAGAAACAGTAAATCATTACGGACGTTTCTTATCCACTTACCTCACATACGTCAATTCTAAATCGGATAAATTTTCACACTTAAACGAGATGGCGCTAACTCTTCCAAACTTTGAAACGCAAAAGCGTGAGTTAGTAGATTTCCCCGCAACCGCACACGGTTCTCGTTTCTGCATTCATATTCCAACTGGATTTTTAAGTTCAGGTAATATGATTCCTTTATCTGCGGATTCACTTGGTGGTGTAGAGATTTCCCTAAATCTGGCTCCTGACGCACAGGTATTATACGCACAGAACGGAACGACTACTGGTCTTACTGATGCTTATTACCAACTCTCAAACCTCCGTCTTCATTGTGAATTAGTTGTACCACCGAATCCCCAACAGATGCTTCCATCGCAGGGACAACTAACATACAACGCTATTACTTCCTACTTCAATGTAATTAATTCTGCTAATGCAGTTGTTAATTTCAATCTTGGTACATCAAGAACTCTTGGAGTATTTATGAATATGTGTCCGTCAAAATATCTAAACAATATTGGTTTCAACTCATATGCTACGACATCTCCTTTGAATAAAGACGGCTCACAAGCGGCGATTAAACAGATTATCTTTACAAAGGCGGGAATGCGAATGCCTGTATCTTTTAACATTGATACAAATGTAAAGGAAACTCCAAGTATTAGTACTATTGACCCTCAGGTAGTCACATTTGCACGTAGTAGTATCAAGGCGGGATTGAACCTTCGTAGTGAAGTATCCCCGATTAATACTAACAGATTATATACTGGTGCTGTTCCACCACTCACGGCGGACGGTGGTCCTATGGAATGTATTGGTGTTCCCTTTGACACTACTGGAACTGGTGTTGGTGAAGATTTCAGTACTACACCATTCGGTATTCAAATGGAATGTGATTTGACCTCAGATAGTCCAAATGCACTTTTCCTGTTCGTCCATTCAAGACAAACATTAGTCTTTGGTCCCCAAGGATTACAAGTTATTCAGTAAATCAACGTGAAAAGTTTTTTTTTTAAAATAATTTTTATATTTCATATATCATAAACAAATGTCTGCTATTCAAGAAACTCTCGGTGTCTCTCCTCCTAAAATGGACGCAACTAATGTTCCCGATTTAATTAAAGTCGGTGCTATTCAATCTAATATGTCAATGGATATTACAAGTGACGTGCTCGATCCTATTGTTATTAATCAGAACAACTGTCGTTTCGTATTAACTAACAAGGGTTATTTACACGATGGTTCCCGTATTACTTTATCAGTGAAGGGTAATGCATCAACTACTTCTGGTGCTTTCTTCCCTCTTAATTGCGGGGTTCATTCTCTAATTCGTCGTGCGACCTTATCCATTGGTGGTAATACTATTAGTGAAACGGACGATTACAATCACTTCAAGACCTTTGAAAGTATTTTCCTTTCCAATGAAATCAATAGAGACCGTGAAGCGTATATGTCTGGTCGCCAGATTGCACACGAATTCAATTACAACAATACTGCTGGTAGTCAGTCTAACACGTCTGCACAAACTTACGGACTTGGTAATAAACTTGAATATTCTGGAACTAATCTTGATGGAGATGAAGTCCTTGATATTAATAACAAACCTGTATTTTCCGTGACCCTTGCGGAACTTTTCCCTTTTATGAAGGGATTAAATCTTCCATTATTCGCAATGAAACAAGAGGTCGTCATTGATTTAGTATGGGAACCACAGGTTGGCGGTCGTGTATCAGTGAATTCTAACAATTCTAAAATTGGTTCAGAGATAGAGATTGATACGAATGAAGTAAAACTTGTTGCTGATTACATTTTCTATGATGGTGAAATTATGTCACAACAGTTGGCGGCGTACAACTCTCGTCCGACTAACTTTTCATACAATGATTACAGACTAACAAAGACAACTCTTAGTGTTACTGACGCTCAGAACTCTGTTCGTAATCTTGGTGGTGCTGGACGTCTTGTAACACGTGTTATGTCATTTATTAATGATGACAACCGAACTGAAAGATTTATCTGTAATAAATATTCTGCTGTTGCTCCTGCGAAGGATTATGCTTCTGCTACTAAAAAGAATGATACTCTTACTATGAATATCCGTATGAATGACTTTTTTGTATTCCCGATTGATTTATCTAACTCGGCGGTCTTATTTGATAAGACGTCTCGGGCTATGAGTAGTCTTCCATTCGTAACTCGTGAAGAATATGCAGGTGAAGGTAATACTATTACCAGTGGTTCATACGAACAAAACGTTCAGAACAGTTCTCGTGGTATTACATCTAATTTCTTTTTCCAAGCGTACAGACTTCCAGTTGGTCGCGTCAATGCACGTGGATTAGAACTGACTACGAAACTGGATTCACTACCTGCTCTGGCTTCAGGTAAATCATACACTCAAAGAACCTATATTGAAGTATCTAAGGTTGCTGTTCTCCAAAATGGTTTCCTAACCGCAGGATTTAATTAAATAATACTAATTTCCTTTTTTTATATTTATATTTTATAATGTCTTCACAACCAGTTCAAACAGAACCCTATGTGGATTTAAAATTATTGGAATGTTCCCGTAAGAGGTCGGTAGATGTTTCAGGTGGAAATGATAGTAATAATGCAATATTTATGAATAAAGTTGAAGAGGGTTTAATGTTAAACCCTGGTGATAAAGTTTCAGTGCATTCCGCTGTAATATCAGAGATTGGAGCGGGAAGTGATACAATAGAATTAAAAGGGGATTTACTGGAACGTATAAGAATAGAACATATAATTAGAGAAACTCCTTATAATGTAAATAATGAATATTTAGATGATGGATATCCTGATGTATTAAATACTTATGACGCTGTAAGAATAGATAGAATAACAGAAACACGTAATTTATATGATAATAATGTATGGTTACGTATGGAATATTACAAAGCGACAAATGGAGAAAATTGTTTTTCATTACCAAGAAGGTTCGGCGCATTGTCTAATAAAGGAGCGTATGATTTTAATGATAGTCGTATGTCAGGCGCAACCGTTCAACAACCTCGTAATGGAGCGATAGTGGAAACTGATTACAGTAGAGACCGTAACGCTTCTTCAAGATGGAACAAAATATGGTTAGATAATCACGAATTATTAAAAATAAGACAAGATGGAACTAAATTCACTTTATTTACAAGGTCGGGAGTAACGTGGTATAATCCTGATACAACAACTCCAAGTGTTCCTTCATTGACTACGTTTTGTAATGGGAATGGTAGTATAGACCCTGCGGTCGCTACATATTATTTATACAGAGAAAGTAAAGAAGTATCTATACCAGAAGGAAGACGTAGCGCTGATTTTATCGCAGAAACATTTACAAACTCATTACAAAATGCATCAGCATTACAAAAATATTATCAATGGATTACACCTCATACAAATCCTTCAATAGCAACAAATTATCAGGGACAAGGTGTATTGGGAGCAGTATATAAAACAGATACATATAAACCTTTTAATTGTGCGAACAGCACATTTGAGAGTGGCGCTTGGGCGGACGCGAACGCTTATTCACATAGTTCAGGAGCTGCACCTACATTACCAGTTCTTGATTGGATAAATAGTTTTCAAAATGTATGTTTCAAAAGACCTGATTTTGTAGAAAGTGGAAGAGAAGATTTTGGTAATGGTTTCTTTTATGGTGGTAGTCATTACAAAAGGGTCAGTAAAGTAAGTAGTGATAGTTATGATGATTTTGGAACAATGAGAATATCATTTGATGTTCCATACGCTCAGGAAACGTGTGAAAATATGGCGAAATGGATTAAAACCCAAGAACTATATCCTGAATTTTGGGATTTTAGAAATGCAAGTAGTGTATATAATGATAGAAATTTTACAGAAACCCGAGGTGTTGATATGTATTTAACAGTTGGTTCAGGTAATAATAATTTTGTATTAGAAGTGATGGCGGCAGGTCCCTTGAAGATGTCTGTTCCTTATGGAGAAAGAACAATGACAATCACAAATACAAAATTCACACCGAATACTGTAACTATAACTGGTATAGAGGATTTAAATAGTGTATCACAAAGAATAACAATAGATGGAGTAACAAACGCAACTATCGCAGCAGGAACAGTATTATTAGTGAAACAAGTTGATGTATTACCTCAGTTGTCAAGTGATAATTCAAGGTTTTTTCATTTAGATATGGTACAAGCGTATGAAGATGGTAATAAAGCGACGGCTTCAGATAGGAAGGAATTTGGCTCAGACCAAAATGCGAGTACAGCAACATCAGCGACTGCATTAAAATACAATACACCTTCACAACCTTTATTTTGTACTTATATCAAAGACCAAGAAGATACATTTTTTGAAAGTCCTGTTTATAATGATGAAAGCAAGAAATTAACTTACGGAATATTTTTGAAGGATAGTAGTGGAAATATTCAAATCACAATGGAAGGAGTTGGTGGTGTTCCTTTAAAATATTATAACAACTATGGATTTTTTATAGGAGGCACTGAGGCTGTCGGTAATGCGTCTTATGGATTGGATAAATACCGAAGACATATTGGATACGACCCTCACTTCACTGCATACGGGAACGCAGCGGTTGGACTATATACACCAAGTGCGAGCGGAACAACTGAAAAGGAAAATAATTTACAAATTGGATTCGTAACACAAAATGATTTAGGAGCAGGTAAGGCGCTCGCAAATCTTTTTGACAGAGGTAGGGTAATCAATCAAGTATATTTAGGTTCATCAAATCCTAAATTAGTATATGACAGTGTAAAAGATAGATTTGGTTTCAGTGATTTTTATACTCCTGAATATTTAGGAAATAATGGAGGAGCAGGTAGTGATGCACAAACTAATCCTGTAAGAGATGGTAAGGCATTAGTCTATAAAATTAATAAAAGAACATTAAGACAAAATTATTGTCCTGGTATGAACCCTTATCCTGAAAAAGCGCAAGTATATGTAAAAGATACGGCAGGCACTAAATCATCAGCGGCATTGAAAGTAGATTTACCGAATAGAAATATTTATCCTTTTTCAATTATGGATTGTCAATCAGGTATATCGGTTCAAAGTTTCGGTATTCCCGAAGATAAATGGAATGATAGTCTTTTAGGAATATTAGGATTTACATATAATCAATTACAAAGTCCTGTGAGTGCGAGTAATACAACACAAACGAGGGTGAATACATTTAATTCAAAAACATTAAATAAGGTCACAACACAGGCGATAGTGAAAGCGGAAGATACACTCATATTTAATATGAATATATGGGGAGCGGAGATGTATAATCCAAATGTCGCAACAGCTCAGATATTACATAATGCGAGTGCACACGAGTTTTATCAGTATTATCCTCCTATTATAGTAGATAGTGATAGTCTTGTTATTACAGCAGAAGGAGTACCGAGACAGATGTTAAATCCTTTTTATACTATAAGAAGTGATATTGTAGATGACGCATCATATTTTGGGAGTTTGGATAGTGGAGAAAAATTACCTGTTGTATCACACGTATTAAAACAAACTGACGGTGGAGATTTCTTTTATAGTAGTGATAGTTCATTACAATTTACAGTGACAAGGGCAAAACCATTAAGCACAATTACAACTGCAATATGTGACCCTGATGGCTCATTCGCAAGGGTTGATGATAATAGTGCGATTATTTATAAAGTTCAGAGAAATTCTCAATTACCGATTGATTTAATAGCATCAATGTTTGGAAATCAAAATAAAAAATAAAAATATTATCCTAATATAAATGGAAGAAATTATAGACCAAATCACTGCATTACAAGAAGAATTAGAAGACATCAAGTATTCTCTTGAAGTCCAAGAACCTAAAAAGTCTGTATGTGAAATATGGAAGGATAATTTTTTATGTTTTATAAATAAAAATATTAAACAATTGTAAAATGGAACAGATGTTCGCGGAAGATGTAGAGGAAATAGTAAATGTATTAAAATCTCATAAAAAAACAGACCTGATAACTAAATTAAGAATTCATTTTGAATATCTGCTCGATGCAGATTATGAGCCTCCTAAAAGGGTAAAAAAAGAAAGATATAGTGATAGTGAGGGTTCAGCGGAGGAAGAAGATATAGGATATACTACGGAGGACGAACAAGGGTTTTTAAGTCTTGCGTGATTTCCTACGAGGTGCGATGAGGATATGGTCTTCCTTATCAATTAAATTAAGTCTCAATAGACTAAATAAAGACATTTGAAATGCATAGTGGTCTTCGGTAGGTATTTTTTTACCTTGTTTTTTTTTATTATAAATCATATCACAATAGTTTTTGGAGTATAGTACAAGGTCTTTGATATTATGGTTTTTTCTTAAACTTGTTTCAATGAATAATTGAGCTTCACATAAGTAGTCATCATAAGAATATTTCCCTGATGGTAGAGAAGATACAAGTAAGTCTTCCCAATATAATACAATACTACCGTTCTTTCCAACTTTAATCATCTTATGGTATAGTA
>Ga0181416_1000313_pt1 | contig 12680 bp, 12 predicted proteins | sample 39SPOviralmetaG_FD_130141 | JGI IMG/M metagenome (GOLD analysis project Ga0181416, IMG submission 130141) | Marine viral communities from the oligotrophic San Pedro Time Series (SPOT) site, San Pedro Channel, CA, USA - 39 SPOT_SRF_2013-01-16 | ecosystem: Environmental > Aquatic > Marine > Strait... | reverse complement strand
CGGTGTCTTGAGTCTATAACAGTATGATCCAAATCAAAAATATAATACATAATTAAGCACCTAAAAGGTTAGAAGTAAAGACGACAATGCTAACAGCATTTAAGGCAATGAGGTTGTAGGTTCTATTTGCTATCGCTTGAACAGTCAAAAGAGACAACCCAAGCAAGGCGAACGGCACAACCAAAGTGAAAGAAACGGCGACCATTCCAACCGAGCCAACCCAACCTAAAAAATCAAATCTATTCATATCAAAATCTCCAATGGTTAAGCCCTGATTATACAGGGCTTTCCCCAAGAATGCAAGCGTTTATTTTATCGCGCTTAGAAGTTTAGACAATGCCGAACCAGTAGCTTTTTCTAGCCCCGCGCAATCGTCAAGATCTAAGCCCGAACAAATCGCGCTTACAATGTCCGCCTTAGTAGGGGCAGATTTTTTGCGAGCGGGAGCGGGCTTAGAAATATATTCAATGCCCTCACGTTTTGCCTTTGCAATGATGGATTTTGCAGAGCGTCCCATTTCTTTGCCTAGCGTTTGAGCTTTGGCATAGTCGAGAGGCGCGTTAGCGGTGAGTGTAGCAACCATTTCTGGCGTGTAATTAATTGTAGTCATAATAAAAAGTCCTAAAAAGTTAAGTAGTTAATTGTTTAATACCAGGGTATTATAGTTTATATCAGCGAATAAGTCAACACCTAAGAGCGACCCGATCCGTCTTTTTGGTCACGCGGTGCGCTTGGAATTTTGCGCGCCATATAGTTAGCGAATGCAACAGCGAGCGCACCGAATGCAACCAGAAATAAAAAAGCGAATAAATATAGATAAATAATTGTAGTCATGGCGTTAGCCTCTGTTTAGTAAGTGTATATTATACGCGAAATAACCACCACCAGACCACCACCAAACGCGACCCGATGCGCCTATGTGGTCATTGCAAATGATAATCATTATCATTTGGGGCGCGCTAGATAAGGGGGCGGTAATGAGACTCATTCGCATTTGGAGCGGCGGCGGTCCCCCACACGTACAACTTTAAGAAATTTGAGAAACCAATATAAGCGCAAAAGACTTGACCAAACCACAACGCTTACACCCCAATCTAAAAAAATTTCTTGACAATTTTTGCGAAGTGCGATATAATATCTCTTTTACCAGCACGAGCATTTTTTATGAAAAAGTTAGTTGTTAGCCTTAAACATCGAGAAGATAGACGGCAGCATTTTATCGAAAATAATTCTAGTTTACAAAACTGGGAGTTCCTCGATGCGATCGACGGCAATCTTATAGACAATTCTACCTTAATCTCAAAAGGATACGGAACAAATAAATCCTGGAGAGATCCTTCTTTAAACCGAAAACTTACTAAAGGCGAAATTGGATGCTATTTATCTCACAGAAATGCGTGGATAAAATGTGTAAACTATGATGAGCCCGTACTTATTCTTGAAGATGATGCTTTTGAGGTAGAGCCTTTCAACGAGAAGTATTGTGAATGGCTAACTAAAACTTATAATTTAATTTACCTACAGAGAAATGAGCAAAGACCTGATGATGTAGTAAAAATTAATGATTACTTAGAGATTCCTGCTTATCCCTACAATTTAACATCATATATTATAACTCCCGAAGGAGCAAAAATATTACTAGAAACAGATAGAGCCAAAAATATAATACCCGTAGATGAATATATTCCTCTTATGCTTCCAAAACTAAATGCTTGTGCGTTTAGAGATGATGTTTTTACTCAAAAGTCTAGATCAGTACTGTCCTCTGATATAGAAAACGATAGCTGGTTTGTAGACTTTAATACTCATTATATAAACACAGAGGAAGAAGTAGAATCTTACATTAAAAATCTAGATAGTAATGATGTAGTAGTGCGTACAAATAAACAAGTAAATCTAGATACTACAATAAGAAAATATCTACAATTTAGAAGAAAGATAGTTTGTGCAAACAATAACCATTTCATAGGAACCGTAGAAGAGCTAAGAAAAATACTAGAAGATCACAAACTAGACTTTCAACATGCTTTATCTACTAACAACTATGATATTATATTTGACTCTGATTTATGTTAAAGTTCTACATACTCATCTCTCAAAATCCTGGAGTACTATGGAGACACTTTTCTCCAGACTACAGCGCCCTACCAAAAGATCAAACAGAAGTAGTTATAAATACTACCAATGTTCAAGATGAACGTGATTTAGTACAATTTTGTAAAGATTTTGATTTATGCTACCATGTGACAGAATCGAATGGTACACCGGGAAAGGGTAAAAATTCTATTTTGGAACTTTTTTTAAAATCGTCTTATGACTACTGCGTACAGATAGATGGGGACGATCTTTTAACACCCTACGGGGTTGAACTTTACCAACAAATTACAGAACTTGAAACAGTACCGGACGTAGTTTGTCTTAAAAACCAGGTTGCATTAACTCCGGTCCTAGATCCAAGTAAAAAAGAATTTGTGGCGAGACCATTTTTTACGTCAACATATAACTCAGTAGATTGGGAAAAAGAATATGAAACCTTAAAAGAGTTCTCGGACCCAGAAAAAGCACTAGAAGTATTAAACTATAAAAAGAATTTTCATAGACTAGCGGATAAATATATAGAAGAAAATGAAACACATTGTAGAGTTGTATTTTTATCTAAAAAAGCAGCAAAATATAAATTTGATGAAGATATAAAAATAGGAGAAGATACTTTACATTATTACAGACTTAAAGATGCACACATGAAAAGTAAACTAATCATGTTCTGTAATGATGAAAGACCTGCTAGTTACATATATTGTCAAAACTCTGAATCTATTCTTCAAACTGTAAGTATTGGTTTTTCAAACGCAGACTGGATGGAAGATTTTATCACCAGAGTACTTGATATGGAAAAGAAGGGTGAACTGTGGGAATGTGAGCTTCCTCTACTAAAAATAAACTATAAGTCTATACCCTGTATGGATGATTATGATTTAAAAGGCCCTCCAGCTTATATAAAAGACAACTATATGTTAGACTTACCTGCAAATGCTACAATGTCATCCGCTAAACGTCTTTGGCAGGATTACAAAATACCTATGAAAAATAATCCTTGACAATTACTATAACTTAAGTTATAATTGCTAACATTCAAGGAGAAATTATGTCTATTATCACAAGTTTTACTATACAAATTACGCAAGCACGAAAAAAGCTAGGTGTTAGTAATTCTGATGCCTATGGATTTGCTCACGATAGTACAAAGTTTACAGACATTGGCCATATTCAGACTCCAGAAAACCTAATTACAAATATACCTACGCAAAAACATATAGATATATTTAAAGCAGTAGGCTCAGGTACTAGACCCTCTTTTTTAGGATTCGAATATTATACACAAGTTAGTACAGAGTATATTACTTTAGCTGTGGGAGAGATATTACCCAATCAAGGATGGACTTCTTTAATCAATGAACATAATAGCCTCATACTTCATAGAAAGGACGCAACATTCACAACCTCTTCGGACGGTTTTGGAAAAAGTGTATGGACATGGAGTCAACCCATCAACTCCACTAGCAAATCTTTTAAAAACTGGATTACAACTACAGGGGTTGTAGCTACGGGGCAAACTCTGACCTATAATTTTATAAATAATACTTTTGATACTGTAATAACAAGAACCTTAGAAAAAGATTTAGGGGAGACACAAACAGATACTGCAGCTATAGAGCTAACATCAGGAAACACCCTTATAAAAAATCATGCGATACACGGACTAAACTATGATGTTAAAAATACAAATCTAGCCGGTTTTACTTTTGATGCAAATGCCTCTTATATGAATGCAAACGATCAAGATATTGGACCAATAACTAAAACAACTACTAATTGTTCGGTTTTTAACGCAATTAGTAATCCTGTTGCAATAGATAAAAACACTAACCAAGTAGTACTACCTGAATGGATAGTAGGAGATAAATACCCCACTAATCAACCCGACGTTGATGCCTATAATGCTTATTTTCAAGGAAAAATTTTACGAAATAAAAATGGTTCTTTTGAAGCTCAAATACTTAATCCTCCTTCGTTTAGTTCAGGACAAAGAACAGCAGACTTATTCGATATAGATTTAGATGGAAATGTAGATGCTTTAACAGACGGCCTGCTTATTTTAAGACAGCTTTTTGGGCTAAGTGGAAGTGCTTTGGTAGAGTCAGCAGTTGCTTTAAATACTGCAGAACGAAACACTGGCACAGCAATAGTTGATTATTTGGAAGATCCTCAAGTGGCGAGAGCACTTAACATTGACGGAAACTTTACACTTGCTGAAACTTTTACCCCAATCACTCAACTCATTCCTGGAGCAGAATACCAAATCGTTGGTGGTATAGGTCATGACGGCAGTTATAGTAATACAGTTCTTGGTTGGGAACGTGCAGGTGTAGAACCCGGTACTTCCTTCTCAAATAGTGTAACTTTTGTTGCAAGTAATGACCAATCACTTGTTACAGCTAACCACCCAAACCATACAGGTATGGCACGACAGCGAATACCTACTGTTGATGCTTTAACAGACGGCCTAATTATTCTAAGAAGACTCTTCGGTCTAAGTCCTACTGTATCATTAATCGACGCAGTTGCTAATGATAGTCCTTTGTCGCAGGACGAGCTAATAGCAAACGTTATCGCTATAACCTCTACCAGTATAACTCTCGGAACTGATCTACAGCCTTTTTACGGTACTATTGTAGGAGGGTCAGTAACACCTCAAACAACACTAACATATACAGTGACTTCAAACAGTATTTATCAACATCCAAATCCCGATGAGCCTTTATATTTGGAATCAAGAGAACAGGGCAGTATTACAGATATTGGCAAAGTTATACATAATAATATAAGTGACTCAGGAGACTTATTAAGAGGAGGACCTTCTTCGTTCGAACAATTCTGGAATAATACTTCCACAACTGTAGAGAGAGTTAAGAGTGGGTTTAGTACAGAATATCCACTAACTTTAATCGTACCTAACGGACCTGGACATTATTCAGCCTCTTTAGACCTTGTTGTAAATAATGCAACCCCCGAGACTAATGGACAGACTACAGCTTTCATCGTACAAGGCACCGCAGGTCCTTCAAGTATAATTACCTTTAATAATACACTATCTCCTACTGAAAATGAACAAGAAGTAATTACTAAAAATTTAGCACCCTGGGGAGAAACTACGCTAGTAAATATATCAAATAATAATGAGCTTTCTCCTACTTATACTTTTGAAGCAGAGAATTGCGTACTAGAAAATACAGCCAGCGTATCAAATTTAGAGAGCTATCAAGGTTCCGCAAGCCTTATACTACAACCAGGATTTGGAGGAGAAAGATATAGAGCTAAAGTTATAGCAACATATCCTAGTGGTATAAAAAGAGATTTTGTTGTAGAAGGAAAAATATCGGGGCAGGCCAAATCAGCTGTAGGAGTATTTCCTGACGCAATTTCAAATGGACAAGATACTACAGGTACTAAATCAGTAGCTGTAACAGATCCTTTAATAGGACAAGATGGAATATCTTTAGGAATAAGAGTAAACGTAGGTTTTTCAGAAGAACAGATATTAGGGAGAGAGGTTTCCAAAAGAGGTCTGGTAGGAAGACTAGAAACAGTAACCGTAACTAATGAGGTAGGTGGTACAGTTGTTACAAAAACAGGACCACTCAAAGCAATAAGAGTATCAAATAATAATTTTGATATATTACATAATAATTGTTTATTTATCTCAGATGGTAGCCCTAACTGGTCCTGTACACTAACTCTAGTAATGAAAGCTTTAAAAGTCCCTGCTACTGAAACTTATATAGTAAATTTTTCAGGTACTCATACACCCGATTATGGGATGGAAATATTAAATGAGAGAGGCGGCACAAGACTTAACACAAGTACTCAACCTTTAAGAAGTATGGGAACTTTAAATGGAGATAAAGAGTCAGATGTAAGTTTTGTAGTAGATAACAGTTTTGAGCTTTTTAGTGGAGAACGATATTCTACCAAACAAGGTGAACAAACTTACTACAGAGACTATGCAGATATGGATCCTGATTATGGAAATCAATATCCAAACGCAGTTCCGCAAGGGTTAATACCTGATAGTCATTTAACATACAGAACACACACAGAGACAGTTTATTGGGAGGGGGTGAAAGTATTTGAAGGAACTCGAGGTGATAATAATTTTAGCTTTCCAGGGAATAGGGAGCTTAGACCCCCAAACTCTCCTTATTACTATAGAACGCGAAGACTTTTTAGTGGAGGATACTCAGGAGGAGGCTTCTCGACGCGTTACAGAGTAGAAAGAATTACAAAAAGATCTGATGTAGAAATTACATATACGTCAAATCCTTTACCCTTTAATGATGAAGATCTTACCCTTGCTAATGAAGAAAGTTTTGCCATAATAAATAACCATCCTGAGTCAATGGTAGGCATTGAAGTCAATGTAACAAATGACACATATAATCTTATTGCTACAGACTGGGATTCTCTTGGTCGTTTAGACGAGCATTTAAGTCATAAATATGACCTAATAAAATTAAAGGTAGGAGGTTAATAATGGTTTGGGGAATAGAAGCAAAAAATAGGTCTGGGGCAGTACTTTTCTCTACTGTACACGAGAGTTTTAAAAAAGTGGCGTCCGGATACCAAAAACCTTATTTTGTTAACTCCGCTACAGGTATTAAAAATAATCTTCATCACATAAACTTTCCTAGTGGTGTAAGCAGGTCAAACGCTATTATATTTGCAAGACCTAATATATATAATGAAGAAACTCAACGACTACAAGGATACTGGCCTATGGGAGTACAATTTAGTACAGATACATTTCAAGGCCAAGAGTATTTTAGAATTACGGCCCCAGACGATTCAGTAAGTTATTATAGATCTCGCACAGGTTTAGGTTATTCCAAATTTCTAGACGGATTAAAGACATTAAATACTAGTAGCGACCACTGGGGTGTAGGAGTGAATGGCATCGGAGCTTTAGGAGATGTATATTATGAAATATGGGCTCCAGGAACCTCTAGTGCAGTTAGTGTCGGAGATGAAACAGTATCATATGGTTTAGAAGTCAGGACTCATGGCACTGACAGACACCCAGGTACGGCTACTTTCGGATCAAACAGACAAAACTTTAAAGTAGAGCAGTCTAGTTATGTTCAACAATCTGTTGATTTTTTTGCATCATCTCTTGCAACCAATAATAGAGTAAACTATATCAATATGACTCCTCAACGACTATTTTTTCAAAATAAGTCTAATACATCACAAGGACAGTATATGGCTATTTTGAATGGTTCAGCGCATACATCCGGTATAATTAAAGGAGGAAATGTGGATACTGTAAACTCTCTTGGTGCTACCGCTTATGAGATACCAGGAAATATGGCAGGTTTTTATAATTCTTTTGTAGAGTTTCATTATTATGATGAAGATAATATTTATGGATTCCAACCAGCAGTAGTACAAATACCTAGATTGTTAGAAGCGAAGAATACTTCTGAGGACGTCGCATATAACGCAGAGCCAAGATACTTATCCAGCGTAGGAGTAAAAACATTGGCATTAATAGGAAAATCATTATGAAAAAATACGCACAAATAAATGAAACAACGGGGCAAATACATGCAATCTTTGGAGTGCATTCAGATATCACGTATCCCGAGACTGCACAACCAGATGGCAGCTTTTTTAAAGAGATAGACAGTAGTATTAACGACTCAGAGTTTAAAGAAACCAATTATTGGAGAAATAATCAGTGGAACACTAGAATAGCTTGTCCCGGAGAAAACTATGAATGGATAAACTATGAATGGGTTTTAAACTTAGAACCTTTTTGGGCAGGCGTTAGGTATAGAAGAAACACACTTCTTACTAACAGTGATTGGACTCAGATAGCAGATGTTTCGTTATCTTCTGATCAAGTAACTGCGTGGCAAACATATCGACAAGACTTAAGAAATATTACTACGACTTATTCGTCAGCAACAACAGACTCCGGTATAACTTGGCCTACACAACCTTCTTAAGTTTGTTACAATAACACTCAAAAAAAAGTTCTTGACATAATATCTCCATTTTAGTATAATTTGTCAATGGAGGAAATCATATGACAGCCGCTCGTTACGACATAACTATTGATCAAGGTTCAGACTTTGCGCTGGAACTTATTGTAAAAGAATCAGGGAATGCAAAAAACTTTACCGATGATGCAACTGCAGGACAGCAGAAGCGTTGGGGAGCCCGTGCCTCGTTTAGAAAAAACTTAGAAAGTACTACCTCAGTGTCTGATACTGAAGGCTTTCAAGCAACTGTGGATTTAAGTGCCCCAACTACCGGAAAGGTAAAATTAAGTTATCCGGGGCTAAATAGCAAAACACAGGCTGCAGGTACTTATTTATACGACTTAGAGATTTATCAATATGACATTTCCTCTAGTGCACTTACCCCGCCCACAGAATATTTTGTTACTAGACTTATTGGAGGAAATCTTACCTTAAGAAGAGAGGTAACTCGATAATGTCAAATGAGATATCTTTAGATATAACTGAAAATGTTACAGAAGTATCTGTAACGGAAAATATCACTACAGTTAATATTACTCCTACAGTTACTACTGTAGAAGTTCGTGGTATCTCAATAGTAGGCGCAGGAAATGCTACTGCTATGGCTTATGCAGGTCAAAATAATACTTTAGGCTTCGGAGCAACTGTAGCTAATTCTTTTGACCATATAAATACAAACGGTCTAAATAAAAATAGAGATCAAGTTATAGATGGAAATATTACTTTTGCAGACGGTCATAGCATTACTTTTCCCACCGGCGGTTACACAGCACTTAATTTAGATAATAATAATATGATTCTAGGAGGTATAACAGCTTCTGGAGGAATAACAAGTGCAAGTATAGTAGAGGCACCAGAATTAAAGGGCAATATAGAGGGCGCTACAATTCTTAAAGCCGGTAAAGAAGGTTCGGTATCTTTAGTAAAAGGTGATGTAGTTTATTTATCAGGACAAACAGCTACTCAGCCATTAGTTGATAAAGCAGATGCTTCAAATAGCTCAAAAATGCCCGCCGTAGGGATAGTATCTTCAGTACAAAGTAATGCAGTAGATGTAGTAACTTTTGGAACTCTTAAAGCTTTAGGCACTTCTACTTTTTCTCAAGGTCAAGAACTATACGTATCTAGTTCCACAGCAGGGACCTTAGAGACATCAGCACCTTCTCAAGAATCTAATATAATACAAAAAATAGGTGTTTGTGAATATGTAACTTCTTCTACTACTGTATCTACAACAGTTCCTACTGCTCAGACAAATACTCAACACGTTTATGTGTCAGGAGCCACCAAATCAGCAGATGGAACACAAATTTCTATTAATGTTTCTTATTTATCCGAAGACTCAACTCTTACAGGTTTAGGGTTTACTGTTAATTTCGATCCCAATATTCTAACTTTTAGCTCTGTATCCAACGCTTTATCCTCAGGAAAGATAGATGGAGGAACTCTCAATAGTACTTCTAATGGAGTTACGTTCAGTTGGTTAGATCTATCAGGTCAGTGGCCTGGATCTACAGGTATTCAGCTAGCTACTTTAACGTTTAATATTTCTCAAAATGCACAAGGTGCTAATACTACTATAAGTTTTACTGAAACTTCGACAGCATCAGGTAAAACTTTTTCAGGCCACTCTCAAGAAATTTTAGCAACTACTCAAGGTACAGCCTCCTCTATTGCAAATATAAAAGTTATTGGCACAAATATTACAAACGATATTCCAAATTTAAATACAGGTAATTTCTTTCTAGGCACAAACAATGTTGCCACTCCTACTAGCTTTAATACAAGTGTTCAAAACTATCTTTCAGGCGGTACCGCTACTTTTGCTGGAGCAGCTACTCTTTACTATGCTAATTCACCCAAACTAGCCACAACTAACACAGGTATAGACGTAACTGGCGATTTATCTGTTAGTGGACAACTTGGCGTAGGTACTATTGATACTAATAGACAACTACATATAAAAGGTTCTGGTGCTACAGTCGCAGTAAAGGTTGAGGCCACAGATGGAGTACAATCATCCTTAGACTTAAAAAATAGTGAAGGTCAGTTCCGCCTAATCAATGATGGCGGTGAATTATCAATCTATGATCAAACAGATACTGCTGAAAGACTTCGTATTGATACCTCAGGTGATGTAGGTATTCCAGGAAACTTAACAGTCAGTGGAGATCTAACTATAAGTGGTGACACTACTACTCTAAATGTTCAAACTGTTGAAGTAGAAGATAACACTCTTCTTTTAAATAAAACAGGTACATCAGCTACTGCAACTACCTCAGGTATTTCTATTTACAGAGGTAATGGGATTAATGAAGCTTCTTTTATATTTGATGACAGTGATGATACTTGGGATCTCACAAACAATTTACAGGTAGCAGGTAATATAACGACCACAACTCCTAGCTATCCTGATAATACTACCAAAGTTGCAACTACAGAATATATAACAACAGCTTTTGCTAATAGTCCAGGTCCTGCAGGCCCTAAAGGTATTGCAGGAGATAAAGGCATTTCAGGAGACAAAGGTCTCGTAGGAGATAAAGGTGCTGTAGGCAACGACGGTGCTACAGGAGATAAAGGTGCTGTAGGTAGTGGCGGAGATAAAGGTTCTTCAGGAGATAAAGGTCTTGCAGGCCCCAAAGGTGCTGTAGGAGATAAAGGTTCCTCAGGAGATAAAGGTGCTGTAGGAGATAAAGGTTCCTCAGGAGATAAAGGTGCTGTAGGTAGTGGTGGAAATAAAGGTGCTATAGGTAGTGACGGAGATAAAGGTTCCTCAGGAGATAAAGGTGCTGTAGGTAGTGGTGGAGATAAAGGTTCTTCAGGAGATAAAGGTGCTATAGGTAGTGACGGAGATAAAGGTTCTTCAGGTGATAAAGGTTCCTCAGGAGATAAAGGTGCTGTAGGTAGTGGTGGAGATAAAGGTTCTTCAGGAGATAAAGGTGCTGTAGGTAGTGGTGGAGATAAAGGTTCTTCAGGAGATAAAGGTGCTGTAGGTAGTGGTGGAGATAAAGGTAGTGATGGAGACAAAGGTTCTTCAGGAGATAAAGGTTCTGCAGGGGAAACAGCAAGTTCTACACCTACTTTTGATACAGTAACTGTTGACAATGGTGCTACAGACTTCAAAATAGACGCTGATGGAAGCGGCAATTTAACTATAAGCTATGGAAATACAAAAATATTTAAATTAGACTCCTCTGGTAATTTAATTGTTGAGGGTAACATTACAGCGTTTGGAGATGCAGGGTAATGAGTACTGAAATAAGAAAGCATACGTCTACAGCACATGCTTTTACTATGAGTGATCTTAATTTTAGAATCGGAGAAGGACTAACAGACACTATAAGTCTTGGAGATGCCGAAGTAAGTAAACAAGCGCATCTCACTGGAAACACTACTCTAAGACATCTGGGAGAGTTACAAAACGGAACAAGCATAGTGTCCGGAGTTTCGAGCACACAGAGAGGGTATAGACAGGGCGCTCTTGGCAGTATAACAGACGACGTTTTAGCTACTGAAGCCGATGATGGATGGAGGTTCGGAGCTGCTTATACTTATAGTTGTATTATAAAAGATTTATATCAATCAACTTCAGGTTACTCAGGGCTAAAGCTCTACTTTAAGCCCGTTCAAAATAGCACAGGATACCCCTCAGTATCTTCTAGTACAAACACTTGGAGTTATTTTAGAATGAGACATGCAGGCTCTTCTACAACTTTAAGACATGATAGAAGTACTGCTAGTTTTAATAGTTATTCCTCGATCTGGATATGGACAAGCGGCTACGACGCTACCTATGGCTATGGAGTTGGTCAAAGCTCTGGTGAAAGAGTTTATATACACTTAGTATAAGGAGAAAAAATGAGTACAACATTTACTTGGATAATTACAAATATTGAAAGATTATCAGAATACAACACCTTAACAGATGTTGCGGTTGCAATTCATTGGAGACTTGAGGGAAGAGATGAAGATAATAAATATGCTTTTCATTATGGAGTCCAACAATTAGACTTAACTAGAATGGATCCTTCCAACTTTATTACTTATAACAATATTACTGAGTCTCAGGCAAAACAATGGGTAATAAATGAGTTAAATGATGAAAATAGTGTTTCAGAAGATGAAGCTTCTGAAGGTTTAGTATTTACAGATATTCTAGAACAACATATACAATCTTTAATTGATACTGAAGATAATAGACGACTTACAGGAACCCCCTGGTAAAATACTTCTTGACAAATTTGCTCAAATATGATATAGTGAGCATATTAAAAATTAACCAAAACTTATAGGCTACACATGAAATTAAGGTACTTACTACTTCTCTGCTTACCTTTAGCAGTATCAGCAGCAGAGGATACAATAATTACAGAGTCGACTTCTGATAGTAATGTAAACACTACTACTAAACTAGAGTCGCCACCCCCGTCAGCAATCACGCCGACAATGAATATATCCAACTCCGACCTATGTACGGTTGGAGTTGCGGGTGCAGTGCAAACCCAGATACTTGGTATCTCAATGGGTACTACCGTAAGAGACATGAATTGTGAAAAATTAAAGAATGCGAAGACT
>Ga0181416_1000312_pt1 | contig 12722 bp, 14 predicted proteins | sample 39SPOviralmetaG_FD_130141 | JGI IMG/M metagenome (GOLD analysis project Ga0181416, IMG submission 130141) | Marine viral communities from the oligotrophic San Pedro Time Series (SPOT) site, San Pedro Channel, CA, USA - 39 SPOT_SRF_2013-01-16 | ecosystem: Environmental > Aquatic > Marine > Strait... | reverse complement strand
TACATCCTGCCCACCAATTTGCCTAACGCCCAGCTCTTTCTTTGCAAGATAATCTTGCATTTGCGCGTCCATCATTTCGTCAAGTCTGGCCTTATTATCATCACTGCGAGATTTGCGCCTCATCGCCACCAGATCTTGGACAGCTGGGTCTACATTCATTCCACCTAAATCACCTGACGCGGCTGGCTGTGTCGCCATAATTGGAGATCCATTTGCGTCGTATCCAATTACAACATTTGCAAATCCGCCATTTGGATTATTGTAATATGAGCTGTTTGACCCATAGTCAGTAGTGTTAGCCCTAAAACTTGGATTTTGCCCCTGCATCTCCAAAGACACACCACTTGCTGGGCTTGCCGTGTAAGCGCCACTTGGATCAAATCCAGTGTATGGATTTACAAAGAAACTATCCAATAGAGCTTTTTGGTTTGGCCTAAAGTAACCTAATGTATCCACTGCATCTTGGAACATTGGCGCAGATGAGTAACCTGTCACACCATTTGCATAAGTTTGTGGCGCACCCATATTGCCCATAATATCTGTTGGGCTTCTCGGTGTAGCCATACCAAATGCGTCTGCTACATCAGCCGTATTTTGAAACGCCGCCTCTTGCAATGGAACAAATGATGCAACATCTGCGCCGTAAAATGGCGTAAAGCCAACCTGAGATATTGCGTCAGCCTTATCTAAGTTGCGACGCGCCGCCCCTTCAATATAGTCTGGTACTCGAATTTCTGATGTGGTTGAACCACCTTTTCCGCCTGACATTATGTTAGCTCCTTAATATACGACGAATGAAGCTGATCCCAGCCATGATCCGATAGTGGTTTTTTCCATCCAGCTCGACCTGTCATCGTCAATGCTGAACACCCTTGAGCCTTTGCCCAATTAATTACGTCAGTGTGCATATCCATTATTTGATCCAACTCGCCGCCGCCAAGAAAAATATTTAATTGCTTCACTTTAGGATATACCACAATTTCAGACACGATGCACCCCCTTGGTGTAGGCCAAAGTTGCATTGTGCCTGCCTTAATGCCTTCTACTACATGAATAAAATCGTGAGTACCGCCAGAATACTCCAAAGCGGCCTCGATCCATTCCCTGCAATTTTCAATTATTTCATCCATGTGTCCTCGTTATAGATAGTGTAGAGGCTGGTAAAGCTGGCACTGATCCAGACGCCGCAGTGTAATTTAAAAAGCCATTTATGTTATCCATCATGTAATTTACCTCAAGATAATCTCCAGCCGCCAATGTAAATATTTGTGTTCGACTTGTCACCATTGTGGCATTATTTTGGTGCATTGCAGTAGTCATAGCGCTATTTGCTACGGCAGTGCCATTGACGCTAGGCCAAAAGTAAAAGTGTACTGTGCTTGAGCTTGTCGATGATATTTGTGCAGAAAACGATACAACATATTCGCCAGCTTCCTCAAACACAATTCTGCTTGTCGGCGTGCCTTGCGTAATTCTTGAATTGCCAGATGGCGCGTCATAGGTCAGCTTGTATGCCGTATTTGCCGCAACTGGTGTAACATCTGATGTTTTGATAAAATTAGCGTGTCCACCCTCAACAACAATTTGTCGAAATTCTCCACCTTTTGACACGACAGGATATTTATAAATCCTATTCCACATGAGAGTTGCATCGTCAGATGCGTTTTCTTCGCCGTTTTGCTGAACCAGTGCAGATCGTGTTTGTGATAAATGCTGGACAAGCCTGCGCCCCCACGTCCGCCAATCGTTACCGATAACGTCTGGGGCTTTCTGTGGCTGTTTGCTCATCTCGCCCCACCAGCCGTAACATTAAGTCTATTTATGCCAACACGCCAATCAGCTAAGTTAGCCGCGTCAATCCTGAGTTTGACTTGCCTGCCTGTAAATCTCAGTGACGTCGGATTTGACATAGAGAACGCACCATATGAGCGCTCTTCGCCGTTAGGGTAAAACCTCGTCTTAAATGTGACAGTGACGTCACCCTGCGTCTTTTCATCTGGGATCATTTCTGTGACTGACATTACATTCTCGCCAGTACCTAATGCAATTGAACCACTTTCAGCAAATGGCGTAAGTGAGCCGTAATCAAAGCCAATCTCATGCTCGTATAACTTGTTGTTTTCTGCGCTTGCCCAAATGGGTTGGCGATATGTACCCATATCAAATCCAGCAGTTCTGCCTAGTTCACCAATATACCACGTGTTCTCAACGTAGTTATAAACGCAATATCTGTCATTTTCTGTGCTTGATCCAGATGGATAGAACCAGAATATCTCTCCGTATGTGCTGTTTGTCACTGCAAAAGTTTTTGATATTTGTGCGCGGTTTATATCGGAGAATACATAGTCAGATATTTCGCTTTCTATTTGTTGCACTGCGCCTCCTGCGTAGGCATAGAATGAGTGATTACCCATCCAGAACGCGCCCTTATCAACTGATGCCACAGCCTTGTTTGATATTAATCCACAACTCGCTCCAACACGCTCAATGCCGTAAACATATGGCGCACCAATATAATTTGCTACGTGGGCGTCCATGCTTGTTAATATTAGAGTTTGACCCTGCACACGTATGCCAGCCATAATTCTGCCGCTTGTGTTTAGCTCCAAATCACCAGCTTCATTTGTTGCGGCTGGCGTCCATGTGGAGCTATCTTCCCTATCACACCACTGCACCTTGCGTTGATTTCCGCCTGCGCCCAATGCAAATAAAAATCTCTCTTCAGTTACGACAATACTTTCGTTATTCGTGGGCGCATTTGTTAATACTGCGGCTGGTGTGGAATTACTTATCTGCCACTCATAAATTTTGCCATCATCCTCATTACACGCAACAAGGTATTCACCCCATGTATCTAGCGACCAAGTTGTTGCAGGCTGTATTCTTGCTGTGTCTGGACGAGCTACGCCGTAGGCATACTGCCCAAAGTAACTTCCGCCATATCCTGTAAATGCCTCGGCGTCTTCACGACCAGCAATTAGTCCAACTGGCGTTATGTCATGGCGCACACCCTGAGATGTCCAAGTATAAAGTTTGTTATATGTGCCACCAGCTATAAACCTATCTTGGTTATTTCCAATCCAAGTAATTAATCCACGAATTTTAGCGTTTGCCGCCGTATCTGATCGAGTGCGCCAACCGCCCATTGGACGCATTGTGCCATCAACCCATCGAATTAAGTTGGCGTCGCGCCATCGACCAGATGATTGTAATTCAGTGCCATTGCGGTAAATGCCAGCAGGAATATCTAATGGTATTAGTGGCATATTTACCTCATTGGTCTAAGTTATTGTGACTATAACATATTTTTATGTATATTAACAATATAGCATATATTAAACCTAATCCTCTTTACTTTCTTCTAATGTGTCGCCAAGCATTTTTTCAAATGCCTGCTTACCAACATTCAACTGTTCTAAATTAAATGTTGCAGAAGAAATTTTTTGTGCAAGAGAATTAATGTGATTTATAATAACTTTCTGCGTATCTGTTAATTGGTCTTCAGTGTATTCTTTTTCGTTAATCGTAATAACCTTTTTATCTTCAGCCATTTTGATCTCCTATAGTTAAGTTAAAATTATGTTGGTTTAGTAGGCCATGTTATGTCATTTGGGAAACCAGATTGCTCTGGTAGATTTAGCAAGTCAGTTCGGTATTGTGTCCACTCTGCTTGTTTAGCATCTGTAAGTTCAGCCCATCGTAGAGGGTTAGTTACTAGAGGGTCTACTTCATTAACTAACTTATCATCACGTTGCGCCCTAAGACTTGCCGCTAGTTCTGCATCTAGTTCTTCTTGAGTAGGTGCTACATATGCTTCAAAGTCTGAACCTATAAGTTCAAGCAATACACTATTGTCTACAGTCATATCTGTATCATCAGGGCTTAGTGTGTAAGGTATCCAATCATATTCTGGATGGTTAATCTCTACATCAAATGCAGTATTTTCTGCGTTTAGTGATTGTGCGTTACGCACTTCTGTTATTGTTACTTGTGGCATTAACGCCTCCTATTATTAAGATATTCTGACCCATAATGAACCTAACGCTCTATCTGTATCAGTATAATTTATTCTCATCCTTGGAGCCATTAATCTCCATGTACCGCTTAAATTAGCTGATACATAAACTGATGAAGATGCTGTGTTTTGAAATGCGTAAGCATTTGGATATGTACCACTTGCTTGATGGGCTTTTAAATTTGAGCCAGCAAACGTATAACCACCAGTTTGTAAAGTATCATTACCTGGTACTCGCATTGCAATGGAATAAGTACCAACAGCACCATAATCTGTACTACCGCCAACACCTGTTAGGTTAGAGCCATCGCCGTATAGAGTAACAAACCGACCCTCTTTGAACCTAACACTAGAAGTACCAAGAGATATTGCGTTGTCTCTAGCGTTCCCATTCGCTGATGGGTCAATAGGTGTAATTGCATTACTAGCGTTTATAAATCGAATACCTGTGTTATCAGTACCAAGGAACATATCATTACTGACTGTACTTATAAAACCTGCAACATTACCGCTATCACGTAACTCTATAGATTTCCCAGTACCACTATGGTTAATAGTCAATGCACTAAATGGAGCAACGCTGTCTGTTACATTTATATAAGCAAGCCCTGTTGATATAGCATCATTACGTGGTGTTTGTATCCTTAAAGCCTCAACAGTTGCCGCTGGAGCATCTATAAGTATACCTTTCGAAATGGTGGAGTATTGGTCAGCCCTCATTTGTACTGTTGCTGTACCGCCATGATTATATAAATAAGAACCGCCGATACCGCTACCAGAAATGTCACCAAGCCATACAATATCTGTACCATCTGCTTCTTCTATTACCAGACGTGCATCATCTGCTCTAATATCCATATTTGCAAAGAACGTAGATTTACCTGCCGCTGATGCATCAAATGCCAGAGCGGTCATTATATTTCCACCATCATTTACTACAAAACTCAAATCCATATTAGAGGTTTGGCTTCTAATGTAGTTACCACTATTATCACAAAATATTTTTAAGTCACCATCTGCCCCAAACACAATTTCAGAATTGTCACCTAGTTTTATATCGTGATTAAATATAGCTGTACCAGCATCAGACATATCAAGACGAAGGGCTTCTCTCTCTACGCCACCATCATTACCTCTAAAAATAATGTCTTTGTCTTGGATTATAGATTTAAAAACTGCATCTTCGCCATTTCTTCTAATACTTGCATAGTGTAGTCCACCATCATGGAACAAAACATCCGCACCATCAGCATCAAGGATAATATCTCCTGCAACGTCTAGTGTAAAGTCGCCAGAAGAATTAGCTATATTACCTGTGACCTGTATGCCTGTTGATGTTGTGGCTAGTTTGGTTGAATTGTCATATCTAAGTTGAACCTCCGCATTGTTATTACCTAAAATATATAACTCAGACCCATCAGCATTACCCAATCTAAGATTGTTTCCATATATTAATAAGTCACCACTACCACTTTCTTTAATAATTCCGTGTGTACCATCACTGTAAATTTGTAGTTCAGACCCAGCACCGAATATGGCTTTGTCGTTGTCACCGAATGACAAGTTTCCTGTCATTGTGCCGCCAGCTTTTGGTAAAGCCGCATTAGCTGTTGTGGTTGTACTTGTTAAAACTGCATCCCTTGCGGCTATGTCTACACCATCAACAGTGCCGCCAACTGTAATGTTGCCAGTTGCGCTTATTGTTGTCCCTGCAATAGTAGACGCAGAGTTTGCACCAATTGGCGTTCCATCAATTGATCCAGAGTTAATATCAATACCAGTGACAGGCGTCGTACCATCTAACAGATTATCGACGTTATCTAAATTGGTATTTATTTTTGTACCCCAAGTATCCTCGGATGCGCCGACTTCTGGCTTTACCAGACCATATGTGGTTGTTGTAGTATCTGCCATAATTAACTCCTATGTTTGGCCTTGCGGCCTAATATCATTCATCAATGTAAGAGAAAGACGCAGTAGGCGCTGATCGCATACTGCCACAAAAATGCTTAAATTGCAACATCATGCGGCTGTCCATATCTCTGTTAATTTTGGCACTGTCTGCCATGTTTCTATCGCGGCTGGTAAATCTTCCCATTTTTCAATTGCGTTGCACGTCGTCGTCGTGGATGCAGATGTTGACCCAGCAAATGACATAACCTTATTGCACGTCGCAGTGACAGATGAGGTTGTAGTTATTGTTGCGCCAGATTGATTAACATCAGAACCACTAGACGCCGTACTAGATACGCCCACAACATTGTTTGACGCAACTTCACGCACACGTTCCATACTTGACGTGTTTGTTGCAGATGCGGCTATTGTCGATCCAGTGCTTTGCACTCTATTGGATGTGGCTGTGGCACTTGATGTTGTCGCAATAGTTGACGAGCCGACAACGTCAAATACAAATGTAGCTCCGCCAGATAATGTGCTAGACGACGTCGCGCTTGCGTTCCTATTACGACCAGCAGATGCAGTCGTGCCAGACGCTGTGATTACAATTGACCCACTTAATCTGGCGCGTATAGCAGAAGAGGCTGTAGCCGATACAGCGACAACTGCACCAGCTCCATCAGTGACAAATCCATCTAGCCCAAAATTATATGAGCCGTATGTGCTTCGTCCAAATCCACCACGATATTCAGCCATTTATTAATCTAACGTAATATCAAGATCGCCTACTGGTAATCTGAATACGTCACCAGTATCAATTGCTTTACTTGTTGTTAACGCCGCGTATGCAATTAAATTACCGCCAGAAGCCGCATCAAATACGCCAACGTGTGTAACTGTACCATATGATGCAGTAGCTGTAGGATATTCAACAGATGCAGTATTTGATGCAGTGTTGCCAGATACAGTGAATGCAACCGACTGACGAGCATATGCTCCGCCAGATACTTCAGTACCACCGCCAGTATCACTTGGTGCGGCTGTGTATAATGCAATGTGCCACGCAGTAGGACGTGTCACTGATGATGTAGTAAACACGTAGTTTAATACTCTTGTTTCGAAATCGTTTGAAAAACTCATTTTAATATGCCCTTATTTTCATGCGGCGTCCTGATCCGCCATATTTAGTTTGATCGCTGACTGCATTAATTGCGTCAACAGCGCTTTGATACAAAGCCGCCCAAGTCGTAATTCGAGCGTCTTCTTTTAAATATGGGGCTGAGTGTACCAAAGCTCCATACAAATAAGCATCTGGATATTCGCCCAGAAGCCAATTGGTGGTATTACTGTCAGATAATGCTGGAATTTTCTGGTAGTAATATAATTCCGCATTGTATACGCCATCTGGCGCTGGGTGTACTTGTAGTTCGCCAGCAGTCATTGCGTAGTATCTTGGGTTGCCAGACACGTTGCCAGCTCTTTGTTGCCTGTCTAATAATTCTGCCTGCGATATTAATTCCAATGGGTTTGTCTCACCACTCGTAATATGAAAGCGGATAGGCTCTAACATATCTGCTGGGATCGCGCTGTATTTCGTATCAATCTCAGCAGTGGATCTGGCTTCCATTTTCCAGTGGCGTAATCTGCGATTTAGATCAGTCTCCGCCAAAGTTATAAATGTGCTAGACACAGAAGTAAGATCATCACGATTAAGAAAATCTGCGAGTGTCGTCTTTAATTCTGCGTATGTTGTTATTGGCATTGTCTAGCCCCTAGTTTTATTTCTATATATCATATTTATTAACGAGATAGTAGCCCATACCCACCAGATAAAATTTTGTTAGCATATTCTAATGCTTCTCTTCTGCCTTTTGTTCTTTCTATCTCTAAAAATGTATCGCCAACCTCTGAAATTTCATCATCAATTTTTTGTATTGCTCTCTTAGGGCTACTTTCTAAAACTTTATAAAATGGTGGAGTCATTAAAAGACCGCCGCCTGTACCTTTTTTACGTAGTTCTGCACCTAAATCTCTGTAAATTAATGCGGCTGGTATTCCACGAGATCCTTGCAAAAATGTTTGAGCATTTCCTATTTTATCATATCCAGTGTCATACGTTGTAGAATTTTGAATATTTGTAGGGAATACACCTTTTTCTAAATCTGGCGTAAATCCTCGATACCCAACTGATCCCCAATCCATGCCTATTTGGTTTGCATCTGCAACTGCAAGTCGGGCATCAAAAACTGTTGGAGCGCCCATATCAAACAAACCAGCCCTATCCATACCTTTTAAAAAATATCCTCTTTGAGAACCTGATGGTAACATATTTAGTAAATTAAATATTGCCATTGGGTCTTCAACATCAACATCTAAATCTTTAAATGGCTTGGATTGGATTGTTTTTTTAACATTTTCTCCTTTGGCGTTTTTTAATATATTACCATTGGCATCTTTAACTGTAACACTTTTAGGAACACTTATATTTTTTATATGATTATTTATTTTAACAGCGTTTTCGCCAGTTATTGCGCTATTGCTATTTTGTAGTTGATTCCACGCCTCACCAAACATATCTCCCTGATGTTGAGCAAAATCTCCAGATTGATCTCCCATCATTGCAGACATAAAGTATGGTTTGTCGTGCTTCATAGCTTCATTAATTTTACTGTTTGTGGCTGTTTTAGCTCCAGCATAACCCTGACCATCAACATCTGCATATCTAAATCCTGCCATAGATTTAACGGGATTTAATAGGCGTTTACCATTTTGGTGAGTAACAGTTTTTCTGTCAGTTTGATCACCAACAATAGACATTACGTTTCTGCCATATAAATCTGAAATACTTCCAATTTCTGGCTCTACAGTTTCTGTTGACAATAACCCTGCACTTGTGTGGTTTCTCAATGCTGTTGGTTGCTGTTTTTCAATACTTGTATACTTTGCTCCAACTGGCAATGCTTGATCTGGGTTTAAAAAACCAAACGCAGTTGGTGTTTTTTCCAATTCGTCTGCAAGTTTTTCTCCAGACATTTCATATGGTTTGCCAACATCTGGCGCTGGTTTTTTGAATTTAAAATTACTAAAGTTAGATCCCATCACACTTGGATCAACTTCAATACGATCTGCCATATCAAGTAAGCCCTTGCCTACTTTCTTAATGGCAGGGGAAGCCGCGTCACCAATAAGTGGAATTAAACCTAGTAAAGCCGCGCCGCCCAAAACAGCAACATACCCAAGATCAGGCTCTGGCTTTTGTAGCTCGTCGTAAATTTCCTTAGCCGCCATAGCATCACCAATAATCGGCGTGGCTTCAGCTATAAATTTTACGGCGTCCATTGGGGTAAAGCTCATTGGCGTTACCTTTAAGCTGTCTACATAGTCAGCCCATTCAGCGTTTGTCCCACCTTGGTATGTATTCTGGTCAAGCAGTCCCATTAAAAATTCCATCTAGCATTTGTTGTAATCTAGGTGACATTTCCTCGCTGGGTGTTGTTGGCTCATTTGTTGCGGCATACAAGGCCATTAGCTCAGATAAACCATCTGGCTTAGACATAATCATATTATAATTTTCTGGATTGTTATTCATCTTGTATTCTAACATCTCCACAAATCCCTGCTTATTTGCAAGATTTGATGACATAATCGCCTGCATGACATCAACTGGCAATATCAGGCTACGCACTATTTCGCCACCTGTACCATCTGCGCGTCTAGCTGTTGTGCCTTGTGGCATCTGATTAGGAAACGACGTGATGGGATCATTGCCAGCAAAATTGGCTTGGCCTAACGTGCCGTAGCTTGTTTTCTCACCAATACGATCCATTGCGGATGTGCCGTCCATATTAGTCAATAATCCGCCGCGATATTCAAACTCGTCATTAGGCGTCAGGAAATTAGCCACACGCTCCGCAAAGCTATTGCGTCTGGATCGCTTGCCCTCATCAAGTTGATTGAGGAAATTCAGTACGCCTCTATTTACCATAGCCGCCATTTAAGCACATACCTTTAGCCTTACAGTTTGACTTGGTAGGGCATCCCTTGCACGTTTTCATGATAAAACCTCATTGCTGTATATTATGCGACCATATCACAATTCATCTATTGACGCCAGTATGTTACGCATTCTTTCTGAGAGCTTCCACTCGCCAGCCTTCCACCTCGCGGCGTGTTGTGCATCCTGCAAAGATAATCCGCGTTGCACATATTCCTTTATCCATCTAGCCATCAATAAATTTTTCATCTTAGGTGACAAATTTAAAAATTTTTTTTTCATGCAATTCCCTTTAAATTGCGCTTAATGGATTTATTCCAGTTATTATTATTGCCAGATAATGCAGTCGTCGCGTCTGATGCCATTGTCAGGCATAGTGCATCTGCGAGATCTGGCGATTTTAGGCCACGTTTTCGCATTGCGTCCTTGCTCTCGGCTTTCATTTTGCCCGACGATGTAAAGCTGTACCTAATGCTGGTTAACTCAGCCAAGAGCTGGTCATCCTTTGGCAGTTTGCATGACCTATCTTCGAGCCAGCCCTTTGTCTTAAACCAAAGCTCACTTCGTAAATTCATGTAAGTCTTACCCAGAGCTGGTGCTTCACCAACATTAACCCCACGCACTGGCATACCCAGCTCACGCAATCTATCGACTACACCGCCGCCAACTCCAATACTATCGACCAGTATGTCTGATGGCCTCATGCTGGGCTGTAATCCCTCATATTCCGCCATAACCCGACCCACAGTTTGCATTAAGTCTAATCCCTGCCACGCCTCAATATCTGTGACGACGTTGCCATACCTTTTGCACAATGCAGTTTTATCAGTACCAAACCTCGCAACATCCAAGCCCCACACTGGCTTTATATCTGGCGTCATCTCAATATCACGATGCGTCGCGCTTTGGGCTAAGTGGAATGGTATAATCGTGTCATCGTCTGCCATAGGAAATTCGCCGAGAACACGTATTCGGAATGCATTACTTTCCTCGCCGTATCGCTCACGCATTTCCTCGACAAACTCATCAGACACAAGTGGGCTATCGACGCACGACCAGCGCCTCGTCCACCAACTCTTGGACATTCTGGTTTGGCTTTCATAAAATGTTCCAGAGGATCTCGTCGGGTTTGATAGCAGTAACGTGGTTGCGCTGTGACCAGACATTGACCCAGCCGCCGCCTCAAAAACTTTCTCAGGCACACCAGATGCCTCGTCAACTACCAATAAAACATTCTCGGAATGCACACCAGCTAATGCCTCTGGCGTTTCTGCGCGTGACGTTCTGGCTGATATAAATGCCTCGGAAGCGGCTGACGTTAGTTCCACACGATCTGACTTAACAGTTAGCAATTGCTGTAGATGGGGTGGCAACTCGTTAATCCATCGTTTTAGCTCGGCAAACAATGCGTCAAACAATTGGCTGGATGTGGGCGCTGTGACAACAACTTTATTAGGGAAACGCAAAAGCAAGTACCAAAGCATCGCCCACGACGCGGATGTTGATTTACCTGTACCATGCCCAGACCTTACAGACATCTTACGTTCACCATTAGCTATAGCATCGAGAAACTCTTCCTGATAATCGTATGGTGTAGCGCCCAGCACCTCTTTAACAAATAGCACTGGATCATCACGATAACGCAGGACAAACTCTGTTAATGGGTTATCACTCATCGGTTACATCCTCATAATCCACGTCAATCGTCTTGGCTTCGCGCTCCTGATCTTCCTTATGGATAGCCGCCAAGTCAGAATTTACTTTGCGTAAGGCGTCTAAATGCATGTCGCCAACTGAAATATTCACGTTTGTCTGTGGCCTAGTGCCGTATCTATCTTGGTTATACGAGCTTGCCATAAACTTGCGCCACTGCACCTTCTCTCTCGTTGCGGCTATCTCACTGCTTGTCGAGCCGCCATCCAAATCATCTACCATTGTTAAACCCTGCTCGACTAGGGCATCTGCGGCGTGGCGTCTGGCTTCGTTCATGGCCTTCTCATATTCTGGCACTTTATTCAGTGATGAGCCGAGGTATTGCCTAGAACAGCCATATTCTACAGCCATTTTCGTCAAAGTATTACCTGATGCGATTTGCTCAAACAGGTAATCTACGCCGCCTTTCTTCTCAACATCTGCTAGGATCTTCCTTCGTAATGCCTTGCCAGCCATTAATATTCTCCAATTTTTTTAAATTTTACAATAGGTAAGCATTATATTGCAAGGGGGTATGGGGGTCTTCGTGTGCGTGAAAATATAGCAAACGCACCCCCCCTCTAGCTGTCGCATGGGGGGGGTCATATATTATCTAGTTTCGTATAAAATTAACAACGCATAGCTCAAATTACCTGTATATTGCTACAAAACCGCCTAACCTATTGATATTATTAGATATACTTATAATTATGCCCCTAATGTCCGATAATGTATATTATGTTAACTTTTTTGATAGTCGAAACTGTTGACATAAGATTTGCTATTTGTTACGCGCTCACGCGCCTGCGACGACGCATCAATGTCTTTTTTATACAGCAATGCTACCAACATTAATGCAACTGCCTCGCCTTATCCTCTGCATTCTGATCGTGTAATTCAATGAGTGCCTCTGCCAGCGATTGGATAACAACGTCAGCTCCAACGATATGTAATCGATCTGTTATGAAGTCACACAGTATATCCAGCTCATGATCGTTTTCATCAGTATTCTTACAGTGAAGATCTAGCGTTAATTTAATGTTAAACTCTGACACGTCATCTAACCTTGTAATGTGACCGCGTAGCTCGGAAGAGGAGGAGAAGCTACGCGGTCTAGTTCAGTGG
>Ga0181416_1000310_pt1 | contig 12747 bp, 8 predicted proteins | sample 39SPOviralmetaG_FD_130141 | JGI IMG/M metagenome (GOLD analysis project Ga0181416, IMG submission 130141) | Marine viral communities from the oligotrophic San Pedro Time Series (SPOT) site, San Pedro Channel, CA, USA - 39 SPOT_SRF_2013-01-16 | ecosystem: Environmental > Aquatic > Marine > Strait... | reverse complement strand
GTGCGCTGTTGTCGGCGATAAGTTCATGCGAAGACTTGAACAAGGAGATGCAGAAGCTAGAAAACGTTGGGGAAAATTACTTCAAAAGCGTAAAGCTACTGGAGAACCATATGTGCTTTTTAAGGGAAATACAAATAAGAATAACCCCGCAGCCTATAAACAAAACGCGTTAAAAGTACATATGACAAATATCTGTAGTGAGATAACATTACACACAGACGAAAATCACAGTTTTATATGTTGTCTATCTAGCTTAAATCTCGCTAAATATGACGAATGGAAGAATACTAACATAATACACGACTCGATATGGTTTCTTGACGGTGTGTTAGAAGAGTTTATACAAAAAGCTAAATACAGAAAAGGATTTGAAAATTCTGTAAGATCTGCTGAAAAAGGTAGAGCATTAGGTTTAGGTGTACTCGGATGGCATACGTATTTACAAGAAAGAGGTTTACCATTTGAAGGTCTATTAGCGCAATATGAAACAAGAAAAATTTTTAGTCAAATTAAAATCGAATCTGAACGAGCTAGTATGGCTCTCGCAGATGTATATGGAGAACCTCTTTGGTGTGTTGGCACTGGTATGCGTAATACCCATTTACGTGCTGTTGCTCCTACTGTTAGCAATAGCAAACTTAGTGGAAACGTCTCACCGGGTATTGAGCCTTGGGCTGCGAACATTTTTACAGAACAAAGTGCAAAAGGCACTTTCATACGTAAAAACCCAACCTTGGAAAATATTCTTAAAAAAGAAAAACTAAATACAAAAGAAATATGGGACAAAATATTGGCCGATGGAGGTTCGGTACAAGATATAGAAGGTTTAAGCGAAGATACTAAAGAGGTATTTAAAACCTTTAAAGAGCTTAATCAGTTAGAGTTGGTTAGACAAGCTGGTATACGCCAGCAATATATAGATCAAAGTGTAAGTTTAAACTTAGCTTTTCCTAGTGAAGCAACACCAAAGTGGATTAACAAAGTCCATATGGACGCTTGGCATAAAGGAATTAAAACTTTGTACTATATGAGAACAGAATCAGTGTTGCGTGGAGATATAGCAAATAACGCTATGGAAGACTGTGTAGCATGTGATGGGTAACAAAAAAAAAGGGAGGCCTTTTATAGCCTCCCTTGGTTACAGGTTATTGGGTATGGTGCCCATTATATATTTACCTGTTTAACATTTCCATCTTGCTCTAGCAGCTTTACCTCTTTCGCCTGTCCAACCTTTTGATCTTGCACAAAACGATTTTCTGCGCTTTTCAGCTTTACTACCAGGTTTTACATCACCTGTTACTGCTGTTTTTAGTTTACTACCAGGGTTTTTAGCTTTGTAGCTTGCAACACCTTTTGCAGTCATACCAGCACCTTCTTCTGTAGTTCTGAAGTTTCTACCTTTACCTTTAGTAGTTTTTCTAGGTTCATTACTAAGCAATGGTGATCTTAATTTAAATGGTGATTTACATTTGTAAGCCATAATTAATCTTCTACACAGTTATTTACCAGTTTGATATTACCTCCACTTGTTTTCTTATTTGATGGTGATTTCTTTTTTCCTTCTGCGTGATATCCATCCCAGCAAGTATCTGCTTTTAATGGACTTCTTAATTGAAATGGTGATCCTTTCATGTTTTTTTATTTTATTATTTTGTAAACTGTTTTTCCAAACTCTTTTTCAGCGAGTAATTTTCTGTTTCTATTTTTATCTACACTTATGTAACTAACATGTATCCATGCTGGGTTTTTATCGTCACCAAATTCCCATATAATTTGATCAAAATTACAATGGTTACATATCCACTCATACATCTCTGCATTAGTTTTATGTCCATAGACGTCATCAATATCCATTGCCATACCTTTACAATGCTGTGAGCTAGACGATCCTCCTATGGCTTTGTTTAATTCTTCAGAACGAAACATGCTATTGATTTTTATTGGTCCACCAACCCATAATCTTAGTGGTTCAAAAATCTTTTCAGCTAACATTTTCATGTTGTTAGTTTGCTCTTCATTAGGTATGTTTTTTATACTATATCTTTTTGCTGTATTCGAGTGTATCGCTTCAGCAAAAGTAATATGATCACTTATTTTCATAACTAGAATTTAAAGTTAATACCTGCTTTAAGTACTTCTATTTTTCTATCCCAATATTTTTGTATTGCTACCTCTGTAAATAATCCTAATTTTTTATTTAGTTTAATTCCAAATTGTCCACCAACAGAATAATCAAGCCAGTCGTTCTTACCTATAAATGATTCGTAAGAATACTTGTCTTTGTCTGCTTGTGAAAATGTTTTATGTATTGGTAATACTGATCCATACGCGTGAAACCAAAAAGACTTACGATAATGATAATAATCTAAACCGATGATACCTGATAAGTTAGCATAACCACCTGATATTAATTCTAACTGCTCTTCATTATAACTATTAACTAGCTGTCCAAATATATTATTTCTATAATCAAGATCAGAATTAGATATTAAAACATCGTTTTGATCATACCAAAAATAATCAATACCTGTTTCACCTGTTTGAAGGTTTTCCCAAGAATAAGCTATATCTTGATGACCATAATAATCTCTGCTTAAATTCCACCATTGGTTTTCTTCTAAGTAAGACTGTATAGGGTTTACGCCATAAGCTTTTTGGTATGTTCTATATATTCCACCAATTGATAAACTAAGTTTTTTACCTATTGGTAATCTAAATCTTAAATCTGCAGATCTATAATCTAAATCTACTAATTCATTTTTAGTTTGTTCAAGTTTTATAATATAATGATCGGCTAAGTATCTTAAGAAGATCTTAGAGTTCATAAAATCATCTCCTTGTTGTTTACCCTTAGACATTTCAAATAAATACTCTAAGCCATTAGTATTACCTTCATTACTTTTTTGTCCTATGTTAGTTTCTGTACCATCATAAAACCTGTCTTTATCTTCATAATCAAAAAACGCTAATTTTCTTAAGCCAAAAGTATACGTAGCATCATTAGGTATTCTAGGCGTAGTCTCTTGTAACACATTTTCCTGTGTTACATAAAATGATTTAACAGGTTGCAACGAGTTACTTTGATCATAACTAGAGTACAATGTACTGTATTTAAATATATCTTTTAAAAATTGTGCTTCAGCGTTAAAGCTAAATAACATTAACAATAATAAAACTTTTTTCATTAATTTCCTTTTTTAACACTTCTTGTAATAACAGGACGTGTATTGTTAGTACTTGGTTTTGAATTATAACTTGGTCTAGAATTAAAACTAGGTTTACTGTTAAAGCTAGGTTTATTGTAAATAGGTTTTGGCTTGTTGTAATTAATTCTTGGTTTTACAACTGGTTTATAAGTTACAACTGGTTTATAAGTTACAACTGGTTTCTTGTTTATAACGAGTCTAGATCTACTTAGTTTACCTAAGGCTATTTTATCTTTAACCTTCATAGTTCTTCTGCTAGAATTATAAACCACATTATAACCTTGATTGTTAAAAGGTCCATGTGTCCAAGGTCTCATGTAGTAATCCCAGTAATTCCAAGGTCTATAAAAATGAGAGTAATAAGAATAATAGTTACCATGATAAAAATTAAAATCTAACCACAAAGGTCTCATACCCCAGTAACCATAGTTATTAGCAAAATAAAACCTTGGTGTTATTGGTTTAATAACAAAACGTATAATATTAGTATTGTAGTTGCTAAACATAGAAACGTCTGTTGCTTCTGTTACAAGCATAGTATCGTTAACATATTGATAACTTCCACAGCTACATAGTAGCATTACTAATAGTATAAGTTTTTTCATATTTAAAATTTATTTGATTGTAATTCGTTTAATTGTTTTTGAAGCTGCTTAATAGTATCTTCAGGTAATTTTAATGATATACCACCGTCTATTCTAAAAACAAGATCACCATTGTTGTATATTATAATAGTTGGTAAATATTCTACTTCTTCTTTTTTAAAAAACTCACTATGCTCACTTATAAATAAAGTATGCGTGTTAAATTCTTTGAATTTTTTTAACGATATTTGTTTGTCAATTAAAAACTTAGCACTAAACTGAACTACGCTAATATCATCTTTGTATTGACCAAAAGTCAATGTTGTAAATAGAAGTCCTAATATTATAGTTACATGTTTCATGGTCTTTTTTGTATTTCATACAATCTTGCGTCTAAAGTTTTCATCATTTCTTTTATTTCATCAACATCTTTTTCAATGTTATCAACCTGTTCTATAACTTTTTCTACGTTAGATCGTATTAGTTCATCTTTATATTTAAACTCTACACTAGATATTTCAGGTTTAGGAAGCTCCATTGCAAGAGATATTTCAGATTTTAAAGTAAAATAAGTTGTAGCTAATGCTATAGTAAATCCTACTATTGTGCCTATTGTTTTAAGATCAAGTGTTACTTTAGTTTGTTCGCCGATTTCTTGTGCCATTTTTTTATAGTGTAAATTTTTTCTTTGTTTTTTTCTTTTTCTTTTTCTTTTTAACGTAAGCATTAGGATCTTTAACTCCCAATTCCCACTCTGACCAACCTGCTAATAAAGCTAAAGATTGCCAAGATTCTGTATCTGCTCTGCCAGCGGCTTTTATATTGTTTATTTTTCTAAATACTCTATCCATAGGGATATTAGTAAATGCTGACACCACTTGACCACTTGCTAAATATGCTGGGTTTTTTAAACTAAAACCTGTTTCTCTTATTTCTTCTGCGTTCCAAGAAAAAGTTCTTAATGCAGATCTAAATTTAGATACTTTAGAATCTATTGGTGGAGAAAATGTTAATAATTCTAATGCCGCATCTTCATATTTAGGTCTTGAGTTTTTACTTTGGCTGTATAGTTCAAATATTATATTTTTAAGCGTGGCAACACCTGCTCCGTATATACCTGTACCTCTTAGCAATGAATCAGCCATGCCATTAGCAACTCTTAAAGATTTAGTTTCCTCTTTTGCTCTTCTTGCTTCTAGCTCTTTTTTATTTAAATTTTCTTCATCTTCATCAAACAACATGGCAAACATAGCGTTTTGTAAAGCGTTAAATATAAGGTTTTGAATTAAACCATAATAAGCTATTTTAGAAACGTTTGTTTTCCAATCACCTCTACCATTTTTTAAATCTAGCGATGCTTTCTTTATAAGTCTAGCATACTGCATTGGTGTATTGGCAAAAGCTAATATCAAACGACCAGCAACACTAGCTTGCTCCATACTAATACGATCTGTTCTAGCTGACTGTTGAGTTTCTTCTGCTATAGCATAAAAATCTAAAAAAGCTTGTTGTTCTGCTAAGTTAGCAGGCATGCCTTCTTTTATGTATTTTTTAATTCTATTTCTATAAAAAGTTGCACCACCCGAAGCTATAGCAAAACTATCAGCATATTGAGTAGGTAAAAAACCTTTGCTTAGTATATATGCTATACCTGCTTTAAATTTATTATCTTTACCTTTTACAGCATCAGCAATTTCAGACTCTGATACATTTATTTTTAATCCATTTCTTCTAGCTACAAGAAAGTCTGAGTTCATAAGATACATAAAATCACCCCAAAACTGTTTTTGATTAGCAAATGCTAAACCTGCAGCTAAAACATTATTGTCTTTAAAATTAATAAAGTTAACCATTGAAAGCGTTTGTAAAGCTGCTGATCTTGCGTTAAAAAACATTATAGCACCTACAGAGTTGTTAACCCAGTCTGTTATTTCGTTTACAACTCTATTAGAACTTTTAGCTTTATTGCTGCCGGTTCTCATTCTTTTAAGTATGTTTTGTAAAGCTTCAACGTATTTTTTACCATAAGCAGCTCTTAGTTTGTTTATATTTTTATCTGAAAATATAACATCAACATTCTGCTGCCACTCTTGAAGATATTCAGCTCTATTAACTTTATTAATACCAGTCATTATGTCAGTAGTAATAGTTCCAGCCAACCAATCGTTTTCAGGAGAAGGATAAGGTTTACCTTTTTGTATCTTAATAAGTTCGTTGCTAAAAATACTTAATTCTTCGTTGTTTTCTATAAAATCTGTTAATTCTTTTTGATCTGCTTTAGATAAACCAGGAACATCTAAACCTTGTTTGGACCATATAGATACTCTTAACGCGTCAGAGTATGTAAAGCCATCAAATAACTCTGTTCTTAACGTTTTAGGTATACTTTTAAAGTTTTTCTTTAGTTTTCTATAATCATTAGCTACAGATATTTTAGCTTGTGTTACAGCGTTTTCAGCTTTGTTAAAGGGATCTAACAAGTTTTCTTTAACCCATGCCATATCTCTATCGCCTTGTTTGTTTTTACCATAAAGTGGATACATTAAACCTGCAAAATCTTCAGCTGATGGTGGTATAAAATAACTGTAACCTTTAGTACCTGCTACTCTAAAAGATTTAGATTCTGAGTATTCTTTATAAGATTTTATGCCCGAGCTACGCTCTATCATTTCGTTAAAGTCAATGTTTAAGTCTTTTTCTTTGCTGTATTTAGCTAATTGAACTCTTGACTTAACATCTATTTGATCTAGTATTTCTTTTACAGCTTTTACATTTTTAATAGCATCATCTGCAAAATAAAAATTATTATAACCTTCTGCTGCCTTACCTATAACCCAGTTTGCTTTTGCTTGAGGACTTCCGTTTTCTAAACCAGTTATGTTTTCAATAGGTAAACTTAAACCAATACCATCTAAAAACATTTTGATACCTTCTGCGGCTAACTGAGGTCTAGCAGTTAAAACAAATATATCTTTGCTACCAAATTTACCTTGACGTTTTAAAGCTAAATCAGCTAATGGCCCTTTTTTACCATCAACAACTTTATTAAATTCTGTAAAATCAAAATCTGCCCCATTACTTTCTAGCTCTAATGATTTTGCAGCAAATTCTGTAGCGTTTATCTTAGATTTTTTACCATTAGGCATTGTAACAATTATCTTGCTGTTTGTTCTAGCTAATGTGTCATCAAAATCAAACACACTAATACCTTTTTCAGGAGAATTAAAATCTCTAGCTATTGAAGCTGCTTTATCATATTTTTCAAGATTTTGTATTTGACCGCTAGAACTAGTTTCTATAGAAAGTTTAATTCCAAAGTTATCTTTATTTACTTTAGCAGCCGCGTCCGCGTCCTGTAACAACTGTAACGTTGTTTGTTCGCCATCATATCCAATACCAAACTCTTCAAACATGTTTTTACCATTAAGTAAAACAATACTTCTAGGATCAATACCGCCATCTTGTTTAAAAACAATACTATTAAAATATCTTTGCCACCAAAAGTTTGTTAACAATCTCCAATCATCTGGCATACGTTTTTGTAAACTATAACCGGCTGCTGTTCTAGATTCTCTAAGCTTATCGTCCATTGCTTTGTCTAAAGCTATTAACTTATAATCTGCCATAACAGCATTGTAAACAGGTGTAAAGTTTGAATCAGAAAGTATAGCATCCATTAAATAAAGATACGCAGCGGTTGCAGGCATAGCATGCTCATATTCAACTCTAGTTTTTCCTTCTTTTCTAGCAGTTAACACGTCAGAGTATCCTGCAAACTGTGCACCTAATTTATGCCAACTACCTGTATCGTTTGCAACGTTTTTTAAATAATTACCCCACACAGGAGCAGAAGCTTTCTTTGTGTTTTTTATAGATTTATCAATTCGTTGCCAAAGCGCTTTATGTATAGCTCCAACTTGCTCGTTCCATTTTTCTATAGTACCATCTTTTATGCCTTTTTTTATTCTAGTTACATCTTTAAATATTGTAGTGTAATTTTGAACAGTAAAACTTACAAATTGATTTGGTATTATTTTTCCTTCTTTATCTAACTTAGGTATAGGATCTCCATACACTTGATTAGGATCGTCACGCATGGCTTTCATTTCTTTAACGTAATACTTCCATAAATCACTTTTAGACATACCACTACCTAATATTTTTGAACTAGTAGTGAAAACAGTCCCGCCACTAGGACCAAACCAAGCCTCAAAAGGCAATGTTGGTAATACGTATTTTTTATAATCTAAAACCAGCTGATCAACATCTGCAAAAGTTTTTAAAGCATTTACTTTTTTAGCGCCACCTTTAGTTAAAACTCCATTTATACCTTTTGTTTCTAAATTAAAAAGAGTATTACTTAAAATATCTATAGCGCTATTACCCATGTTAATAATTTCACTATTACTAAATTTAATAGTAGGATTAACATTTAATTTAGCAGCCATTTTAACTATTTCTAATTCAGGTCTACCTGATTTTCTTGCAGCATCAGGAGCTATATCATATAAAAGTTTTTGAGCTATTCCTCTAAAAAACGCGTCTTTTCTAGTTCCTTTAGTAGAAGGCCCAACATTGTCACCAAAGAAAAAATTATTAAGTTGAGCATCAGTTGGAGAGCCATGTTCATATAATGTTGGTCCTGATGTTCTAGACGTATTCTTAGGAAGTTTATTTTCTGCAATAGCTTTGTCTACTTCTTTTGGGCTTATGTTTTTCTTTATTTCTTTTATTAAAGTTTTAACTTCGTTGTTTTTGTCCATTTGAACTAAAACAGATAAAGGATAGCTTTTATATAAAGGTCCATTAAACTCTTTTAATAATTGCTTAAAGTCTGCAGTAGATTTAGCTCTTTGTTGTATAGCTTTTCTAATTGGGTTTTCTTGATTTAAAACAAATTGTTGATATTTTTTACTATCAACATCAGGTAAAGATCCTTTAAATGTTTCTAGAGCTGCTACTTCTATTTCGTCTTGAAGCGTAACACTATTATTATTTTCTATTGTTAATAGCTTTTTACCTCTTAATGTTAGTCCTCTACCTAATTTAGATATGTTTCTTTTTCTAGTTTTTAATTTATCATCAAATATTTCATCAGCTCCTTTGCTAGAATCTATAATATCAATAGCTGTACCTTCGCTAGTAACTATAGAAGTTGTTTTTGGTTGTTTAATATATTGCTTTTTAACATCAAGCAAAGCACTTTGAGTTCTACCTCCTTGACCTTTTGCATTTCCATATACAAAACTAAATAAACTTTGAAAACTACCACCAAACATAGGGTTGTAATTTTTTGTAATTCTATCTTGTACACCTTCTTTTATCTGTCTGTTTATATCTTGTCTTATGTTTGGAGGCAATGAACCTAGGCTACTGTCTCTAGTTATTAAACTGTTAACATAACTATTATACTTTTCGTTTGTGCTAACAATATCAAAAGCATCTACAAGATTTTGACCATTATCACTTGTTTTAAACTCTTCGTTTGATCTAAGTCTTTTACCTACAACTATATTATCAAAAGCTCTACTCATGCTTTTAACATCAATTTCTTCACTTTTCTTAACTTCAAGATCTTCTTCTTCGCTTACTGACTTTGTTTTAACAGGATCTTTTAAGTTTTCTTTCATTACATCTTCAGGTGTTTTACCACCTTCTTGAATACTAGGTAATCCTTTTTCTTGTATAGTTTTAAGATCAGCAAGTGAAAAAGTTCCGCTATTTATTTTATAACCTAAGGTCTTTAAAAACTCTACTATATCAGACACGTTTTCAAAAGAATTTGTTGTGCCCATAGCATTGTTTAATTCAGCGCCAAACAAAGCTGTCCAATTTTGTGTTTCAGTATCAGATTCTAAATTTAATCTACCTGACGCTACTTCTTCTATAAACACTGTTAATACTTCTTCTGGGTTTTGTCCTTGTGTTCTAGACGCCACTCTAAAATAAGCGGCAGAATTATTTTCAGCTAAATAAGTTAATATACCATTTGCAAGAGCTTGAAAATTTTGTGGGTTTTTTGCTATAGCTTCAGCTAAAACAGTATGTGTTATTTCGTGAACTGGGGTTTGTGATCTTCTATTTTTTAAAGCGTTAACCTCTGAAACAAAAATAACGTTTTCAGTTTTTCCAGAATTAGGATTTTGATATCTTATATTTATTCCATTAATTTTACCAGCGTTTATTAACTCGCTTTGCTCTTTGTAAAAAGCATCTATTTGTTCTTGACTATAAACACCTTGATCAGCAAGTTCTTGTAATTTGTTTTTAAGATTAATAAGTAAAATACCATTATCATCTGAGTACTCGTAAGTAACATTAACATCACCTTGAGCAATAGTAGTTATTAAACTAACAGCATTATCATTTGCTGTTTTTATTTTATCTATGGTATAAAGATCTGTAGCTTTTTGTTCAATTTTTGTTTCAGAGTCTTTACCTCTTTTTAAACCTAGTTCTGTAGAAGCTTTGTTTAAATAGTTTTCTCTAACCTGTTTTGTTTCTATAGAAAAAGTATCTTGAAAATCACTTAACCAATTGTTTCTAGCTATTTCATAATAATCAAACTGAGCTTTTAAAGATTTTAGTCTATTGTTTCTAACATCTGGGTCCATTGTTTTATCATTAAGCAATGACTCAGCTTCTACTCTTAAATCTTGTTGTGCTCTTAAAGCATCTTTATAAAGTTGTGCTCCAGCAGGACTAATATTATCTAAAACACTTTTACCTTTTTCTTCAATTAACGCATCTTGTTGAGCTGTTAAATCTTCAACAATTTTTAAACGAGTTTTATAAGGCGTGGTTCTTTTATCCATGCCTTCCATTTCTTTGTTAAGTATATGTATGCTTTCGGCTCTATCTCTATATTCTTTTAAATCGTTCCAACTAGAATAATGAGAATCAACCATTCCTTTTACAAACGGAACACTGCTTATCATTGGACCTAATAAACCTCCTGTAAAAGCTTGCTCAGGAACTCCTTCCATTATTTGAGTTATGTCTTTAGCTCCTCTAGTTATATCTATAACGTTTTGAACTAATCCAGTAGCTCCTTCTGAAACATACTCAGTAGCAAAAGCCATAGGTATCATATCGTAATTACCTCTAAAATAATTACCTATACCACCTATAAATTCTTCTTTAGCTTTGTTACCAGCAGAAGTATACGCGTTAGCAAGTAGCCTTTGTGTAGGTAAAGCACCTAAAGTCACTTCACTAATAGCGTAACCTAAAGCTGTTAATCTTTTTTCTAAGTTACCCGTAGTTGATTTAGCTTGTTCGTCTGCTATTTCTAAATCAGATATAGTTCTCCCGTAAGTACTAGCTCCTAATAAATATAAACCAGGCTTACCCATTGATATTTGTAACAAAGTACCTGTTTGACCAGCTAAACCTAAAGTAGCAAAGTTTCCTAAATTACTCCAACTGCCCTCTTTAGAAAAAGGATTTATATCACTTCCAAATTCATCTTTATATGCGTAACGTCTATTTAGTTCTTTATTATTTTTATCTCTAAAGTGGTTAAGACTTTGTTTGTGCTCTTTAAACCAGTCAGATGTTTCTTTGTATTTATCTTGTTTCCTTTCACTAGGTGAACTATCTAAATCATATACCATCTCAGCAACATCAATACCTGTTCCAGCTAAACTTAAAGTGGCATCTACAATACTATTAGAAGCAACAGCAACAGTTTGTTCAAATAAATCATAGTTTCTAGAAACAAAATCTAAATCTGCGTAAGCTTGAGATATATCATCAGAGGTTTGGTTTATTTGATCCATTGATTTTATCAAATAATCGCGCTCCATGTTAGCTACACTAATTAGGCTTTGATATTTTTGTAAAACGTTTTTTGGTACTTTATTTCCGTTTTCTAACAAAACTAATTCATCTTCTGGAACGTCTTTAAACATATCACCAGGATTTGTTATAGCGTCAGTAAAACTTGCAAGATTTAAATTTCTTGCTGAATTAGGATTTTTTATATAATCTATAGTTTTTTTAAGTACTTTAGAATCATAATCAATTTTATATTCTTTTTGTTGTTTTCTTAGTTCTATATCACTGTACAGCTTGTCTTTATATTTTTTGTTTTGAAAAGAATTACCAACATCTATACTATCAAAATACTCATTAGCTTTTTCTTTTTGAAGATTAAAAACTTTTTGTTCGTATATTTTTTTTCTAGTATATTTATCTACATTTTCTTTTGTAAGAGGAAGATTTAACTTTTTAAGTTGAGCTTTAGCTTCAATCATCTCTTTTTCATATGGTTGAACTGTAGTAGTGAAAGACTGCATAGTTTTCCCTGCCTCAGCTAATCTTGTTGTAGTTTTTGTTTTTGCTAGACTAATATTGTCAACTGCTGATTGAATATTACTTTTTTCTAAATCTGTTGGAATAACATATTTATCGTAATCTTTAATGTTTTCTTGTTGAGATATTTCTTTTATTCTATTTGAAACATATGCAGCTGTATCTTCTTCTGTAGCTATTTTTCTAGCCTTAGGCATTATTACCTCAACATCATCTCCCTTACCAGCATCTTTAAAAGCTTGCATGTAATCATTTATATCACCGTATTTTTCTTTAATAGAAGCCACGGTATATTCAACTCCGTCTATTTTTAACTTAGCATCGTCTTGTAATTCCAAAGAACCAATTTCCAAATCTGATACCATAGTAGGTGCAACTACTTTTTCTGACAGAGCACCCGCACCCGCTACACTGTCTTTTTGCTTTACTGGTTGTGGATCTAAACTCAAAAAATATTCTAAGTTTTCAGGATCTAATGTACTTATGTCTACTGGCTCGCTAAAACCAGTTGCTGTATAAAAGTTATTTTCCATGTGTTTTTGTTAATTAGTTTCTAATAAATCAAAAGCTGGTGTGTTTCTAAGGTCTTGTAATTCTTTAGCTCTACGCTGCACTTCTTTTCTATAAGCAAGCATTTGTTC
>Ga0181416_1000306_pt1 | contig 12831 bp, 13 predicted proteins | sample 39SPOviralmetaG_FD_130141 | JGI IMG/M metagenome (GOLD analysis project Ga0181416, IMG submission 130141) | Marine viral communities from the oligotrophic San Pedro Time Series (SPOT) site, San Pedro Channel, CA, USA - 39 SPOT_SRF_2013-01-16 | ecosystem: Environmental > Aquatic > Marine > Strait... | reverse complement strand
CACCATTTAATTACAGAGGCATTAAAAAAGTTCCAACTAATACTAAACTGAAAAAAAAGCACGACGGAGCAACCATTTGGGGTGATTTTGTAAAAAGAGGCATGAGTTTATTAAAAAAAGATGGTTATCTATGTTATATTACACCGTCTATTTGGATGAAACCCGATAAATCAAGATTATATCATTACATAAGACAATTTAAAATATTAAAATTACATGCTTTGAATAATACAAAAACGAATCAAATTTTCAAAGGTGAAGCTCAAACTCCATGTGCTTATTATTTATTAAAAAAATGTGCTCCTGATGGTTATGTAGACTTATTTGATTATGATCAAGATAAATATATAACTTATTCTCTCAAACCAGAAATTCCAATACCTGTTTTTGGATCATCAATAGTTAATAAATTCTGTAATAAAGTAAATACAACTAATAAATTGCAGGTCTTTAAAAGTAATTTGCCATCAAAAAATTGTATTCTAAGCAATGTTATAAAAAAGAATTATTATATTAATATACATACATGTAGGTTAAATAAATTGAACCCTGAATTAGTAATAAAATATTCATCAAAACCTTGTCATTTCTATGGTAAAACTAAATTAGTCATGGCGCATGGAATGTATGGATTTCCAACAATAGATAAAGGTGGATTGTATGGTATTTCAAATAGAGATAAGTATGTGATTTTGAGAGATAATATAGAAGATCTCTCAAAATTGCAAAAATTCTTTTCAACTAAAACAGCGTTATATTTATTTGAATGTACCAGATATAGAATGAAATACTTGGAAAAATATATTTTTGAATTAATTCCAGATATTACCAAGCTAGATAACTTCCCTGAAGACATCAATGATGAAACTATTGCTACATATTTCGGATTGACAGATGATGATAAAAATGCTATAAACTCTTTACATAAAAAAGAATATAATTATTTTGAGAAGTAAAGAAATAGAATTAAAAATGATATAGCCATAGTTTTACCAAAAAAAAAAGATTGTAAAACATCTAGTTCATCATATTCAAATTTTGTACCTACACCAACTTCTAATAAATGTTGGAATGGTATACATATAATTCTAGATAATCCCATAACAATAGCTATTGATATAGTCCTAGATAGAGCATTATGTTTTTTAAAAAACGGATGCAGGTTTTTCACAAACGAAATAATATTACCTAAAAAGAAAAAAGATGATATAGCTACTAAAAAAAAGAACATCGTAAAATAAGATATTTCTAAATCATAGTTGAAGAACATAATATATAATATGTTCTTAAAAAATATTTATAATCATTAACTTAAATTTAGGCACTGAAAATAAAGCTCCAAAAAGATATATTTTGAGAGAAAATTGAAATAAGCATATGTTAGTATACTTTACTAACAAACAATATGGAAGAATTAGCTGTTACAAGATTTAATAACAAAACATGGGAAGAAAATTGTAATTATAGAGATAAAAATGATATGAGTGGTTGTTGTTACGGAACACCAGTATTACTACAAATAGATATAGCTATAGGAGCACTTCTATATATATTAGAAATGAATAATGATAAAAATCAAATTATGGGTATAGGATTAATACGTAATCATAATAGAGCAGATAAACGATATTGTATTTATTCAGATGGTAATTATAATAGATATAACTATAGGAGTGACTACAGAATTGATAGAGCAGAATTTAAAAAGAATAACAATAGTCTACTAGAACTACTTGAACTGTTAGTTTTTAAGGGTTATACTCATCTGAAAAGAGGTCAGGGAATACAACTAGTAAAAAAAAAGAAATATAAGGAAATAGAAAGCAAATTCAGTAAAGAAGATGTATTGAATATGATAAAAAATTTATTTATAATGAAATATAGTAATTAAATACTAGCTGATGAAGCAGTAAATTCATTACTACCAATTTTTTGGTTACTTTTATCAGCCTTAGCTTTAGCTTTCGCTGCTTTTAATGAAAATTTCTTAGTATCAATTCTCCAAGTGCGAGGCCTGAATTGTGGTACTCTTTGATTATAAGATACACTAATAGTGCCTAGTTGTTCATTTGCATATTCTCTTAAATTTTCAAGTTCATCCACCTTTTCATTTATAGCTCCCATAATAATTATTTCTATACCAACTTGAGTTGGAGGAGCATCATTTCTAATATAATTTTCTATCCATCTAAATAAATCAACACTTACAACATGTATTAGTTCATAAATATGTACTAATTCGGTATATTTTCTACGAAGTTTATCTTTTCTAATAACATTATTCGCTAGATCTGCCTTAGATATTTGTTTTAACAAAAACCTAATTCTATCTGGTTCATGATTAGTATTATCTCTAATTTTTTGCCTGGCTCTTTGTAATTCATGATGTTGAATATGAGCAAAAGTTCTGTGAAGTTCTGTCATATCATCAATAAACTTACGGTACTGTTGTTTACAAGAACTGTCTTGACGATAATATCTATTTCTTAATGTATTTCTTAAGGTCCACCAATTAGGCATTCCTCCACATGCAATTTCTCCTGGATTTCTCATTGGTGCTCCACCTCCTGTTCTCTGATGTGCATAGAAATGTGGATTATGTACTACACCATTATCTACCATACCTGTTTTCCAACTAAACGCAACATGACATTGTGTACACCACATTTGATCACATCCTTCAATCTTAAAAATACGTTCTCCACAACCTGGACATGGTTTTGTAGTACTCTTAATAAAATCTGCTGTTTTGACATCATCTTCATCACATACATGATTATGGTTATTTTTATCATGACCAATAATTTTCAAACAATGTGAACAAGTAAATAATTTACACATTTCACATTTATATCCAGATGATAAATATCCTCTACAATCATCATCTGGACATGCCATAATAAATTTACGCTTTTCTTGTTCCTTACCTTCTTGATTACCATGATGATTTAAATTATAAATTCTAATTTCATTACGTCTTCTTTCTATTTCTAGATTACGAATTGTAAGTCGTAAATCAGAAATTTGTTCATTTATACCACTATTTTTTTCAGCTATCGTATTAATTTCATTAAATCGTTCAGCAGCCTCTACTGTCTCAGGCATACGAGCCATTTGTTGTTCTAACAAAATACCCTTCCTATGCTGTCTATATTTTTTTTCACACCAAGCTCTATTTAGATTCATTACAATAAAATTATCATCAAATGCTATTTTACATCCCATACAATGAGGATCTCCTGACTGTGTTGATAAATAAGTCCTAACACATTCTTTACATGCTAAAACTTCACATTCCTGATTCTTACAACTTACAGGTGTGCGGGTAGATTTATTAAAATCGTTGCAACATATTTGACATATATCATCCATGATTGTTATTAGTATTGATACGTATTAATAATTAATTAATAATATCAATTTTTTTACAATTAAACCCAAAAAACAAAGGGTGGTAATTCTTGACCATTATTTTTAACTTCTATAGGTTCATTTACAAGAGGACAACTAGAGTAAATCTGTTCTTGATAACCATTATCAATTGTGTAATTACGATTTGTTAAACTCTTTGAACATTTCACATTTACTATTTCATCAGCAACATTTTCATATATAATATTATCACCTGATAACCACCAATCATTATATGTCTTTTTTTTAAATGTTTCATATTCCAAACCAATTTTTTTTGCTTGCATTTTATCTAACTTCTCACCTATTTGATCTACAAAATTTACATAACTTTCTACTTTTGCTTTTTCATTTGCAACACCATAACTTATTTGATGTTGCATAACAGATGAATAAGGGGTTACAAATCTTTTATTACATGCTTGTAATATAACAAAGCCCATACTATATGCTTTATGAGCAATACAATTAAGATTATATTTTTGAACTTCATCAACTATCCTGGCACCAGCACTTACAGATCCTCCATTTGTATCTAAATAAACATATTTAGACCCTCTATTGACATCTTTATTTAGATCATATACAAATTTATTTGCTACTGTATCATCTATAGTACCACGAATAGTTAATACATTAGTAGTATTTAGTTGAATAGATTTAAGATTAGGAGAAGTGAAAGAATTCCCACTATTAAAAGTAGAAAATAGTAATGTAAAAACTAGAAATAGTTTACTTAACATATAATTATTAAGGTGTTTCTATCTTTAATATATTTAATATTTCAATTATATATTCGTTAGACAATACATCATTAATATAGTAAAAAACCATTCATTACTATATTAATGCGACAACAGCAGGATTTGAACCTGCGCGGGCGGAGCCCAATGGATTTCAAGTCCATCCCATTAACCACTCTGGCATGTTGTCATCCAATATAATTCATATATTATTATTTAAGTATTTTAACTAAAATAGAAATAAATACTGTCTATAATAATATAGTAATGTCTATTAACAATGATAAACATGTTGATATGAATGTTGATAATTATAGTCCAAGTGAATTATTTCAAATACTAGATATTCAAGATCCTACTAAAGAAAACATTCAAGAAGCAACTAACAAAATGATTCAACAATTTACAGAAGAAGGAAATATGGCTATGGTTGAATTTTTTAAAAATGCCGAAACAAGAATGTTAAATGATTTACCTGAACCAAATGATAAAAATTTAGTAAACTTTGATAATAAATTTAATTCGCAAAATACTGATGATAACCAGTTAGGTCAGTGGTGGAGTCAACAAAAACTTACACAATCTGACTCTATACAAGCAGATAAAACAACTGAGAGAAAACAAAGAGTTGGTCTTTATGATAATAATCATAATATTATGAAAAGAGAAAGATTAGGTGTTGCTAATAATTTTTCAGTACCAGTAGCTCAAGGTCAAATGAATCCTAATCTAAAAAATACATGTACTAGATTAGTGAATATTGACAGTCAATTTAGACAAAACTCATTTCCTGCTAAAAATGGTTTACCTTATGATCAAATAGCTAATCCACATACATCTACATATAGTAGTACTGATTTTACTGTAGATTTAACAGATTCATTAAATAATGTAATTTCATTAAAACTGTATTCTGTAACTATTCCTTACTCATGGTATACAATAGATGTTGCTTATGGTACTAATTGCTTTTTATTAGAAATAGATAGTAAATGGTATAATATAACATTAGATGATGGTAATTATACAGTAGAACCTGGAGAAGATACAGATATTATTGCAGCTTTGAATACTGAAATATGGAGTGTAACAAACTATAGTTCGGATAGTTCGCAGACTAGATGGGCTGAACCTTTTAAATATATAAAAACATCTGGAAAAGTAGTATTTACACCACCAGATAATACAACTGGTACTATCATATGGTATCTTTCAAAAGGTGAAATAAATAATACAGATATTTTTGACGTAGACCCTAAATTTACACACGATGATATGTGTACAATAACTTGTGGTATTGGAAAAAAAGCTAATTCTAATGTAGGTTATTTACTTGGATTCAGAAATACTCAATACAGTTGGGATACAGAATCAACCACAATAACAGCAGAAGCAATAATTAATCTATATGGTCCTAGATATTTAATGTTAATTTTAGATGACTACAATCAAAATCACCTTAATAAAGGACTAGTATCTATTCAAGACGTACCTAAAAAGGCCGATTTACCTTCATATTATGACCCTAATTTACCTTGTATTAATACAAAAATAGATCCTACACAAGGTGTTCTACAACCTTATCCTTATACTTTACCGGGAGGTCCTAGGAAACTTACAAAAGCAAAACAAGATACAATTAACTCCATAATGAAAGATCGTAGTCAGACAACAAGTAATAAAGTAAGATCAGTAACAGATTCAGATATGTTTGCATTAATACCAATAAAAAAGAGTATTAATACACAAATAGGGGAAGGGTTAACAGAATTCAGTGGTCCAATACAAGTAAATGAGAGAATTTACTTTGGTCCAGTAGACATTGACAGAATGCGTATAAGATTGGTTACTGATAAAGGGGATACTTTAAATTTGAATGGTAATGACTGGTCATTTTGTATGATAGCAGAAGTACTCTATCAATATTAATATCTAATATATATGTATATGAATCAATTTCTTAGTATAATAGGATTCTGGGGGCCGTACCTATTATTAGTATCTACATCATTTGCATTAATAATATATAATTATGAATATCTAAAAATATATATATTTTTTTCAATTGTAGGTACTATTCTAAATAGTATTATAAAATCTATAATTAGACAACCAAGACCTAAAAAACAACAATATTTATATAATTTTGAACATCATCAAAGTCATGGTCAGGAATTTGGAATGCCATCGGGACATGCACAAAATGTTTTTTATTCATTATTTACTGTACTTTTTAAACTACCTAATATTTATATAATTATTCCAAGTTTATTAATAGCATGTAATACATGCTGGCAGCGGTGGGTATATAGAAATCATACTATATTTCAAATAATAATGGGATCTATTACAGGTATAATAGTTTTTTGTATAGCTAATGAAATGTCAAATTTTAATTTGCATAGTAGTGTATAGTTTAAAAACATGTTCTTGTGTTTGTATTAATGTATCAGTTTGATCTGAGTGAAACTTATCTAACTGTTTTTTTAGTTTTTTGAAATTCCTTTTTATAGTTGTAGCACTGTTCTTAAATAAAGCCGCTATTTCTTTACTTCTTAGATCCATATCTTTTTGATTTAAAATTAGTTTAAAAAATTTAAATGCTAATTCTAAATTGGTGAAATTATTAGATAGTTTATGTAGAAATAATATAGGTTTGTTGTTACGTACTTCAAACTCAAAATCTTCTCTACCACATATACCAGTATTCATACTAACCATAACAGCACATTGTACATCATTATTAGATTCTCTATCAAGATCTCTATAAAACTTATCTATTTCAGACTTTTGTACATTTTTACTATAATTTTTATTTTCAACCATCATAACAATATCATCTTTTCTAACAATAAAATCGCCTCTTCCTGATTCACAATGTGTATCTTGAATCTCACTACTAGGAAATAAGAGGTTTAGCTGTTTATAAGTAAACTCTTCTCCTTGTTGACCTTTTAAAGTTGAATTTTGAGAGATTGTTAACTGTTGTAAATATCGTTCTTTTTCGCGATCCAAATCTTCACGTAAACTTTTTACGAGTTTATCCGATCTGTCTCTTTCTTCTGAAAGTCTAATTTGATATTTATCATCTAATTCTTGATATAACGAATTATATTTTTCATTACATTTATCACGCTGATTTCTTAAAGAATCTTGTTGTTCTCTCAAATCAACTATTTGTTTACTATATCTTGTATCATAATCTGTTTGAATAGATTCTTGTAGATCTGATTTTTGTTTGTTAAAATCTGATTTTAACTGACTCACATATTTATTGAGATTATCTACTTCAGATTGTAATAAGTTCTTCTCATCAGTATGTAGACTCTTGATACTAGTAATTTTATCTTCCCAATCCTTATTGTTCCAACATTGCATCTTTGTATTACCTTGTTTATAGAATTCTAATCCTAACTGTATGACCTTCAACTTATCTTTAGCATTTAATGTGTAAAATTCTTCAATAGTATTAGAATTTGGTACATAAACTTCAACAACTTCTTGTTCATCGCTACTTGAATCTGGCATTTATATTATAAAGTAATTAATAATCTTTAAATTACTTTATATAAAAATATGTAGGTAAAAATATTAGATTTTGTGATAGTATTATATAATACTATCATGTAATGGAAATCTCCAAAAATCTAGGTTTCATACATGATGGTTTTACAAAATAATAGAAACATTATTAATTTTATCTATAGAAAGTAAATTATCATTTTTTAAATATTCAGCACCATTAACTTTTAATTTCAATTGATCTAATTCGTGATTAGAGGATTGAAATTCATCTACTACTTCTGTTCCTTGAATAACTTTACCAAATGGAGTTTCCCATGGCGACTGACCTAACCAGTCTAATGTTCTAAAAGCTATAAATAAACTAGTTGATCTTGTATTCGGTCCAGATCCAGCAAAACATAAACTATACTTTGTCATTTTAACATTGATATTAGGATCATCTTCAATTGTATTTGCATGCCAATGTTTTTTTGATTGATCAAGAGATATACCAAATTGCATGACAAAAGCAGGAATTATTCTGTAAATAGGTATATTAGTGAAAAACTTATCTTTAACTAGTTGTAAAAATCTTTCAGCTCCAATAGGCGATAATGAAGGATCTACTTCAACTATAAAATTGCCTCTAGTAGTATCAAACTCTACTTTATACATTATATTATAATAATACTTAATATTTAATAATCATACTATAAATTTCAGCTTTTTCTCTCAAACTTTCATGTTTTTTAGTTGATTGAGTATGACCGTACTTAAGATTTATATTAAGTAAAGCAAATTTATCTCCAGCTAAAAAAACGGCACTATTCTTTATTTTCTTATAATATCTTAAAACTTGATCATAAATAACAAGAGTATCATCTATATTGGAATATATATACAAATTAGGATAATTATATGTATGATCTATATTTTTACTAGGATCATAACTACACATATAGTCGTATATAGCTTTATTTTTAGGATTACCCCATTCTTCGTATTCTTCAGTAACAAGTGGTTGGCAACTGTCAGTCATAGTATCAACTACTTCTACAAAAGGTACTCCTAAAATAGCTAAATTAGCCATTTCAGGTTTCATATTAATAACTGAACCTATTAATAATCCTCCAGCACTTCTTCCCCAAATAGTCAATTTATCATTAGTAGTATATTTATTTTTGACTAACCATTCTCCAGCAGCGACAAAATCATGAAAGGTATTTTTTTTATTCATAAGTTTACCATCTAACCAAGTAGTATAACCATTAAAAGAACTTCCTCTAATATGAGCATAACAATATATAAATCCTCTATCTACTAGACTAATAATTGCTGGATCAAAAGAAGGATCAATAGTATGTCCATAGGATCCATATCCATATAAAAGACATTTTTGATTTTTAATATTTGTATTTTTCTTATATATCATGGTAACATAGACATTTTTGTTAATTTGATGAATACGTTCAATATATTTATTAGGGTTATATTTCTTAGATTTAAAGTCGTAAACTACCTTTACCTTAAGTGTATCAATATCTATAGATATCAGTTTTGTAGGATGAATGAATGTAGTATATTTTAGTGAAATTGTATTGTTATTTATGTCTAGATTGGTTAAATATTGAAAATAAACACTGTATTTGGCATTTATAAGGGACAAATCCTTGATTTTTCTAGTAACTAGATTATAAAATAACAATTTTCTTTTCTGTTTCTCTCTAACAATAACAATTAAATAGTCACCTTTTAAAAACATTTTTTCGTATGTAGATTTTTTCTTATTAGATAGGATAGTTTCAAATTGTTTAAAATCATTAGTAGTAGAGATAGATGTTTTATTATAATATTTTTTTAGTACATACCATGTACCTCTCCAATGATCAATATAAACTCTATGGTGTTTTTTTGATGTCATAGTTTTTTTAATAGTATTACCATGAATAATGTAAGGTTCACATGAAGCATAAGTTCTAATATCAGCAGACACAAATTGTCTATCAGAAGAAAGATTAAATGATATCATTTTGCCTCTATTTTTTTCATGGTATACTAGAGTATGTTTCTTTGTATGAATATTATAGCTGTAGATTTTGGAAGGTCTAAGATCAATACTATCATATTTAATATAATAGATATATTGTGTATCATTAGAAAAAACAGTATTTGAAGCACATTTATGTGCTATTCTCTCAATTTTATCTGTATGAAAGTCTTTAATAAATAGATCAAATAATCTATCACCTTTAGTATCAATAGTATAAGATATATATTTTTCATTATTGGAAATTTCGTAATCTCCTACAAGAAAAAAATCATTTTTTCCTGATAATTTATCCCAATCTATTAATAAATGTTTCTTATTTTCATTGTAATAAAAAATTCTACCATAATTATCAGACTTCTTCTTTTCAATAGAGTAGCTGTATTTATTAAATAAAGTTTTAGGTAATTCATTATGAGGTCTTGTTTTATTTTTCATTTCAGTAACGAGACTCTTAACTAAATTACTATCTATATATTTTTGAGCCTGAGCATTAAATTTTTTGATAATAGATTTGTCTTTGTTTTTTCTAGTTACATTATTATATCGTTTTCTACATTTTAAAGTTTTGGGCATACTATAATATATATTTAAAATAAATTAGAATATATATTATAATGGGTTGTAGTTTTTCAAAAAAACAGTCTGAAAGTATAGATGTAGGGAGTCAGACATTATTTTCAATGCATAAAAATATTACAGTGTGGGAAAGAAATGATTATAAAAAAAGAACGAATAAAAGATATTGGGATTTAGTTAGAATCTGATTCACTAGGATTTTTACAGTGATAAATAGTTAATAATTTAGCACATTCAATAGGATTGGAAATAGTAATTAATGCATCTTTTTTCATTTCATCAATAATAGATTCTGGAGTATCTGTTTCAGGATGAATATAAAAACGCAATTTAAAATTTTTTTTATGTTCTAGATTATGTAGGGAAAGTGAAACGTAATTTTTATCAGGATATGTAGCTATAAGAGATATTCGTATTGCTTTACATAGTCCGGAGGATGATGAAATAGACATAAATACTATATATATAAATAAGAAATCAATTTAATATTGTTTCACATGAAGTAGAATTATTTGATTTTATAGGAACAATAGCTAAGGCAACAATAGTAGTATCATTGGGTAAATATTCATAATCGTTAATAATTTTCCCATCACAAATAAATTTCATAGTTTCCGGCTTGAAATGAGTAAGTTTAGTAGAATGAAGTAAATGTTTTATATTACCTACTAACATAGTCTCTTCAACAGCCAACCTAACTTTAAACCCAGTGCGAAGAGTAAAATAAACATCTTTAATCATTATTGTTTCTATTAATAAATAGAAATATTAAATAATCAAACTAATTATGGTTTTGATATAACATTTTTTAGTTTTGCACTAGATAATTCCTAAATAAAATAATATGCTACATTATGTGTAACATGTGGTTTGTCCTATAAAATTAAAAAATATACTCTTTTTCAAGACCCATAAAATTTTGAGAGTTTTGGATAGTAAATATCAGATTTATTAAATATAGGTTCAAAAACAGTGTTTTTTTTGAATTTTAAAGGACGCTCTAATAACCTTCCTCCAAAATTTATAAAATTTATGTAGGAATGTTATGTAGTACTAAAAAAAAGGCACTATTTTTTAAAGAAAAAGGTTTAAAATTATTTTCTTTATTAAAATTAGAATGGAAACATTGGAAACATTTAGTGACACTGAAAAAGTAGCACAACAATACTATTGTGTGTGTTGTGACTATACAACGTCACGACGCAACAACTTTAACAAACATTTATTGACACGTAAACATCAAAAAAGTAGCAATGGAAACATTGGAAACAAAAGTAGCACGGAAAATAACAAGCTTAAAGTGACTTACAATATAGGTCAAGATAATAAAGATTTTGTAAAATTCTTTACCACACAATGTAGTGAGAAAAAAAGTAGCAAAAGTAGCAAAAAAGTAGCAAAAAGTTATAATTGTGCTTGGTGTAACAAGTACTATAAATCAAGATCAGGTTGTTATAAACATGAGACCAAATGTAAGGGGCGTATAACAGAGAATAAATTATCAGAGTTAGAGAAAAAGATTCAAATATTAGAAAAAAATCAAAAAGAGAATACTGTGGTAACTCAAAATAACATAATTAACCATAATATAACAATTCAGTTATTCTTGGATGAAAATTGTGGGAATGCAATGCCATTGGATAGTTTTGTAAAAAATCTACAGATAACTATGGATGATTTAATAAAAACGAATCAAATAGGATATGCAAATGGATTAGGACAATTAATTGTAAAAAATTTACAATCATTAGAATTTGCAAAAAGACCGATACATTGTAGTGATCCGGAAAAGTTCAAATTTTATATAAAAGATGATAAAGAATGGAAAAAGGATAATGGAGAGATTGTGGGAAAAGCGGTTGAGAATGTCCGAAAAGAAGCAAATACAACAGTTGTAGAATATGTGAAAAATCAAAATGAAGTACCAGAAAAAGATATGACACAAATAATGGAGATAATTCAATCTTTGAATAAAATACCTCCAAGTATCCAAGAACAGAATCAAATTTTGAAAAAGATAGGAGATAGTGTAGTATTAGATAACAGTTTCAATGAAATCAACAGTTAATATTAAGTATTCAATTAAAAATATAGTTTGTTACGATAAATGGTAACAAATAAAACTAAAATACTTAAAATTAGTATTTCAATAAGAAATCAGATAATAATTTTATAAATGAGACCATAAATGGTAACAACAATGAGTTACATTATATTATGGTCAGTAACAAATCAACAAATATAGAATCAACAGTGATTAGAATTTATAATTTCTTACCATATATCGTAAGAAACTATAAGATTGTACAATAATTGTTATCAACAGACAATAAGATAAGAAAAGTACCGAAAAACAACATAAAAAAAAGAACTGAAAAAAAGTATCTCTCAAAGTTAGTTGCCAAATTGATCAATTTTTCCTAAATTAAATACTAAATTAGTTTTTTCGGTACAATTTATTTTCTCACGTAATATTGTATTTTGTTATTAGTAACTAAGTTACTTAACAGTGGCTTCGCCACATGCCAACTACGTTGGCTGTTAAGT
>Ga0181416_1000300_pt1 | contig 12942 bp, 12 predicted proteins | sample 39SPOviralmetaG_FD_130141 | JGI IMG/M metagenome (GOLD analysis project Ga0181416, IMG submission 130141) | Marine viral communities from the oligotrophic San Pedro Time Series (SPOT) site, San Pedro Channel, CA, USA - 39 SPOT_SRF_2013-01-16 | ecosystem: Environmental > Aquatic > Marine > Strait... | reverse complement strand
AGAGAATAATATTCTATGAAAATTTTTAGATTTACTAAAATCATCATAGTAAGGCGAGAGATTAAAGTCTGTTGGACTTGGCATAAATTATCTCTCTCTAAAATTCAACAATTAATTTTATATTCTCTGTCTGGTCGGACGCCCTTGTTATTGGCGACCTATTTTCTTGATAAAGAACATCTGTGTCAGCGTCAATTTCGCCAGAATTATATCCACTAGCAAAAGCAATATTATCAACAGTTTGTGTTGAAGCATCCGGTGTACCAGCCGCACTTGATGTTTGACCTGTAATAGCATTTGCACCACTAAAAGCAGTTAAGTTACCATTACTATCTACGCCTTCATCATTAAATCTTGTTTGTATATAATAAAGTATTTTATTTGTAGAATCATACTCTACTACTTTACCTACAGCACCTGTTGTTGCCTGATTGATTTCTTCATCTACTTGAAATGAACCAGGTGTGCCTGATAGTTTAACTGCCTTAGTGCCTCTTAATGTTGTTGCACTAGCAGCCGAACCACCTGTTTTTGGGTCTAATAATAATCCAACCCTTCTAAAATCGTTAGAAGTTGTAAAGTCACCAGAGTTTGATGATTCATCTCCTGTAAAGTCTGTGTTCATCATTGCATAATGTCCACCTAATTCTTCAACAGCGTCTTTACCATGACCACCTTTTGGTGGAATAATTACATCTAGTTCTGAACCAGATAAATTTGTTGCACCAGCAGTTACTATGTCTGCATTTCTAACATAAGCAAAGGTATAACCAGTACCAGCAGTTGTAACTGTAACTGCCGTAACAGCACCACCGGCTACTGTAACTGAACATACACCACTTGAACCATCACCTCTAATAGGCACACTAGCATGAGTACCGTTTGTACCACTAGAACCAGCAGTTTTAATTAATATTGTGTCTAATGCACCATCAACAGCTGCAGCTGCAACAGTTGAATCTGTTGATACATGCATAAAGTCTGTTGATAAAAAGTTTGTTTGTTCTGAAGCAGTTAATGAATACATATATTTCCACTTATAGTTATCACCTGTGGTTAAAATAGATGTTGATGTACCTGTTGGTTCTACTGTCGAAGCAGTATTTCCATCATTACTTAAACATTTATATACATGGTTTGATGAAGATAAAACATAAAAAGATGAATCGTTAAGATTACTAGCACCACTATTTGCCGATATAGTTGATGATGTTGAACCCTTAACATATTGTCCATAATCGTGTCTATACATATCATATGTTGTACCAGTTGTCCAATTTCTTCTTGGAACAGCTCTTGATACATCTGATGTTGTAATTCGTTTTGCAGCTATGATATCATCAAAAAAGTAAAATTCATCTGCTACTGAATCTACTGGTGTTAATGGTGATGAATCTGTGCCTTCGTATTGTGTTCTACTGTCGCCACCTGTTGATGTTGCGAAGGCTTGTGGTCGACCCATTGCCAAATAGTAAATATTTGGACTTGATTCTGAAAACGATTCCACAAAATTACTAGCATTGTGTAATCGAAATTTGTTAGTTATAATTGCCGGCATGTTTTTATCCTCAAACTTTAAATCTTACTATTATTTATAATGGTTTAATTATAGTTTACCTTAATTTCTGTAGGAAAAGTGATATTAGTTTTTAATTTACCACTTTCTATATCACCTAACACTATTCCTTCACCATCTATACTTGTGTTTTTAGTGCCTTGTACACCTATTGTGCTGAACATTGTATTAAATTCACCTATTGTTATTTCTTGAATATACTTTCTTTCAGTAGAATCATTACCTACAGCACCTGTTTGTGGTATTGCACCACCACTAAACATATACCAATGTCTATTCAAATTTCTAAATCTATTTCCTAATGCAGCCCCATTTACTAGATTTGTTATACTTCTGTGAGATAAATCATATCTTTCTTTAGATTGTATTTTAATTCTGTGTTCTCTTTTCAAAGTAACATCTCTAGTATTAGCAGTAAAGTGTTCTACTGTACTATCATCTAAATCAACACCTACAGCTACTCCTGGTGTGGTTCTTAATGTTGTGCCATCATCTACTGTGCCTAATCTACGACCAAGTATTGTAGAGAATAGAGTATTAATAATTAATGCAAGTCCAGAATGTGATACTCCAGATACAACGCCATCAACAGCACTAGACATTTTTGCATCCAATGTTGTTTCAACATTTACCTGACCTGTTACATAAAAACCTGTTGGGTGAATTGTATCTTTAAATGACTTACGCCAATCTACAATTGCACGACCTACTTTTATTACATAAGAAAAATCTTGATAGTATAAACTATCTTGTACTTTCATAGTTGATTCTGATATCTGACCATCTTCATTTAGATTTGTACCATCTGTATCTACAACAGTACCAACAGTTGTAGAAGCTGTAGCAGTATCTACTATTCTAATTGTTCCTGTTACACCAGATGTTCCACCTGTTAATGTAACTCTTGTATCATAAGTTCCTGTTGGACTTGATACTTCTAAAAGTCCTCTACTTGAATCCCAAGAAACTACTGTTGAAGAAATTACTGTTGAACCATCAGTTCCTAAACCAGTAACAGTTTCTCCTACTGTATAATTACCTGAAGCACCTGTTACGATTAATTTTGTATTAAGTGTTAATGTAGGTGGAGTTGGACTATCTTCATAATCTTTTCCATATTCTACAATTTTTAATTTTAAAAGTCTTCCTATATCTGAACCATATGGATGCAATGTTGCACTAGAACCACCACTACTTGTAATTGAAGTTGTAGGTAAAGTACTCATACCAAAACCAGAGTTTATAATTCTTACATCTGTAATATCTTCATTACCTGTTCCAGATTCTTGTACAAATTTATCACCTGTATAATTATCATTTTGTTGTGTAGCATCCTCTAAAATAATATGGTCAAAAGTTTCCATACCATATGTTGATATGTCTCCAGTTTCAGGAGCGATACCACCATTTACAACAGAAATTTTTGCTTGACAAGTACCACCTGTATCATGTGTAAAGTTTACAACATCTCCTATTGCATAACCACTACCACCATTTCCTACAAATATATCTGTTAGACTTCCTAGTCCCACTTCACCTACTTGTATATTTGCACCTACACCACCTGTTGCCGAAATGGTAACAGAATCAGATGTATCGTAAAGTGAACCACTATTACCTATACTTAATACTGAAGGTATTGATGTTACAGTTAGTTTTATAAATGTATCATCTGTATCAGTTTTTGTTCCTCTAATAACTTCATCTGAAGAAAAAGTTCCTACTAGAGTATCTTCATTTAAAATAAATTCACTTGTGTTTGCACCACTTATATTAAAAATATTTACAGTTTCGACAATAGCAGTAGCACCTGAAGTAACACCTGTAATTGTTCTACCGATTAAATCTGTAGGTTCTCCTACTGAAGCGACTGCTCTTAATATTTTTTTACTATCAAACTTTCCGTCTGATATTCTAAGCATGTTTTCTCTAGGATAAATTGTTTCTGAATTTTCATTAAACAACATTTTAAAAAATACTTCATTTGCTTTAGCAGTACCTTTTGCAAGATATACTGAACGAATATTTTTAATTAAATTTCTTTTATTAATATTTGAATCTAGTTTTTCAGGCAATGTTGCCATAAACTCATTTCTAAATTTTGTTAAGAAATTAGAAATAACTTTATCTGGATCCCTAAAGTTTGTAAGTTGTTGAATGTTTTGAACAGGATTAGAATTATAATTATCTAGAGTTGCACTTGCACCTGATGTGCCACCTGTTAAAGTTTCACCATCTATAAATTTATCTTGTGCTGATATATAAAGTTTACCATTACTTAAATCTTCTACAAGAACAGTTGCTGTTGCACCAGATGTGGCACCAGTAATTGTTTCTCCTTTTTCAAACTTACCATAAGATGATGATTCTTGTAAAACTTTATCACCAATACTTTCTTGTGTATTGCCTGATGAAATGCGAGAAGCATTTAATAATAAAACACTAGGTTCTAAATCTGTTTCACTTTCTAATAATACACCATCTGTTGATAAAACACTAGTAACAGATATTTCTGCTGATTCCATAAAGGTGTAATATTGTTTTACAAATTCTAAAAATCGTGGATGCTCACTTAAAACAAATTCAGGTGCCTGATGTTTTAAAAGGGTTGATATTTTATCTGTAAATTTTGCCATTAGTAACTAGATGATGTTGTATAAGTTGTTCCACCATCTGATGTACCACTTGCAAAAGAATCACTTTCAACAGTTACATTTGAATTTGCAACATCTATTTCTAGAATTTGGTCTCTTACAGGTATAACATCATTTGAAGATGGATTAACAGTCAATTCAATAACAGTAGAAGCACTACCTCTAATATTAGATATAGAAGCAATGTTTAATGATGTTATGGTAACTTGTCCTGTTGCATAATTAATTGTTCCTTGTGTATTGTTTTGATAAGTTTTAACACCACTTACTAAATAATACATTCTAACATTACCAGCGCCATCATCATTTAAGAACATTTCATTATCATTACCTGATATTTTAAATCCTGATGATTCTAAAATACCACCCATGTCTGTATTATGGCCTGAATGAGGATTATATAATGCATTTCTAAAATAAACTTGATAGGTTACTGCACTACTTAGTGTAGGTGTAAAATCTTTTCTAATTTTTAAAGTTGTTATGTTTGATAATATAGATGTATCTGTATCATCTATATCTTGCACTAGTTGTGAGTATCTAAATAGACCTTCAAATTTTTGTAATTTAGTTGTGCTATAATTTGTTATTGATGTTGTAACTAAAGTTTTTAATGTATCAGCAGTTTTAGTTGTAGCGTTTTCATCAAACTTAACATTAGATGTTAAAATAATAGATGTTGTTTCTGGCGTTACAATTACTGGTGTTACACTTGCAAGATTATATTTTTTTAAATTATTAACAATATTTAATTTTGATGTTTCTGTTAAAGTTGCACCTGATTGAGGTACAATACCTATATAAACTTTTCCATATACAGGTGTTTCAGCATCCTCTCCGCCATATGCACTTATTGATACTGCATTAGGATAAAATTGTTGTGTAAGAGTTTCATAATCTTTAACTGTAACAGCTCTATTCTGTGATTGAAATTGTAAGGGTGCATTAAATCTAATTGAATTATTTGATTGTGCTAATGAACCACCTTGTGCATTAGATACAGTTGCAATTGATACATTTGTAAACCCACCTACATTTCCATCCAAAGTAAATGAAGAAGCGCCATTACTTTCATCCATGTTAGTTGCAATATATTCTAAAATTACAATATTGCCATCTTCAAGGGATTTACCTAAAACACCATCACCAAAATAAACTTCATATCTACCATCAGCAGTTTCTTGTAAAAAATAAACTTTTGATGTAGAATCTAATTCTGTTAGTGTTTGTGATTTAGTATATGTATTTTGTGTTGTATCACTTGATGAGTTTTGCACAATAACATTTAAAGTTGTTGTATCTGCCTGTTCATTAGGTATTATAAACTTTTGGTCTATATCTGATGAATCAACAGTATATTGAAATGATACAGCAGTTCCTTCATAAAGTGTTACATTAGAAAATTTATAAACACCATCAGTTGGTTGTATTGTAATAGCTTCATTAGTTATAAAATTATAATTAATTTGGTCTATTGTAGTTCCAAATGTAGTTCCTTTTGCCATTGTAATTGAGGCAACAGTTGTAGGAACATTATTAACAGTAATATCAATAACAGCTTGTGGTGCTGATACAGATGTAGGTGTATAACCTAATTGTTTTGCTAATGCGACAACATTTTTACGAATGTCTGCACTATCTAAATATAATTCGTTTGATAACATATTGGCATTATATGCTAAGTAGTGAGTATTGTATGCTAATAAATCTAACAATACCGACATACCTGAACCTTCAAAATCATAATCAGAATATTCTGATTGATTCTGTAAGAATAGTTTTAAGTTACTTCTTATCTGGTCGTAATCTAAATCAGATACATCTAGTCTTTTACTTGTTGATGTTGCCATGTTATCTTAATCTCTCTAAAAATGTTTCTACCTGTATAGGTGTTTGTGTTCCTACAATATTAAATGATATTTTAACTGAATATGCATTTCGGTCCATCTGATTATCTACTATTACAGAAGTTAGTCTAATTCTTGGTTCGTAAAAATTCAATAATTCAATAATTTTTTGTTTAATAAATTGAGTTATAATGTCTGTTACAGGTTCAAATAATAAACCTCTAAGACCAGACCCCAATTCAGGTCTAAAAAATCTTTCATAATGATTAGTGTTAATTAAATTTCTAACACTTCGTTTAACTGCCTCAGCATCCGTGAGTTTATTAACATCTTTAGTTACAGAATTTAAACCAAAATCTAGGTCTAAATCTTTATACTGGCGATTTACTCTTTTGGTTTCGTTATTATTTGTAGCGTCATAGTTTGCCATATCGCTAACTATTTATACAGGTTATGCTGTTCTTTTCCACATATAGACAACAATATATGGTTGAACATTATTATGAGCGTCTCCATCACCTGTGGTACTAGAAGTTACGGCAGGTCCATTACCTGTTCCAGCGTCCCTAACAAGTTCCATATTACCAGCGGCGCCACCTGTTCCTGTGCCTGAATCATTAGAACCTACTGTATGATTATGTGAGGCTAATTCGCCAATTGTTAAAGCGTGAGTTTTTGAACCACCGGTTTCTTCTGCCGTATCAAAGTCTGTATCTCCTGAATCAATACCTATAAGAACACGACCTGCTCCAAAAGCAGTCCATGTACCAAATCCTAATAGTGTTGCTGGATTTGTTGCATTACTGGCGTTCATATAAATTGAACCTACAGGATATGCATTTGATATTGTAGCAGTTACACCTGATAATGTTGTAAATGAAACTTGACCTTCACCATTTGTAGACATGACTTGTCCACTATCACCATCAGTTGTAGGCATAACATATGTGCCGTCGCCACCTAAATGAGTTAGGTTAGCATCCATTTCTGTATGTGTTAATGCTGTTCCTTTTGTACTTCGTTTTGTTAATGCCATTATGCTATATCCTCATCTGATAGAGTTGCTTGTCCCAATACTTCATCACTAAAATAAACTCCTACATATGATATAATTATATTATTTATAGTGCCAGGATTATTTTCTAAATAATCTTCTTCAATATATTCAAATTTAGCTACTTGTCTGCTGAAATATACATCTGGGTCAATTCCACTTTGGTTCTTATCAACATTTAATGTTGCACTTTGACTACCATTTGAGAATGTATATTCAATAGTTGTATCTTCGCCAGCTGCTGTTATTATAGCTTCAGAAGGATTATCTTCTTCAGGTATTGTATATTTAAAACCAAAAAGATTATGTTCTCCTACTGATGTTGGGTCTTCTGCCATTATGCCCCCTTAACATTTGCTAATACACTTAAAGAACCCATAGCACAAAAGGTAGGTGGAAAACAATCTACAAAAGTTACTGTTGTAACTTCTCCAGCACCAGGCACAGTTTCTACCTCAACGCTAAGTGCTGGTTTTCCAGTTGCTGGGTCTATTGTTCTAGGCACATGTTTTGTTGTAGGACTACCTGAAACTGCAATCGGTTTGCCATTTACTAAAATACTAGTATGAACCGGTATTGCCATAACACCACAAAGTGAAAAAGAACCAAATGTTACAGTAGCTCTTTCGTTTGTCAATACACTAAGGCTACCTGTTGTAAAAGGCGTGGAATGTAGGCCTCCTGTTGGGCATACATGGGGCAGTATAAAATCTCCTACTCTAACTACTGGTTTACTCATACTACTATTTATACAAGAAAAATAAGTGAAAATAAAGCTTGACAAACTATGCCGTGTATGATAAGCTCATAAGTATGAAAATCGTGCAAATATTGAACAATTTAGACCAAATGAGAATCGTTCTCATTACACTAATTATAATTATTTTACTTTTCCTTTATAAATCAATGAGATGGGCGGGCAGAAAGTGCTTGACAAAGCTTTCGTAATGTCCTATAATAGTATACATGATACAGATAAAAAACACAAAAAAACAAGATTTCCAAGATACACTAAATTTAGACAGTAAATCTCAATTAGCAAAATTACTTGCTACTGAAAATATTACTGTTCAACACAATAATGTTGCTACTGCTTCATTTGATGTTGCAAATCGTGTATTGACATTACCTATATTCAAAATTAAAGATAAACATGTCTATGATATGTTGATTGCTCATGAATGTGGTCATGCATTACATACTAAAGTTGATGATTGGTCAGAAATTTCATCTGATGACAGATTGAGAATGGCTGTAAATATTCTAGAAGATACTAGAATTGATAAGATAATGCAAAATGCATATCCAGGTATTGTCAATGATTACAAAAAAGGTTTTGATAAACTTAATAATTCAAACTTTTATGGTCTTCAAGACAATAACATAAACGAATTATCAGTATTAGATAAAATCAATATGAGGTCTAAATCATTAGAAAGACTTGATATTGAATTTTCAGATGATGAATTAGAGATTGTAAAAAAAGTTGATAAGATTAAATCTTTTGATGATGTTGTAAAACTTGCAAAAGAAATTCTTAAATATCAAAAACAAAAAGACCAACAGCAAATGATGGATGTCGGTGATATTCAAATGCCTGATGAAAAATCAGACAATGAAAAAAATGTTGCTGGTGAGAATACTGATGGTGAGAATACTGATGGTGAAAATTCTGAATCAGATGATTCTAATAGTTCCGAAGATGGTGACCAAGAATCAGATGATACTAATGGTAATTCAGATTCAGATTCAGATTCAGATTCAAAAGAAAGACAAGAAGATGAAACTTATTCAGAATATCAAGATAGACTTGAAAAATTAGCAGAAAAAGAAAACTTAAAGAAAACTGCTTCTATGGCACCACAAGATATGGATGATGACTTCGGTATTACTAACCAACAATTTGAAAAGGCAGTTCAAGAATTAACTCAAACTGGTTCTAGTAATCAAAGACAGTATGCAAATCTACCTAAACCAAATCTAGAAGATACTATTATTACTTACAAACAATGGTTTAAAGACTTCGGTAATAAAGTTGATAATAATTCAAGATACAAATCTGAAATGACTAATAGATATTCTAAATTCAAAAAAGATAGTATGAAGACAGTTAATTATCTAGTAAAAGAATTTGAAATGAAAAAGTCTGCTAATGCATATGCAAGAGCAAATACTTCTAAGACTGGTGTTATTGACCCAATGTTGCTCAAAAACTACAAGTTTACAGATGATATATTCAAAAAATTGACTGTTATACCTGACGCTAAAAATCACGGTATGATTATTCTAGTAGACTGGTCAGGTTCTATGTCTGAAGTATTACCTTCTGTTATCCAACAGTTGATGAACCTTGCATGGTTTTGTAGAAAGATTAATATTCCATTTGAAGTTTACGCTTTCAGTAATTATTACAGATATGATTATGATTCAAGAGAGAGAAATTTACCAAAATCTTTTGACATGAAATCAAATGATATATTTTTCAGTAGTTTCAACCTAGTAAACTTTATATCTCACAAAATGAGTAATCAAGATTTTGAAAAAGGTATGTTAAACTTATACTTAACATTAGAATCATATGATTATAGAGGTTATAGTCCTCAACACATAATTGATTGGTCAAAATTCAATGAAGATGGTGAATATTTAGCAAGTCCTATTAGTATACCACAATGTATGCAATTAGGTTCTACTCCTTTAAATCAGGCACTTGCTACTATGATTGACATTATTCCAAAATTCAAGTCTAAATACAATATCGAAAAATTATCATTTATTACTTTGACTGATGGTGCTTCAGATAGTGGCGACGGTATTGTTGATGAGGTTAGTAAAGATTCAGATGGTAAAACTCAAATATCTAAAACAAGAGGTGACGGTAAATGGATTATTAATGTTAAAGGTAAAAACTTTGAAACTAAGAACACTAATTATCGTTCAGAAGCAATGACTGGATTATTACTTAAAGTAATCAAAGAAAAATACAATACTAATAACATTGGTTTCTACTTAATTCCTAAAAAGTCTAGAAGACACCTAACTTGGGCAATTGATAACTATGATTCTAGAGGTAGATACATTGGTTATGACCTAGATGATGTAATGAAAGACTTAACTAAAAATAATGTTCACTTAACCCCGAAAACCGGTTATGACAAGTATTTTATTACAGTCGGCAACACTAGAGTTGAAACTGCTGACTTGTCTAGTCTTGATACGGACGCTAAAACTTCCGATATTAAGAGATTATTCAAAAAATCTATGACCGGCAGACTGAAATCTAGGGTCCTACTCAATAATTTCATTGATGAGGTCGCATAATCATGAATTTTAATGAGAATAAGTCGCATTTGGCGAAAAAAGTGAAAAAAAGTGGGATTTCGGGCAGAAAAAGCTTGACAAAGGTATCAAAATGTCCTATAATGGACACATAAACTATGAAAAACACGAATTTTAATGACGGAGACACTACTATGACAAAACCAAACGATAAAAAACAAGCATTTTTAGACGCTTGTATGGAAAAATTTGACGCTAATTCAAACGGCGACCACATTTTGACTATTCACCAATTGAAAGAGGTTGCTTCTACCTTCGGTATGAAGTATGCACCTCAATGGTTAGTCAAAAACCCTGCTAATAAAGTGGGCAAGGCACTTTTCAAGTTGCCTGCATTAGGTGAAATTACTAAAGTTCATGCTTCTAGACTAGTTCAAGCGGCTGAACAATACGAATCGCCTAAAACTGAAAAAATTGATAATACAGAAACTAAAACTGAGGCCGCTTATGTTGTTTCTAGTTTGACAGGTGATATTGTTCCTGAAAAAGACCCTAACTTTGTTTCTTTTGGCGATTATAGTTCTGTAAAATCTATTATCGCTTCTAAAAAATTCTATCCAATCTTCATTACTGGTTTATCTGGTAATGGTAAGACATTGGGTGTGACCCAGGCTTGTGCCGAAAAGAAAAGAGAGATGATTAGAGTTAATATCACGATTGAAACTGATGAAGATGATTTACTCGGTGGATATAGATTGAGAGATGGTCAGACTGTTTGGCAAAATGGTCCAGTTATCGAGGCGATGGAGAGAGGTTCTGTTTTACTTCTTGATGAGATTGACCTTGCAAGTAATAAAATTATGTGTTTGCAACCAATACTTGAAGGCAACGGTGTATTTGTTAAGAAGATTAACAAGTTCATTAAACCTAAACTTGGTTTTACTGTTGTTGCAACAGCGAATACTAAAGGTAAAGGTTCTGAAGACGGTCAGTTTATCGGAACTAATGTTCTAAATGAGGCGTTTCTAGAAAGATTCCCAATTACATTTGAACAGTCTTACCCAAGTGTTAGAATTGAAACTAAGATTATTAGTGGTATGTTAGAAACTGAAAATGTTCCTGATTCGGCGTTTGCTGAAAACCTAGTAAATTGGGCTGACATAATCAGAAAAACTTACAATGAGGGTGGGGTTGATGAAATCATCTCTACTAGAAGATTAGTTCACATTGCTAAGGCATATTCAATCTTCAAAAACAAATTGAAGGCAGTTGAAGTTTGCACAAACCGTTTCGATACTGATACAAAAGAATCGTTCATGGATTTATACACTAAGATTGATAGTGGAGTTAATCCAGAAGATTTATTAGAAAAAACGAATGATAATTCCGATGATATTGAGGATGATGAAGATAGTCAATCTGTAATCTAAAACATATCGACAACATTTCATAGTGTGTCCGAGTGCCGATTTCATGTCGGCACTCTCTACATGAAAAGAAAAGAATTTAACAGGAGAAGAAAATGGATATAACATTAATATTAACAATCATACAATTAGTTGTGATATTAGCATTACTAATGACTGCCGGCAAAATCGGTAAGATACTTGACCGAGTTCAAGGTAGTGTAAGAGTTGTGCGAATTAATTTAGACCAGGTGGACAATAATCTTGACCATCTGATTAAACAGATTCGTGAAATTGAGGATAATAAATGAAAGTAGAAGTAAGACATGGTAATGTGGAACAAGCATTACGAATACTAAAAAGAAAAATTGCTAAGGAAGGACTAATGAGAAGATTGAAAGAAATCGAACATTATGAAAAACCTTGTCAAAAGAGAATCAGAAAAAATGCTCAGAATGTAAAGAATGTTCGTAAAGCAGAATCAAAGACTAGACTAAAACCTAGAAGTAGAAGAAATTACTACTAATACCCCACCAAATAAAAAACCCTAGGAAGCCTCTTTCCTAGGGTTCATCATTATTTAATCATTCTTTAGAATTATTATAATACGAATTGATGTATTACAACAGCAATAACAATTGCTGTAATCCAATTCTTGATTGACCAAGACATAGGATTTGAAAATAATTCCATTACTAAAGTTTTAAGAGTATCCATTAAATAACCTCCTTTTAATGATTACAAGTTATATTTATGTATCGGAGGGTGTCCATTTACCAGAAGATTTTTGTTTACCTTGTAAATCTGCAATAGCAGTTTTAATAGCGTCTTCTGCTAAAACCGAGCAGTGGATTTTCACTGGAGGTAAAGCAAGTTCTTCTACGATTTCAGTATTTTTAATTAGACTTGCTTCAGTTAAGGTTTTACCTTTTACCCATTCTGTTAATAATGATGATGAAGCGATTGCCGAACCACAACCATAGGTTTTAAACTTGGCGTCAATAATCTTATTATCATTGTCCACTTCAATCATTAATTTCATTACATCACCACATGCAGGAGCACCAACCATACCGGTTCCTACATTAGGACTATCTTTATCTAACGACCCTACATTTCTAGGGTT
>Ga0181416_1000295_pt1 | contig 13030 bp, 15 predicted proteins | sample 39SPOviralmetaG_FD_130141 | JGI IMG/M metagenome (GOLD analysis project Ga0181416, IMG submission 130141) | Marine viral communities from the oligotrophic San Pedro Time Series (SPOT) site, San Pedro Channel, CA, USA - 39 SPOT_SRF_2013-01-16 | ecosystem: Environmental > Aquatic > Marine > Strait... | reverse complement strand
TATAAAGTACCATGCCCACACTGTATGCAGACACAAGAATTAAAATGGCAACAAATAACATGGCTCGAAAATAAACCTGAATCAGCTTCGTTATCATGTAAGCATTGTGCTGCAATAATACCTGAAAGTAAAAAACAATGGATGCTACAAAATGGCGAGTGGGAAGCTCAAGCAGAATCTAAAAGAGTTGGGTTTCATATCTCTGAATTGTATTCACCCTTTAGAACATGGGTTGAGTTAGTCGAGGATTTTCTCGAAGCTAAAAAATCACCTGAACTGTTACAAACATTTATCAATACCACACTAGGCGAGACATGGAATATGGATCAGGGCGAAGAAATAGATTCAGATGCCCTGCAAGACAAATGCGAACAATACAACCACGAAGCAATACCACAAGAAGTCTTAACCTTGACAGCAGGTGTTGATGTTCAGGCTGATAGATTAGAAGTACAGGTTATAGGTTGGGCTGACAACTTAGAAGCATGGGTGACAGAGTACAAAATCATTTGGGGTAATCCTGCTACTCAAGAAGTCTGGCAAGAGCTAGATGAGTTCTTGCGCAACTCATATCAAACCGAAGATGGTAGAAGGTTAAACATAGCTGCCGCTTGTGTCGACAGTGGACACATGACAGATCAAGTTTATGGCTATACAAGGGGTAAAAACTCAAGAAGGATCTTTGCTATTAAGGGTGCATCGGTAGCAGGCAAACCAATAGTCTCAAAACCTCAGTTTGTGGGCAGAAGAAAGACAGCGCTGTTTACTGTTGGTGGTGATACGGCTAAAGAGTTCATACATGCCAGACTAACAGACAAGAAAACCAACTTAATACACTTTCCCAATACAGTAGATGAAGAATATTTTAGACAATTAACGGCTGAAAGAAGAGTGCCAAAGATATACAAAGGCAAGACAACACTCGTCTGGAAGCAAACAAGGAAGCGTAATGAGGCACTAGATACCTTTGTTTATGCTCTAGCAGCAGTAAATATCCTACAGCCTAACTTCGAGAAGTTAGCAAATCGTGAGCAAAATGAACAAATACAGCCCAATAAGCAAGAGAAACCATCAATTATTCAACAAAGAAGAAGATTATTCAGAAGAAAGCCATCAAACTTTGCTAATTCATGGAAAGAATAGCTATAATTTAGGTTAAAGTATTTCACATGGCTAATTTATTTGATAGAGACAACTATCCAAATCAAGAACCAGACACATTAGTTGTTGGTGATCGTTGGGTTTGGCAAAGACCTGACCTTGTAACAGACTATCCTACAGACACCTATGCCTTAACTTATGAGTTCCATGAAGACAGTGGTGGTGGTGGCTCACACAAGTTCACTATCACAGCTACAGAAATAAGCGACAACTATCTTGTCGAAGTCGGCAGCTCAACGACAGCAAGTAAGACAGCAGGTGAGTATAACTGGTATGCTTTCATCACAAGAAGCGCAGATTCAGAAAGATTTGCTGTTGATGAAGGACACACAAAAATAGAGCTGAACTTTGCTAATACAAATGCAGACAACAGAAGCCATGCCAAGATATGCCTGGATAATATACAGGCTGTTTTAGAGAACAGAGCTTCACAAGATCAGATGTCTTACTCGATAGCAGGAAGATCGCTGTCAAGAATGTCTGTCGATGATTTGTTTAGGTTTCGTGATAGATATAGAGCAGAATACAACAGAGAAATAAAACTCCTAAGAATCAAAAATAAACAAGATACTGGCAACACAATTAAAGCGAGATTTTAAACATGGCAATTTGGGATAATCTATTCAAACAACGCAAGAAAACCAACAAAAAACAACGACACTACAAAGCAGCACAATCAAATAATCTTTTTGCTGACTGGATCGGTGGCTCTAGTAATGCAGACAGCAACATTAAGTTCAATCTTAGAAAGATTAGAGATCGTTGTCGTGAACAAGCAAGAAACAATGACTATGCTAAGAGGTATCTTCAGCTTTTAGTTACAAATGTGGTTGGTCAGAATGGCATAAGGATGCAATCAAAAGCTAGAAACGATGACGGCAACCTAGATACTATTGGCAATCAGGTCTTAGAAAACGAATGGAAGAAGTGGTGCAGAATAGGTAATTGCACGATAGACGGCAAGATGTCTTTTGTGGATGCGCAAAAACTATTCATTGAAACATTAGCAAGGGATGGCGAGGTCTTAATTAGACACATCACTACCAATAACCCACTTGATCCTTACAGAATACAGTTCCTTGATGCCGATTACTTAGACGAAGAAGAAAACAAAACCCTAAACAACGGACAAGAAATCATAATGGGTGTCAAGCTAGACAAGTACGGCAAACCTATCACTTATTATCTCTTTAAAGAACACCCACACAACAAAGGCTTCAATAATTACGATAGATCGCATATAGAAGTACCTGCTCAAGACATCATTCATGCTTTCCAAGCAGACAGACCTGAACAAACTAGAGGTCTGCCATTTATGACTACTGCATTGTCAAGAATGAAGATGTTGGATGGTTATGAAGAAGCAGAGCTGGTAGCAGCTAGAGTGGGTGCTAGTAAAATGGGCTTTTTTACCTCACCAGCAGGTGATGGTTATACAGGTGAAGATACAGATGACGATTACACACCTGTTATGAACGCAGAAGCAGGTACATTTGAGCAGTTACCAGATGGTATGGACTTTAAAACCTTTGACCCACAACACCCATCATCAGGCTTTGACGGCTTCCATAAGTCTATTTTAAGAGGTATCGCTTCTGGTTTGGGCATATCTTATGTCTCACTAGCCAACAATTTAGAGGGCGTAAACTACTCATCTATTAGACAAGGCACACTAGAAGAAAGAGACAACTACAGGATCTTACAAAGATTTATGATAGATCACTTCATACAGCCTGTTTTTGACAAATGGTTACTACAAACCATGTCGTTTAAAGACAATTTTATGCTACCACCTGATAAATATGACAAGTTTGCTGACAATGCTATCTTCGTACCAAGAAGCTGGGGTTGGATTGACCCTGTGAAAGAAGTTAAAGCTAATATTGATGGTTTAAACGCAGGTGTAGTCACTATGCAAGATGTCCAAGCTAATTATGGTCGTGATGTTGAAGAATTGTTTGAACAACACAGCAGAGAAGAAGAAATAGCCAAACTTTACGATGTTAAGACTGCTTATCAGCCATTTGGCGCTATCAAGATGCCAATAGATGCTGAAATACAAGACGATGGTGATGAAGATGAGCAAGGGGAGTAAAAGACGACCTAAAAAGGTTAAACAAGACCAATTTGACAAGAATTGGCAGCAAATATTCGGCAAAAAGAAGAAAAATGGCTAGTTATACACCCACTAAAGGTATGAAGTCAGAGGCACAGAAGGGCTTAGACTGGCGCAGAGAGCATGGTAGGGGTGGCACAGCAGTAGGTATAGCTAGAGCAAGAGACATCGTGAGTGGTAAAAACCTGTCAGAATCTACTGTTAAAAGGATGTATTCTTTCTTTTCTCGGCATGAAGTAGACAAAAAAGGCGAAGGTTTTACCCCAGATGAGGATGGTTTCCCCTCCAATGGGCGCATAGCATGGGCTTTATGGGGTGGTGATGCAGGTTTTACATGGTCAAAAGCCATTGTAGATAGACTTAAAAAGGAAGATGGTGATAGAATGGCAAGTAACATGAGTAAAAAAGAAGCAAGACATATTGAAAACATCAGGGAAACTGAGGATTCATATATAGTAGAGTTTGCAAAAAAAATCGACATGGAAGAAGTGGTTGAAGAAAACGGCTACAAAGATGACGAAGAAGAAAGAGCAGCGCCAGATGCTTTAAGTGTTGGCGATTTCGTATCTTGGGACACTTCAGGTGGCAGAGCTAGAGGTAAAATAGAAAAGATCGAAAGAGACGGCAGTATCAATGTGCCAGATAGTGATTTTACAATTACAGGCACAGAAGATGACCCTGCTGCTCTGATACAAGTCTATAGGGGTGGTGAAGCATCAGACACTAGAGTAGGTCATAAATTCTCAACTCTAACAAAAATAGATCCAATCAGAATGGATGAAGAAGAAATGGCAGAAGAAGAGGAGATTATGGAAGAAGAAAGAGCAGAATCAGATGACAATGTTGCTCGATTCTATGCAGACAATAATTTACAAAGAGCTTTTGAATTTGATAGAAACAAAATTGACGAGGACAAAAGAACCATTGAGATTGGTGTCTCTTCAGAAGTGCCAGTAGAAAGAAACTTCGGCTTTGAGGTCTTAGGACACAACGAAGAAGAAATTGACATGGAATTTATGGGTTCAGGTCGTAGCCCACTACTATTAGACCATGATCCAACTAAGCAAATAGGTGTAGTAGAAGAATTTGCTATCGACAGACAAAATAAAAGAACAATAGCTAAAGTAAGATTTAGTAAAAACCAACAAGCAGACGAAGTATATAGGGATGTGCTTGATGGTATTAGACAGAACATATCCGTTGGCTATCAAGTCAACAGTATGAAAAGAGAGGAATCTGAGAAAGATGGCGTTCCCATCTATAGAGTTAATTCGTGGCTTCCTCTTGAAGTTTCTGCTGTTAGTGTACCTGCTGACCAGTCAAGTCTTGTGGGTTTTGCTAGAAGTAAAGAAACACCAAAAATTGAAATTAATTCTAATAAGGAAATAAAAATGGAAAATGAAAATAAAACTCCAGAAGTAAATCCAGCAGAGTTAAGAGCAGATTTTGCAAAAGAAGCAAAAGCCATAATTGACTTAGGTGTACAACACAATAAGAGAGATTTGGCTAATGAAGCTGTTGCAAATGGCGCATCACTAGCTCAATTTAGAGGATCTCTTCTAGAGACAATCGCAAACGATAAGCCGCTTGATCTACCATCAAGTGTTGATATGAATGAAACCGAGCAAAGAGAATACTCTTTAATCAAAGCTGTGCAAGAAACTGCTCAAGGCAGACTATCAGGTCTAGAGAAAGAAGTTTCAGATCAGATTGCTTCACAAACAGGTAAAGCTGCTAGAGGATTCTATATGCCAACAAATATTGGTTTTGGCAAAAGGGATCAGACAGTAGGCTCTAACACAGGTGGTGGGTTCTTAAAAGGAACAGATCATCTTGGTAACGAGTTTATTGATGCTCTTTATGCAAACCTAGTTATTGGACAAGCTGGTGCAAGAATTATGACTGGCTTACAAGGTGACATTAGCATACCGAAGCTATCAGCTTCAGTAACCAATTCAGCTTTCGTAGCAGAAAACGCAGCGCCTTCAGAGGGTGCAGGAACATTCGCACAAGTCACAATGTCACCTAAGACATTGGCTGCTTATGTAGATGTTTCAAGAAGATTAATGCTTCAATCAGACCCTTCAGTAGAAGCTGTCTTGAGAAATGATGTTATTAATACTTTTGCTAGAAAGATTGACGAAGTTGCTTTAGAAGGTGGTGCTTCAAATCATCCTTCAGGTATCATAGCTTCATCAACAGGTAATGTTGAGGCTCTAGGTACTAATGGTGGTGCTATTGCTTACAGCAACATTGTTAGTATGGTAAGCAAAGTAGAGCAAGATAATGCTATCTTGAATGATGCAAGTGTTAAGTTTATTGGTAATCCAAAAGTTACTGCAAAACTTAGAACTACACCAAAACAAGGTTCAGGTGTTGAAGGTAACTTCATGCTAGATCCTGATGGCAAAATGATGGGTTATGACTACCTATCATCTACATTAGTTCCTAGTGATCTTACAAAAGGTTCAGCTTCTAATGTATCAGCATTAATATTTGGTGACTTTAGTCAGCTAATGTTAGGATTCTGGTCTGGAGTAGACGTAATAGTCGATCCATACACAGGTTCAACAGCAGCGACAACTAGATTAGCGTTCTTCCAAGACGTAGACGTAGCTCTGCGACATGATGATGCTTTCTCAGTTTGTAAGGACATTGTTACTTAATTAAGTTTTTACTTAGTCTAGGGCTACTTCGGTAGCCCTTTTTTATAGGCTTTTATTGTATAAGTATAAAAAAGTATACTTTTTTGCATAAAAGTATTGTATCTGTGTCTGGTTTTGCTACTATTTAGTTATGGAGATATCAAATATGAATAACATTGTAATAGAACTAAAAGACGAAATTGAAGTAAGAAAACTTATTTCTAACTATATATATTTAACATCAGACGATGTTGAGAGAATCGAAGAAGGTCATCAATGTTTAATTGATGCTAAAGAATTAATCATGGATGAATATGGTGTTAAGTGGTCAGTAGCATCAGCTAAAGTTAATGAGATACTACATGAAATTACATAGATCAATGTCGTAATATTTAGTTAATTAAGTAACTGTTTGAAGCGTTTTGAAATGTCAGCACTAAAGAAGTAGCAATACGGAAGCGATTTTAAAATAGCACTAAAGATAACAGTTACTTTATTAGAAACCATTAGGGCTACTTCGGTAGCCCTTTTTTTATGTATAATAAAATTATGAGTGATACAAAAATTAAATTCGTGTTCAATCAAACTTACTACTATGGTGGTGAGAAATACCAAGCAGGTGATTCTATAGACATAGCTAAGAAAGATATAGCTGAGTGGGATAATGTCCAGTTTGGGAATGTATATAAACCTAAAGGCAAAAAGGATAAGTGATGGAAGTAGTAGCTACAAGAAAGGTTTGCTATAACGGCACTTGGTATAATTCAGGTGACAGTTTTATTTGTAACCCTAAAGACTACAATGGCTTGGAAGCAGCAGGGGTAGAAGCAGTAAAAGGTAAGAGCAAAGCCAAATCAGATAAATCAGCAAAGAATATTAAAACAAGATAATGGCGCTAGAATCAGCACAAGATTTGTTGAACTTCTTTGATACAGATACACATGGCTCAACAGCCACAGTTACAATCAATGGCAGTGCATCATCAATTAAGGTCATTATCAATAAAGAATATTTTGCTATTGCTGGTGAATCTGTCGATATCGATGGCACACAACCAGTAGCAACTTGTCGATCTTCAGATGTCACAGGTATTGATACAGCCGACACTATAGCTATTGATGGTGTAACATATAACATCGTCAATATACAGCCAGACGGCACAGGCATGACGATGCTCATATTACAGGACTAATTATGTTAAAAAATTTACTAAGCACAATCGCACCAGCATTAGGTACAGCACTAGGATCACCACTGGGTGGTGCAGCCGTCAGCATGATAGCTGAGAAGTTAGGTGTACCAAACAATCAAAAATCAGTAGAGAAAGCAGTACAAGCAGCAACACCAGAGCAACTACTAGAATTAAAAAAGGTAGAGAAAGACTTTGAAGTAAAAATGAAAGAGCTAGATGTCGATGTCTTTAAACTTGAAACAGAAGATACCCAAGATGCAAGGAAGACTTTTGCTAAAGACTGGACATCAAAATTTATGGGTTTAATAGTTATAGGTGGCTTCATGGGCTATATCTTTTTAGTGACTATACAACCACCTGAACAAAACTCAGAAGCTTTAATAAACCTAGTGTTGGGTTACTTAGGTGGTTTAGCTTCAGCCGTAATATCTTTTTACTTTGGGGCTTCACAATCTAAAAACGATTAATGCCAAAGAAAAGCAACGCACAATTTAGCAAAGGGCATGAGCCAACAGCAGGTGTCAATGGCAAAAAGACCTCACAAGGTCGCAGAAACTTTGGCAGCTCTACAATGAACAAGCACAAACGCAGATCCTATAAAAAATACAAAGGTCAGGGCAAATAAGCTAAGATAAGGCATGGCACACAAAAGACAACAGATCAGAGAAAGAGTAGCAACAACCCTGACAGGTTTGTCTACCACAGGCTCTAATGTCTTTCAGAGCAGAGTTTATCCTATTGAGAACACTAAACTGCCCTGTTTGTTAATATACACAAGAGAGGAGACTTCTGAGCCTCTAACAACAAACCCACCAAGAGCAATAGAAAAGATATTGTCTTTAGTAATTGAGGCTTATGTCAAAGCAAATGCTAACTACGATGACACTATAGACACTATTACAGAAGAAGTAGAAGAAGCATTATATGGCGATAGATTGATAAATAATCTAGCTTTAGACAGTTTTTTAGTTAATACTGACATTAGTTATAACGGAGAAGGTGATAATCCGTTAGGAATTGTTGTAATGACATTTCAAATCACTTATCATCATACAGAAGGAAGTATTTAATTATGGCAACATTTTCAGGTTCAGCAGGTGTAGTTAAAGCAGGTGGCGCAGTCATTGGTGAGATAAGATCATTTACTGTCGATCAAACAGGTGACACAGTAGAAGATACAGCAATGGGCGATGCAGCACGAAGTTACAAAGCTACCCTCAATACATTCACAGCTTCAGTGGATGCGCTATTCGATGACACAGATGCAGCGCAAACATCAATGACTATAGGCGCAAGTCTAGCATTTTTGTTTCAACCAGAAGGCAGTGGTTCAGGTGCATATCAACTATCAGGCACAGGTCTGGTAACTGGTATCTCACAAACCCAAAGTTTTGATGGTTTAGTAGAAAGGTCATTTACAGTACAAGGTACTGGCGCATTAACTATCGGCACTGTCTAGTATTGAAAGCAATAGAACGAGCTAAAGCGCACTTCAATACCTTAGAGGTCAAGAAGATTATCGTACCTGAATGGGGTGACGATGATGTACCCCTTGAAATCTATGCCAAGCCCTTAACCCTACAAGAAACATCTAAACTCTATCGTTTAGCAAAAGACGATGATATGGCGATGTTGGCTTATGTTTTAATCTACAAAGCCTTAGACAATAATGGCGATCAAATCTTTTCTTTAGAGGACAAACAAACACTACTTACTAAAGTAGATCGTAATGTCCTTATCAGAGTATCCAACGAAATCATGGCTGAACAGCCACCTGAAGAAGTAAAAAAAAGTTAGCCCAAGATCACAACCTCTATAACCAACTAGGATTAGCCGAACTTCTAGGCAAATCTCTACATGAGATTCAGCAAATGTCCATAGAAGAATACCAATTATGGACAGCTTACTTTAGAATAAAAGCAGAAAGACAAAAAAATGGCTAACCAAAAATACAAAATTGAATTAACCGCTTTAGATAAAACTAAGAAAGCCTTTAGTTCAGTCAAAAAAGGATTAGGCGCTGTTAAGAGTGGTGCTGTAGGTGTTACTAAAGTTCTTGGTGGTGTGACATTGGCTTTCAGTGCTGTCGCAACAGCTACAACTTTAGCAGCTAAATCATCTTTTGATTATATAGATGCTATTGGCAAAGTTTCACTAAGAACTGGATTGGCTGTACAAACAATACAAGCATTAGAGCAAGCAGCTATAGAATCAGGTGCTTCTGTTGAGGAAACTAGGAAAGGGTTTGAAAAATTTTCTAGAAGTATCGGTGATGCATCTAGGGGTTTAAAAACACAAGCAGATATCTTTAGAGACTTAGGGGTAGAGATAAGAGATAACAATGGCAATGTTAAAGACGCAGACACAATACTTAGAGATACAGCGCAAGGCATATCGCAATTAGGTTCTGAATCAGAAAGAGCAACAGTATTGGCTAATTTATTTGGTAGAGCAGGTATAAAATTATCTGAAGTTTTTAGAGATGGTGCTGAAGGTCTTGATGGTTTTGTAAGCAAAGCACAGAAATTAGGAATTACTTTAGACCAACAGGCGATTGATAATGTGCAAGCATTTAACGATTCCTTTTCTATATTGTCAGCACAAGTAAGAACAGTCAAAGATAAAGTTTTCGCCGAGTTGACACCAGTTTTAAACGCAGTTGTTGTAAGTTTTTCTAATATGATGACTGCAACAGATGATGCAGAAAGCGGTGTAGATATACTGGCACAGAGAATATCTAAAGATTTGCTTTTGGCTTTTGCCGACCTTATAGAAGCAATAGGTAAAGTTGATGAAGCTTTGTCAGGGGCAGGTTTTTTCCTAGATTTCTTTTATAAAGCACCCTTATTAATGGGTTTTTCTGTTGAATCAATCGTAGAAGGTACAAAAAAGATAAATAGAGAATTCGCAAAAATGCGAGGTGAAACAGTAGAATCTGGTAATAAATTTGTGAAATTAGCAGAAGATATAAGAAACACCTCTAAGCTTTTAGGTACAGAGATTGTTCCAAGCATTACATTGACAGGCGGAGCAATGAAAACAGTAGGCGAGGGAGCAGAAGAAGTTGGTGCAGGTTTAATAACACTTACAGACCAATTATCGCCATTAGCTAAGTTAAAAGCTGAATTTCAAGATGAAGCATTTGATAATGCTATTGAAGGTATATGGGTTAAAGGGTTTAACGATGCAGCAGATGCTTTGCTTAATTTTGTAGAAAATGGGAAACTCAATTTTAAAGACTTAGTGCAATCGATTTTAAGGGACATGGTTAGACTTAAAATCAGACAACAGATGATGGGCTTTTTTGAAACATTTAATATTCTGGGTCTAGGTTCTGCTACAGCAACACCAACACCAACACCAGCAGGTAACTTTAATGTATCAAGTTTCGATAGTGGTGGGTTCACAGGTTTAGGCAATAGAGCAGGTGGTATAGATGGCAAGGGCGGTTTCCCTGCAATCTTACACCCTAATGAAACTGTGATAGATCACACCAAAGGGCAACAAGTAGCACAAGCACAACCAGTTAGCATCAATTTCTCAATACAGGCTACAGATGCAGCAGGGGTTGATGAGATTATAGCTTCAAGAAAGAATCAGATCGTGGCTATGGTTTCACAAGCTATGAATCAAAGAGGTAAGGTGGGCTTAGTCTAATGAGTGGTGCATTTCCAACCAGCAAGAAGCCTAGAGTGTTTAATTTCGCTTCTAACAGACCAAATACGACAGCCTATACCCTAAGTGGTAAAAGGTCAGTAAAACAGTTTGCAGCGCAATATTTTAGCTTCAGTGTGCAAATGCCACCTATGATACAAGCAGACTTTCAAGCTTTTCATGCTTTTTTAGTTAAACAAAAAGGATCTTTTGATACCTTCACCTTCCAATACCCACTAGAAAATCAAGGCGCTGATAAGGCGCAAACAGATATATTGGTCAACGGCACAGCAGCGATAGGTGCAACACAAGTACCTTTAGATGGTTTTACTAACTCAACCACAGGTGTTTTGAAAGCTGGTGATCTAATTAAGTTCGCTAACCATAACAAGGTCTATATGGTGACAGCAGACGAGAGTTCTAACGGCTCTGGTGAAGTAGCAGCCGTAGATATAGAGCCACCCTTACAAGCAGCCCTAGTCAACAATGAAGCAGTCACAGTCAATCAGCCATCTTTTACAGTAGCTTTAGCCCAAGATGATGTGCTGTATTCTACCGATCCTGCTGGGTTATTCACACTATCTTTCGATGTTAGAGAGGTCTTATAGTGGCAAGGAATATAAATTCCAATATCCAAACCTATATTCAACAAGAAGGTGTGCGTATTGTGCATCTACTAAAACTTAGCACATCAACCAATATCACTGTCACCAATCATGTCAAAAATCTTGTGTATGATTCTGTGACCTATCAAGCAGGTGGTAACTTTTTAGATATACAAGAAGTACAAGAAACAGGATCTTTAGAATACCAAAATATGTCTATATCTTTACAAAACATTACTACAGCAACTAGAGACATATTCAAAGGGGAGAACTTTGTTAATAAAGCAGCACAAATCTATGTAGCCTTCCTTGATGCAGATGAGACTTTATTAGATGCTTATTTGTATTTTGATGGCAGTATAAGTTCAGCCTCACTAACACAAACCAAAGATAATTTTGCTGTCAATTTAGAGTTAGCTAATCAATGGCGCAACTGGGATATTGTCAAAGGTCGTAAGTTCACAGGTGAATCACAAAGGTCTGTTTATTCTAGTGATAAGGGTTTAGACCAAGCCCATGAAGTCAATGAAGATGTGAGGTGGTCTAGATAATGATAGAATTTTTAAAGAATGTTGGCGCAGCGATAGCAGCTTTCTATCAAAAACACGAGGTTGCCATTCAGCTTGGTCTTATGGCAGCACAGGGCATACAAGCCCACAGAACCAATAAAAAGCTGAAGAAGGGTCAAGATATACTATTGACTAAATACGGCACAGGTGACGGCATACCTGTGATCTACGGCACAAGAAGGGCGGCAGGAACAGTTGTCTTCATGGAAACAGTCAATCAGAAAGAACTGTTTGTGGTTTACGCTATTGCTGTTGGTGAGGTAGATGACATTGACGATCTTAGAATAGATGGCAGATCAATCAACGATACTTCTGTTTATCGTCAGGGTTTCACCCTACGCAAAGAAGGCAACTACTTTGGTGGCACAGTAGCTAGTGAAAACACTGCTGATATTGCTAATGTCTTAGGTGGTGCTGGTGGTGACAACCCTAGAATGGTTTTTAATATTCATCATGGCTCTAGCTCACAAGAAGCTGATCCAATGTTATTTCATGTCTTTGACGGCAGTGCTACTTCTAGACCTGATTCTTGGACAGCAGATCATAAACTGTCGGGTATAGCTTATATAGCAGCTAACTTTGAATATGATACACAAGGTATGTTTACAGGCATACCAAACCTAACAGCTAGGGTTAAAGGTAAAAAGGTCTTAGACACTAGAACATCTGCCACTGGCTATTCAAGTAACCCAGTTATGTGTCTTAGAGACTACCTAACCAATAACGAGTATGGCAAAGGGTTATCTGCAAGTGATTTAGATGCTACTTCATTCAATACAGCAGCCAATGATTGCGATACTAGTGTGCAGACCATCACACATAGCTCAGTGCCAGTCTTATTGGCTTCAACAGTAACAGATAGAGTTAAACTGCAAAACGCTTCTGACTTCAATAAGATTAAGACAGGTACAACTGTTAGTTTTGCTAGTGGTGGTACAACCTATTTTAGTGGTCGTGTTTTAGACAAGGATGCAACAATATTCAGAGAAGAAGGCGATTCAGCTACTTCCTACGGACAGCACTATTATTTATTAATGGATGAGGGTGCTGTAACTACAGCTATAACCTCTAGTACGACAGGTACTATT
>Ga0181416_1000294_pt1 | contig 13070 bp, 14 predicted proteins | sample 39SPOviralmetaG_FD_130141 | JGI IMG/M metagenome (GOLD analysis project Ga0181416, IMG submission 130141) | Marine viral communities from the oligotrophic San Pedro Time Series (SPOT) site, San Pedro Channel, CA, USA - 39 SPOT_SRF_2013-01-16 | ecosystem: Environmental > Aquatic > Marine > Strait... | reverse complement strand
CTTTAGCACGCAATTCAGCGTTCTTTAATACTCTGTCATTTGCCCATTCTGCTTCTTTTAATAAACGCTCATTAGCAAAATCTATTTGTTTTGTTAAAAGCTCTTGCACACGCTCTTTAGCTTTTTGAAATGCAGGCATGGCTTTCTCACCAGCCTCACCAACCGCGCCAAGCATCTTACTAACATCAAAACCTTTGCCAGCTTTGTTTTGCATAAGCGCCAAACCAAACGCCATAAGCGCATGTGATTTGTCGGGCTCGCCACTAATATTTACACCAGTGGCCTCTGCAAACTCTCTCATGTAATCTTCTTTAGTTAAAGCATCCGGGTCTTTACCCTGTAACGCCGTAACGTCTTTCATTGCGCTTTCAAGCAGCGCACCATAAGGGTTGTATGGCTCATCTGTTTTACCACCAGCATCACCAGTGCCTGCGCCAGTGCCAGCCGCTCCAACTTGAGCCGTTTGGTTGGCGTTAGATGACTCAGACCCGCCGTCTGTTGTCGCGCTTGTTGTAGATTTTGCCCCACTAGAAAGTTGACTAATTTCGTCTTGCTCCATCTCAGCAAGTTCCGCTTCAGTCATAAGAGGTATATTAGGGCTTACAAAATTTTCTTTAATGGCTTCCCCTTCACCAAGCTCCATTTCTTCACGCTCTGCTTGAGTCTGCCTGGGAATGCTTTTTTTAGCTAACGCAGCAGACAACTGACTTAATTCATCATCAATGCCGAGGGCCGGGGATAAATTACGCCTTATTCCAGCTCTTTTAAACTGGTCTATTTCACCTGCTACACTGGCTTGTTTTCTATCAGTGGGCAATGCTGCATATTGACCAATACCCTTGCCCGCTTTGTCATACATACGACCTACATTTAGAATTGATTGCAAAGGGGCTCTGACTAAAGCATCTGATGTAAATTGACCAGCTTTCGCCGCGCCGCGTAACAACTGGTTAATACCCTCTCCTAATTTTGTATCTGGCTCAAAGTATTGGTCTGGCACTTCACCAAATATATCTGCGGTGGTAGGCAGTTGAGGGCCACGCTCAAGAAGCATTTTTTTAGCAGTTTCGCCAGCAATTCTTTGACCTGTTGGATATCCAGCCTGTTTATTCTGTTGCCCCGTTACACCACGGGTAAATCCCATGTCAAACCCGCGATTTTCCAGGCTTTCAATAATGTCAATTAATGAGGCCACAATGCGCTCCCTTACTTAGCTGTTGCGCCGCCCAAGCCAGCGCCTTGAAGCGCGGTGTATGCTCCAACACCTTGCAAAAACGGGTTAGCGCCAGGAGTTGTTGCGCTTTTAAATGTGCTAGATAGGCTGCCTGATGGTGTGCCTTTTAACAGTGAGCTACCAAGCTCCAACCGCGTAAATGGCTCCATAATACCTTGCATAAGATTTTGTCTTTGTGCGTCCAATTGTGCCTGAGTTTGGCGCTGACCAATGCCGCCAAGCTGTGACAGCATACCGATGTCAGCACGGCCTAACTCTGACTGTAAGCGACCAATGTCGCCGATGCCGGATGCTGCCTGCCCCAATCCACCGAATAATTGTGCGGCTTTTTGTGAAGCGCCAACTGCGGTATCAAATCCTTTAGAAAGAAACTCACCAATCTTACCAAGCCTGCGACCTTCCATTTCTGCGGCTTGAACTCCTTGTCTAGATCCCCCAAAAGCACCAGATTTAAATGCTTGTGCATCTAAACCTTGCTGACCAATAGCTGCCTGTCTATTGATTTCGTCAATAACAGCATCTTGGTATGGGTTCATGTAGGACTGTATGCCCTTTTGAGGGTCTAACATGCCAAGGCCTTGCGCTATGCCTGATGTTGCAAGCTGTCCTGCTGTTTGAACAAGTGGTTGAAACATTCCAAACTGTTGTAGCGCTTGTTCTTGTGCGGCCAATTGCAGTGGATCAAAACCAGCTACTTGTTGTTGCGGAAGGCCTAACCGTGTATCTAGCAAACCTTTGGATGTTTGCTTTTCGCCATCAAACTCTCCAAAAGCAGACTGAAGAAGTCGTTTCTCAAGCCCTTCAAGATATGGTGATAATCTTTGTACCTGTTCTATGGTTTGAGTAGCCATTATGCCATCCTCTCAAGGTTATCCATCATGCCATACATGCGGTTTATGCCCTTGCGTAAGTTGCCATCTCCCATGCCTTTTACAGCATCACGAGTCATAACAAACTCACCAGCCATTAACATAGCAGGAACATCATCCTTTGTACCAGATCCCTCCGCTGGGTCTATGCCACCGTTACGGCGAGGAAAATTCATTTCACCTCCCTTTGCTGCGGTTTGAACCATTCCAAGGCGTTTTAATAACTCTAATCTTTGCTCTCTTGTAACACCAGACCCAAATGGTGTTTGTATGGTTTTAAAGTTATTAATCATGTCCATGATAGTGGGTTGACGATTTCGCTTCATTGCCTCTCCACCTTCAGCATAATTTATGCCCCCTAGTTTACCCCCAGGGCCACCTGCGCCAAATGGCCTACGCTCAAACTCGCCTACAACTTCCTCATCATCGTCACCTGCCAGCAATTGAGCAACAAGGCCAGCCGCTACACCTTCGCCTAATTTTGTATTTAAAACCTTAAATAAAAGATTGTCACTATCAACGCCTATACCTTCTAAAAGTTTTGCTGACATTGTATCAGCGGCTACAGGCGCAACTACATTTGCAGCACCCGTGCCAGCCCCACCCCTTATAGTATCTTGAACAGCTTTTTTAGCCATTTGGTCAACACTTACCCTGCCACTTGATCCAATTGGAAGTTTTGCGCCTGATCCAGATAATTGTTCGGCTCCTGCCTGTTGACCGGGAAACATTGCGCCAACACCAGCCCCAAGCGCTCCAGCTAATAACGCATCTTTTGGTTTACCCCCCATAACCAAGCTTCCAACCCCAGAAGCCAAGCCCCTAGCTAAAATAGGGTTCATGCCAGTCATTAATCCTGGGGCAAAAGTGCTAATCGCTATGGGAGCCGCTACTTTTATCAGGTCTTTTAGTTTCATTATGTCACAACCTTTACTGTCCCACCATCATTATACAACGCTCCGGCTTCTAGGCCAACCTCTGACGTGGGCAGATCAGTGAGCGTTATTTTTGTGCCTCGTAACTCACCTGGGTTTTGTAACTGTACCACAATTTGCGTTAAAGAGCGAATTAACTCGTCAAAGTAAACACGGTCATATTCCTCTGGAGGCAACGGGAACTGTGGTAAAGGTACATTACTAATGCTCATCGCTTGCCATCCTGAACAATCTCAACTCTTGGTGAACCAAGTCTCCAGTTCATGAGAGCGTTGCTTGATTCAACTCTAACACCAAAAGCTCTGCCCCTTACACGAACAAAGTTCTGTGTAGCGTTGTCCCCAACGTTTACTGTCTTTGACGTTACATACCCTGTTCCAGGGAATCGTTCACCCTTTATAGTAAACACAGCTTGGTTTACAGCGTCTGTCTCAGAATTGTTAAAGCTAATATCTGGAATAAGTCTTTGTACAAACGTAAAGTTTTCACCATCCCCGATATCTATTGGACTTGATTCAATAAATGATGTCATAGCAGTGCCGTCATCATCATTAGTCTTTTCATGGTTGTAAACTAACGTAGCAATGCTTGCCATTGGATATTCATAGATACCTTTGTCAATCCAAGCAGATCTGCCAAATGCGCCTACATACCAAATTTTCTGCTCATAATTGTAAACTACATACTTATCATTTTCTGTTGCTGAAGCAGATGGATAGAACCAAAATACTTCACCAAACTCAGAGTTAACTCCTGCTACAACTTTTTCAAAAGCATCTTCATTTAAGTCATTGAATACATGATCTCTAACGGTGCAGGGTATTGGCTGCACACGACCTTCATAAACATAAAACCTGTTCTTGCCCATCCAAAACACTGCATCTTCTACCGCAACCGCACCCATTGGTGATATAGCTGTTGTATTGGATGATATCCTGTTTATGCCAAAGGTAAACGGCGGACCTATAAACTGCATACTGTGAACAGAGGTGTCAGTTAAGACAATTATTTCTCTGCGTGTTTTGATTGCCTGTACTATTGTTGAGCCGTCCTCAACTCTCAAGTCACCTGCGGTGTTCGTTGCAGTAGGATTCCAATCAAAAGCGTTTTCTTGACTACTAAACCTGATTAACAATCTATCTAAAGCAGTGGATCCTACAGGAGTAGTACCAAACGACAACACATGTCTGTCGCTTGTAACCATGACTTGCCTGTTTCTTAAAGGTACAGATGTACTAAAGTCGCTTATCTTAAACGCTCTGGTAGACACGCCGTCATTTTCACGCCAGAAAAACAACTCCCCGCCTCTTGGACAAAGTATTAAATCTTCGCCAAAGTTGTCTTGAGTATATATGCGAAGACCTGTTGTTGTAGATATTTCTTCAGACGATGCCAGACCCCAACCGTCTGCACCCCAAGTTCCTGCACCCCAACCAGAACCTAACAACTGCGTTGTTGAACCCCTGTTAAGTTGATATTCAGCTTCAATTAATCCTGAATCAGTTAAGGTAAATCCAGCGTTTGCAGATAAAGTAATCGTGTAGGTGTCACTGCTGGGAACGGTTGCAACTTCATGTTCTTTAACCAATAAGGTAACCAAAGAACTAAACTGTGAAGGCAGTTCACAACTTGTGAACGTAACAAAGTCACCCTCTAACGCCCCATGACCAGTGTGGTTTATTGTTACTGTTGTGCTGTTAAAAGTGCTTGTAAATGTAATAACGGCACCTGAAACAGGTGTTGCGTTGATATGTACGGTTACAGTGCCAAGGCCGCTTGTTGATGAAAACCCTAAAGGAGAAACAGTTACGTTTGTCATATTTCATCCTCTAATTGCCTACAGGAACAAGAACACCTGGTTCTATAGATATTTCAACTGTACCAAGAACTGTTACACCAACAATCTCTGTGCCTGTGTCAACCACTTGTGTTGAATCAAGTGTAACAGAACCAACGGATGCTGTTAAACCAAAACCTGTATTTGCCACATCAACATCAACTGTTTTCTTAACGCTAAGTCTTATAGGTGTAACGTCATTATATGTGCCACCAGATTCAATGTAGTATTTTCTATCTGTGCCTAAACCAAGAAATTTATCGCCAGCTAAGTTTGTCCAAGTATGTAAGGTTCTAGGCGTACCAAGATAGGTGTTGTTAGATAGTTTTTCCCAACCACCTATTTTTTCAGGATAACCAAAACGAAATCTAATTTTGTCACAGTCGTTCCAGCCACCCTCATTACTGTATGACGTTGTTTCTTTATTAATTCCAGGCTTAAACTGTAGTTTGGCTAAAGGCATTTAAAGACCTTCTGGTGCAGTAGGCCAATCATTTATCTTTGCAGGTGTGCCATCTTCAGAACTCTTAAACAATCGAATAAAACCATCTATGTTTGGTGCGCTGTTGAGTGCTGTCTCTATTTCTGCACATTTAGCACGTACTGAAGACCTGTAATCCTGCACTGTATCAGGAATCGCTGAACCAGCCTCTGCCTTTCTGGTTACATACCAATCGCTAGACGACAGCAAACTGTTAGCAGTTTGTTTGGTGGTTGTAACCCATTGAGTCTTCAGCCCCGTTGATACCGTGCCATCACTATTAGTAACATCATCAAGTGATTTAGCCGTATCAGCATCCCAATAAAAACGGCTGTCAAAAACGGCTGGTGGGTCTTCCCATGTTAAGCCAAAAGATTTTTTGTCAGCGTCTGACCAGCAACTTGCCCAGTTTTGAGGGTGTTTTAAACCATCATCAGAGATCCAACCCCGTCCTTCTTTTATAGTTCTTGAATTATGTTTCCAAGGCATTTTTAACTCCTATCGAGCATTAGAATATTTAAAAGGTTGGTCCGCAAAGGCAAGATAGATGTATGTAACAGCACTACCGCCGTTAGCTTCAGAGTAACTATTTCTAAGTTTAAATCCATTAGACAAAAAGTCTATTGGAACGCCTCTGGTGGACTCATCATCTGCCGCTTGATCAGCTTCTAATTGAAGAGAAACTGGGTTAATTGGAGACCTTTTTTTGTCATAAATAGTCCAATTATAATTACTGCCACCTGTGCTTGCGGCTTTTACCATGACCCATGCGGGACGAAATCCTAAATGAACATAGGGGCCATCAGTAGTATTAGTTGATGTATATTGACCAAACTTGCTGTAGCCATCAACGCTGTGAAAACAATAGGCTATATAAGTTGCACCAGAGTTATTTGAGGAATAACCAGTGCCGCCAAGACTAAATACAGAAGATGTTGGCGCAGTATCATTCCAGACCACTGTATCATAAAAAGCATCATCATCATTTAATATTAAATAGCCATCTTCTGGTGAAGAGTCCGCATCTTTGTGATAAGTAACCCATGCTGTAGTCAAACTTCTTGATTTAACTATATATAAATCAGGAGTTTTGTTAAGACCATGCCCTACAGTTGCACCAGCCGTAGCATTGCCAGTATAACTAACAATACTAAACCCTGCCTCAGTATTTGCAGATACAGATGATGTAATTGACCCATTACTGTTGCTAGACGCAGAGCCGCCAGCTTTCCAGTTCCATGCAACATATGTATAACCAGTAGAAAGTAAATTATCAGTGTAAGTAAAACCATCAGAATCAAAACTATTAACCCAAGTATAATCCGTTCTTTCAGCAAGGGTCTGATTTGATTTTAATAAACTATTTCCACCCCTCGCGCTATCAATCAAATAATGGTCTTGAGAATTTGAGCGTGACTTGAACCATAAAAAATCTGGCTGAAAACCAACACCTGTAATACTCGGAGTTCCAGAACTACCAGTAAATAATACTGTGTTGAAATGATCTTCTGGCTCTTCGTCTTCAGCGGGGTCAATGCTGGGGTCGGGTAGGTTGGCTGTGCAGCAAGCTAGGTAGCCAGAGGGGGGAGTGTAGTAGAAGTCACCTTTGCCATTCCCATCTGTGTTGCCCTGCGCTGTTTTTGTACCAGCAAAAGAACTGTCCTGACCGAAATTAAATATGCCAAAATTATTTGAAATACCTGTATGAACAGGTACATATTCAGCACTTGCCAATGAACTAAAAGCTGTCCCTTGGGTGCTATTGTTTTTATAAAATGTTAGTGTTGTTGTTGAACTATCCAAGTCTAAAGCAACGCCAATTATATCCCCATCTGTATAGCTGTTCCCATAACTGGTTGTTGTTCTCCCAGATGGTGCAGTTCCAGTGCCACCTGTACCAATCGCCTTGTTGCCATTGGACTCGTAAGTCATAGCATCTGTGTGATAACTTAGATTAGTTGTACTAATTACTGCTGTGTTAGTCGTAGGTGTTATTCCTGTCTGTGTGAAACCACCAACATCTATGTAAACTTCCCAGTACCATTTACCGGATGACATCGGGAAAGTGCCTTTAAAGCCCTCAAACACTGAAGAACTAGTGTCACCAAAAACTTTAAGGTTGCCTTCTGATATCGTTGGCCCATTACCATCCAAAGGATTCATCGTAGCCCAGTTATTCGTAGGACTATCTAGCACCACATCCGTTGCCGCAAGACCAGTAGATGTAAAGTCGTTCCCCGTATTACCACTCGTATCATCACCTAACGAAGAACTGTCTTGAAACTGTAATCTGTAACCATTTGAGCCAAATGTTAAACCAGATGTATTTTTAGGTATCCAGATGCCTGCTTTTGTTTCACCAAATGATGTAGGTGTTAAGGCTTGTCCGTCAATAAAATTAACTTCTGCCATGTACCCATCGTATCCATATGCAGCAGTAGCTGCCCTGCCAATGTCTTGCTGAATATTGTTGTTTATATAAGGCTCTTCATAATTTTGAGTTGAAGGATAATTTGCAGTGACAAAACTTGTAACTTGCGAACCATTTACATAAATTTTAATTCGGTCACTGTCTGTGGCTTGAGTTGTATCCCAAGCAAGAACAATGTGATACCAAGCGGAAGGGTCACGAAAAACTTGAGTAAGTTGAAGCTGGTATACTTCACTTGATGTATATGATTGAAATGTTAGTAAATCACTGCCAAAATATAAGACAGCCCAATTTGCACTATAGTTGTCTGTGGTTGCCCCAAATACATAATTTATTGTACCACTACCCAAATTTGAAAGCTTTAGCCAAGCACTGAAAGTCCATGTTCTACGATTTCCAGCAGACCGACCAGATGATGGGTCAGAAAGAGATGCAGTATCACCATCCTCAAAACGCAGAGATTGATTTATTTTATGCGAATAGAAATCATCTGCACCGCCAAAAAACTGTAAAGCACCTGCACCAAATGGACCTGACATATTAACCCCTATGCAAAAGCAAGTTGCGGTGTACCCAGCAAAATGTTTCCAGAACTTTGTACAACATACGGCACAATATCTACAGAACTTGCCGCAGTAGATAGAGTTAAACCCCCTGCACCTGCCGTTTCATAATCAGTTCCCAAAGTAACTGTTCTTGAGCCAGTTCCGTCTTGGATAAAGATAATAAACCCAGATTGACCTGTCTGTTCAGTAGACGGATTTGCCAAAGTCACGTTGCCTGTTAGCGTCAAAATAAAATTTTGGTTTGCTTGAAAGTCTAGTGTTACAGTCCCTGTGTTGCTTGTGTCTGTATCAGTGGTAGCAAGAACAGTGCCAGTAACAGAAAAGCCTGTAGAAGAAGTAGCCGCCTTTAATGAGTTATCATTGTAAAGCTGAACTGCACCATCATCGTTAACAACGATACCGTCTTCACCACTTTTAGCCTGTATGTAGATATTGCCGCCATCATCGTCATCCACGTTGTTTCTTAGATAAAGATGACCAGTATTGTTGTCTACGTAGCTGGCAGAACCATTGTGGTACAATTCTAAATCTTGACTCGCACCAAACTGTAGGCGGTCATCAGAAGCGGAACCACTGTCCCCAACCTGTATAAGATTGCCGTTAGTTGTTAATGTTCCACCAAGAACAGGGCTAGCATCGTTAGCTAATTCAGGGACAAAAGTAGAAGTTAAATCAGTTACAGCGGCTCCTGATCCTGCGCCATCACAAGATATAATTGCACTTTTGCCGTTAGCAACTGTAACATTTGCACCGCTGCCTTGGCTAAAAATAGCAGACTGACCAGAACTGTTTAGCACAAAGTACAGTTTGTCTGCATCGTTGGGAGAAACTGTTATCGTGTTTGTTCCAGACGGTGAACCACTCAGCACCAATACCTTAAACATGCCGTCAGACAAAGAACCGTCTGATGTAGTCAACGTGTGCGTTGTTCCAGATAGCGTTACTGTGCCAACGCCGTTCAAAGCGCGGTCAATAATATCAAAATTAGTGTTTGTGGTTGTACCCCAGGTGCCAGCCTGTTCACCAGTAGCTGGTTTTTCTATGCCTGTGTTTAAAGTATATGAACTTGCCATTACGCTGCTACCTCAATCCAGTTTGTTGTTACGCCAGGAACAACCTCTTGCCATATGGTCACTGTACCAATATTTCCTGTTGCAGACAATCCTACAGGAATATCTACAGGAATTGAAACATTGCCAACAAAACTAACCATTTCGGGACTCGTGACCACAACCCCCGTAATTGTAGTTATTGCGGAGGTTCCTACAGCACTGGTTCCAGCAAGTCCTGTTGGTGATACAAGGGCTGTTCCCACAACTGATTCATCACCAAAGCTAACTGTTGCCTGTAATCCTGTCTCAGTAACACTTGCGCCAGCACCAGCTAAAGCACTACCAACAGCCGCTGTTCCAGCAGCACCAGTAAGGCCAACAGAAATGTTACCTGTTGTTGCAATTGTTAAAGTTCCGAGTGCGCTTGTTCCAGCAAGACCTGTCAGTTCAACAGGAACTTCTTGGTTCCACGCACCTGCGCCCCAAGTGCCTCTACCCCAGCCAGTTACATTAGCCGCGCTCATGGATTACTCCACTAAGCTATGCGTATAATAGCACTAGAAGCGTTTGCTGTTGGAAACTGAATGGTAAAAGTGCCAGATGTTGATGTTTTATTAGATCCAAAGTCCAAAACTGCAACAGCCTTATTACTTTGAGAACTGTTGTAAATCAACGCACCCATAGCAGTAATTGTAGCTGTGGTAAAACTAAAATCCGCAAAATCTGTAAACCCAGTTGTTCCAGATGATGTTGGGTCAACTCTGGTTAGGCTTCCGCCACCTGTTGTGTATGTGCCACTAGAAGCAACCTCACCCGTGGTTGTAAATACTGTTGTCGCAGCACCTAATGTTGCAGTTGTGGAAGATTTACCACCAGAACTCTCAGCGTACAGAGCCAATTTAAATGTTCCGCCGCCTGAGTTTTTAAAGTTGTGAACACCTTCTAAAAGTTCTTTCTTAAAAGAGGTACACATAGCTTGTGCTATAGCCATGTCTATATTCTCCTGACTAGTTCCGCCATTTCGCTGTTCCCAGCTTTTGCCATCTTATGTGCGATACTAGCACGTTCTTCTTTTCTTGCCAACTCTAGGTAGTGATACAATACATGACGTATATTGTTTTGAAAAACTTCTGCCTGTTCTTTTATCACTGGCGGCGCGGTATCCGACACACGCAAAATTTTATCCATAGCTAATTCAACAAGCTGCTCTGTGCTGTGCCCACCTTCATCAGAGGTCATAACATTAACAGAATTTACCTGAACACCTGTTTCAAAACTAATCATTTTTTTCCTCATAACTTACGTTTGGAACGTCATGCCTGCCTATTAACACAGGCTCTTTACAGTCTAGCGGTTCTGGTGGAGAGAGTTCTTCTTCTTTCATGTATTCAGATATTTTACTTTTTTTTGATATGATAAGCTGACCGTCTACCATCCTTTGCACTAAAGGATCATCTAATCTATGGTATCCATACAATTTTTCTTCTTCTGGCACGTTTGTGTCAAGCAAACCGGATCTAGGTGCTACTTCAACTGGAATGCCTCTAGATAATGCAACAGAACACCAGAATTCTACACATGAACGGCCTGCCTCTCCAAAATGTAGATTTTGTTTGTAGCTAAAATCTATGCCATACAAGTAAAGTTTTGCTACTTTTGAGTAGATGGCAAACGCCAAAGCATACGCTACGGTGTTATTAAAGTAACAAAAAGAGACTTCTTTAATAACATCTTCTAAAGGGTACTCAACTATCTCTGGAACTCTTTTGTCTAATTCACAAGAGTAAATTGGCCCTTTGTTTTGAGTTTCTAACAAAAACTCTCTAGCAACTCCTGTTTGAAGACCTGCCTTTACATCGTCCAAAAACCTACTTGCAGGGTCCATCATAAAGGTACGATCAACATGTAAAACCGCACCCAAACTGTTTATGCCCCATACTTCATCAAATTTTTTAGAATTTATCCTGTGTAAAACGTAGTCACTAAAACTACCCCCCATCGCTACAATAGCGACTTCTTTGCCCTCCAGCTTTTTTAACATGACTACCCTTCTATGTTCTTGCGGTTCTAACTAAGCCCGTTCTATACGCATCCGTGTTCTCTACACCTTCTCCATAGTTCTTTAAACGAGTAACAGCTTCAACAAAACGCTTTTCATATTGTTGGCTTAAAGCAGGTTCACCCTTCATAAATACATAAGCCTCAGTTAAACAACCATATAAAAGTGCGTCTGGAGCATTTTCCCCAAACCAAGAAGTTCCTGCACTGCCTGTAATAGATGCTGGCCTATAGTAGTAATGAAGTTCACATGTGTAAGCCGCATCAGGAGTCGGGGCTAGTATAAAATTATCTACATCAAAAATACCATAATATTTTGGTGTTCCTGTGGTTGCTGGGTTTGGTGTATACTCTTGTAAGAAGTTGACATCCTTTTGTAGTAGAAAAATATTTTCATTATTTTTTATTAAAGAAAGAGAGAACGAAGCTAAATAATCTGAAGGAATAGCTAAAAACTTATTACCTGAACTGGTTGCAGCAGTGGCGTTTTTTCTAAAAAAATCAAGATCTATAAGTTTCAGTAACCGTTCTTCTGTGTTCTTTATGAAGTTATCAAGATTATTAACAAAAGTAGTCTCACTGTTTTCTGTATAATCTTGAATTGCTTGTTTCAATGTTGTTAATGTATATGTCATGGTGTATCCGCCTGTCCGCCCATACCAGAGTGGTTTGTGCAGTAATAATAAAGAGTTGGCGCTCCAGAGGCCACAGTTATTTGTGTGTAAGCTCCAGAGGAGCCTGGGGTGCCATTTGTAGTAACTCCTGTTGTATACTCTGAGCCGCCAGCATGTGTGCCATCAGATGTGGCAGATAGCCTTAAAGGATGCCCTGAATTACTGGAATCTGACTGATCAAAACGATATGTGCTGCCTTCAGATAAAGTGACCGTAGCTTGACGAGAGCCATCAATATAATATTTATTAGCACCATAGTAAGACTGAACAGTAACAGTAAATGTTTGAGCTATAGATCCGCTTACAGATACTGAAACTGTACCCACAGAAGCGGTGGCTGACACACCACTTACAGTAGCGTCTGTAGGCGTTACAACAGTGCCACCAAAACTAACTGTGCCAACCTTTCCTAATAAAAGTGGCACAGGGATAAATTCTAATGTCTCTAAATTAAAAGAAGGTATAGCTGCTGTTATAGGAATGATGTTATTTGTATCTGGCCTCGGATCTCTTAAAGCCTCTGCATCTGTTGGGTGTCTACGAGGTTCTAATTGAGGGTGCTTCTCCTCATACTCGTCTTTGCCCACGAGAAATCCGTTCCATTCTTTTCGCATGTCTCTTAAACGATAACGAAAACCAGAACGATCTGATATTCCATATGCGTATTTTCCAGCCGCATATTTAGGCATTACGACACCCTGTAGAAACTTAAACTAGGGGCTACGTTAAAAGAAGCCCTATCCCTATCTTCCGTTAAAGCTCTATCAAACTCTTCTTCATAAACAGCTTTTAACATCTGAATACGGTCTGGCGCACGTTTTATAGATAAATAGTATGCCAAACCAGCAGCTAAACATGGATAAAATCTAAATGGAACATCAACAGTATTAATGAAAGTATCCGCATCATCAATTCTAGTTAACGTATCATAGT
>Ga0181416_1000291_pt1 | contig 13111 bp, 9 predicted proteins | sample 39SPOviralmetaG_FD_130141 | JGI IMG/M metagenome (GOLD analysis project Ga0181416, IMG submission 130141) | Marine viral communities from the oligotrophic San Pedro Time Series (SPOT) site, San Pedro Channel, CA, USA - 39 SPOT_SRF_2013-01-16 | ecosystem: Environmental > Aquatic > Marine > Strait... | reverse complement strand
TAATATTCATTGCATCTTTGCAGGTATCATTTAAGAAAAAGTTGATATTAAATCGTTGATTATTATTTGTAGTATTATTTGTTATATTACTAGTATTATTTTTAACTGCATCAACCAATTGCTGTTGTAATTCCTGATTTCTTTGATTACTTTCTTGTAAATTTGTATATTGTTCCACCATTAGAGTTTTAAATTCCTGATTCTGTTTTAATAACAACAATACAGTTGATGCATCATTTATCGGTTCATTTATTGTTGGGGTATCGTCTATTATATCATTATCGTAATCTACATAAGTACATTTCTTTTTATGATTATTTAAGCTTTGACGATGTTTATATTCTTTTCCACATGAACACACAAATGCTTTGGCATCTTTTTGGGCATTTTCATTAGGATTTATATAAGTATTTGTAAGTATTTTATGTTTTGCAGTCAATAAATGGATCTGCCAATTACTTGGTTTACTGCATTTAAAGTTACAATTTTCACATATGAAATTATCGGCATTTTTTGGCATTTTATTGTAAGTCGGTTGTAAGTATAATATACTTACATAATAAAATGCCTAAATGAAACGTTCCAATAATTTAAAAAAAAATATGCAGCCAAATATTTTTCATTTTTTGGATTTTTGCTGCATTATGCTTTAAACCGGATTTTTGGGTTTTTTCTGAAAAACTTATTGACGTACTTTTGAAAAATGGACATTTTCAGAATGTCCATTTTCTGAAAGTTGATAAACAAATTTATTTAAAAGAATAATTATGTCTTATAAACCTGGTATATACATTTTTTCATCATTATTACATGTGTCTTCAGCCAATACATCAGTTGGACAATTAATAAGTATTGTTGGTTTATTGTCAACTTGATCCCAACATGTGTATACACCTACCAGGTTCTGGTTTTTACACTGTAATGATATGGTAAGTGGCTTTGATATTGAATTTCTTAATGCATCCACGCTAACACTTGTACCAATTGCATTTTGTAAAAAATCCGGTGTAATAACATTGTTAGTTAGTTTCAATGCTTCATTAAAATAATCATATTGAGATAAACCACTACAGGTTCCATGCTTACTCCATTCATGTATCCAAAAAGAATCATATAATGTACTATTTAAGGAATATTGTACATCTGGCCACTTTTGAATCATATAATCCATCCCAATGTTATTAATAGTATTCATGTCGAATTCTTCATTAGTACAACTAGATGGGTATCCAGATGTTGCATATTGTGGCCATAATCCATGTATTGTAAAGTTCTCTTTCCAATAAGGCAATGGTGATTCACATCCAGGATAACTCTCATTAATACAAAATCCAGGAGTCCAACTATATGCAAACACGTAAATAGTTTTAGTATTATTAGTAACAGAATAAACACATAGTAATAAATTAAGAAATAAAATTAAAAAAATATTCATATGATGTATAATATATGCTATTATTACAATTTAGTGATTAAATATATGGGGTATGTTCTCAATACGCGTATTGTGATACCTATAAATATGTCAAAATATAGAAATACATATGAATATTAAATCAGTTACAGTAGATATTCCAACAGATACTAAATGTGTTAATAATATTTCGTCATCCAGAATTATTAAACCAAATGAAAGTAAACATAGAGCAGTTACACAGGATTCATCGTGGATATTTTCAAATGAAGAATTATCATATAACAATCAAAAACTGTATATAGCAGAAATGAAAACAGGGAATATTATACATGATGATATATGTGTAGTTATTTCAAAACATATAGCAAATAAAATATCTGGTTATAGGTCACAGGATATTAAAAAAAAAATGTATTGTCCAAACGACCTAATTGATAAAAACTATGTTATAGATTTACTAGATAAATCAGGAATGAACTGTTATTATTGTAAACAACCAGTACATGTTCTCTACAAAAAGGTAAGAGATCCGTTACAATGGACTTTGGATCGTATAGATAATTCAATTGGTCATAATATAAATAATGTAGAAATTTCATGTTTAAAATGTAATGTTGGTAGAAAAACAATGGATCAAGCACGGTATACATTTACAAAACAACTAGTCATTGTAAAAAATTCATAAATACTTTATACGTAAAAATCACATAAATACTTTATACATATTTTTATTATGCAAAACATGTATTTAAATAATAATTCATATGTTCAAACCCCGACAATAAAACATAATATACCCATTCATTCTAATATATATGAAAAATTAAATGTATTTAATAACACGAATAAAATTCCTCATTTAATATTTCACGGTGCGTCGGGTAGTGGAAAGAGAACAATAGTAAACAACTTTATTGATACTATTTATGAAAAGGATAAATTACGAATTAAACAGAACGTAATGACAGTAAATTGTGCACATGGTAAAGGAATTAAATTTATTAGGGAAGATTTAAAATTTTTTGCGAAAACAAATATCCATTCAAATAATGGAAAATTATTTAAAACAATAATATTGTTAAATGCTGATCATTTGACAATTGACGCTCAGTCAGCATTGCGTCGATGTATAGAACAGTTTAGTTTTAATACACGTTTTTTTATTATATTAGAGAACAAGCATAAATTGTTAAATCCAATATTATCTAGATTTTGTGAAATATACGTACCTGAATATATGAAAGATGGAGAACATATTAATTTACATCAGTATTCAATTAATACAAATTATAGAATTCATTATATAGAAAATACGGATACATGGTTGGATAATCTCATTAATGATTATGCTAAGAACTCACCTACTCATTTAACTACAATAAACATATGTCATAAAATTTATGAAAAGGGACTCACCTGTATAGATCTAATTAATTGGATAAAAAAAACAGAATCTTTAGATGATTTATCAAAGGCAACGGCGATAGTTTGTTTTGATAATATACGTAAAGAATATCGTCATGAACAAATGTTAATATTTTATATATTAGATTTTATGTATTTGCGTCCAAATAAGGACTTAAAAAGTATAACAGAAATATAATATAATGGACGATTTTGTGATATCCAATTTACATGAATCTAGAAATGAATGGTGTAGTAGATTGGTTAGTATATTTACACCATTAGTGATTGAAGGTTTTCGATCCATATTTAACGAATCGTGGAAAATGTGTTACGAAAATGAAGAACCTAGTAAATATTTAATGACATTTCAAAATTTATTGTCACGTATTCCAAAATGGAACAATGTTATTATAGAAGAAGAAAGATTACGTATAATAGAAAGAAGTGGATGTGAGTATTTAGAGGATTTAATTACCTGTGTGCATATAATTCAACTTAAGGTTCTCACATGTATTCGGGTTGGAAATAAACAAAAAAAGATAGATATTTCTATACCTAAGTTAGATATGTTTATACATAAGGTTTATATTCACGTTGCTAGGAAAATATATTCAAATGTATATTTGTTTGAAAAAAATATTTCTCCTCTTCAAATTCAAAAGAACTCACGTGAATTGGAAACAATAATTCAGGAATGTATTTTAACTACTATTCGTGAAAGTGTACCTACAGAAGCTATTATTCGTGCGTATATGGATGAAAGCATAGAACAGGAAGAAGAGGTGATAATTGAAGATATAGTTGAACCAACTGAAGAAAAACCTGAAATAGAAAAAGCTGAAAATAATGAAAATGATGAGAATAATGAAAATGAAAAAACTGTTATTGAAGAATCAATACCAGAAGTTGTTCCTGTTATTAAAAATATAGACGATACAGAGGTTGTTACAAAATTATCATTTAATGATATGGATTCTGTATTAGATAGTACAAATCATGAAGAACAAGTAGAAGTACCCAAAAATATTGAAAGTCTTGAAAAAATGCGAGTTGAACAAGATTCACGTGATTTTGCGCGCAAATTAGAGGAAGAAGAGCAAGAAATCGATGAAGATAATGATCGCATTAGAATTCATACGAATGATATGATAGACCTAACCGGATTTGATGTATTAGATGAACCTACCACACCGAAATTCGATGATAATATTGTATTGGATGGTGTAGAGGAATTGCCACCATTTTAGGAAGTTTGCGTTTAATAATAATATATAAAACACTAATAATTTATATATTATAAATATGGAAAAATTATTAATAATTTCATGTATTATCACATTTTTATATACCATGATTAGAATGGTTATAATGAAGTACTTTGAAAAACAAATGATTCCTTTGAAATTTATAATACGCGATGCAACGTTAGTTTTTTGTTCTAATTTTATTGGATTGTTTACTCTTATAAAAATGAATGGTTCTATGGACGATTTTTTTAATATTGTTACTAGCACTAATGCTATAAATTTAAAGGAGACACAAATATTTACGGATGCTCCTGGGTTTTAAAATAAACAAATAATAATAATAACATATAGTATACACTTATACTATATGTATATGGAGAACATTGAAAATAATGAAATCCAAAAGGTACAAGGGATGATAGATAAAAGCAAGAATAGAGAAACAAAAAAAAATTCAATCCCGAAAATAAAAATTACTCGTAAAAAAAAAGGTATAAATAACCCTGTATATAAATCACCCACACCATTGTTACCACTAACACCAAGTATTATTAATCCTGAAACCAAATTAGAAGAAGTCCCACGTAAAAACGAAATATATGCTAATGTTTTAGATAGATTATCAATACTTATGAAAAAAAAAGGGGATAACATGAGGAGTGGCGTTTATAATCGTGCACAAGATACAATATTATCTCTTACTGAGGATATTACTAACCCTAGTCAATTAGAAGGTAAACAGTATATTGGTAATACTATAATAAATAAGTTGAATGAATATGATAAAACAGGAACTCTTGTAGTATTTGAAAGGGAAAAAGAGAACCCAGACATATGGTTGACTGATATTCATGGAATTGGACCAAAAAAAGCACAAGAATTGGTATCAAAGGGTATTCAAACAATTGATCAATTGCGTGATCAAAAAGACAAACTGTTAAATGATACACAGCGAATTGGATTACAATATTACGATGATATAATGCAGCGCATCCCCCGTACAGAAATCCAAGAATATGATAAATTATTTAATAGTACATTTAAATTAACATCCACCCCTGATAAAAATATGGAATACGAAATTGTAGGTAGTTATAGAAGAGGTGCAAAAACATCAGGGGATATTGATGTGATAATAACAGGTAACGATTCAATAATATATGAACATTTTATCAATAAATTAAAGGATGATGGTATAATAATAGAGACTTTATCTAAAGGAAATACAAAAAGTATGGTAATTACAAAATTGCCTGGTTATGATATAGCACGTAGAGTAGATTTTATGTTTACTCCTCTAGATGAGTATCCATATGCTATACTTTATTTTACAGGTAGTAAATCATTTAATACTGCTATGCGAGGATATGCATTAAAACTTGGCATTTCATTAAATGAACATGGAATGTATGAAAAAATCAAAGGGAATAAAAAGGGAGATAAGATTAGTAGAGATGTAAAAACAGAAGAGGATATTTTTAAATTACTGTTTTTAAAATATAAGTTGCCAGAAGAACGATTAGATAGTCGATCATTAGAAACCACATTACCAATAATACCAGATTCTGGAGAGAAAAAAGGAAAATCATGCTATAAATCTTGTGAATCAGTTCCAATAGGAGAATGTGCAACAGGATGCTCACCAAGTTGGGAAAATGATAAATTAAAACATTCAAGAAATTGGTGCACATGTAATTTAAAACAATCTGATTGTATTGCTAAGATTTGTCCAACACACGGAGAACCTAATACATCTATAAATACCACGCCTAGTTCAGTTAATAATACTAGTGTTAAACCAAAAAAAATTAGGAAAACAAATAAAAAAATAAAATTAGTTAATAGTAAGCCAAAAATTACAATATCAAATGAAGATGTTAGTGATACTGAAATTAAAGCAGATGTTGTACCAATATTAACTGCACCTGATACAATTACGAATAAAAGTACAGAATATATAGATTCGAATAGTAATATAAAAGCAGAACAATATAAGAATCCAACAAAAGATATTATGTCAAGTAATAACACAGATGAGTTAATAGATAATTTTCGAAAAAATGGTATTGCAGTTATTGAAAAAATAACTGAACAAGAAATAAGTAGTATGATAGAAGCAGCAAATATTGCATATTATAATACAAAAAAGCAGATCCTGAGTGATACTGAGTATGATATTATTAAAGAATATATGGAACGCAAATATCCTAATAATTCAATACTACAGGAAATTGGAGCAAAAGTAATAAAAAATAAAGTTACATTACCGTATAAAATGGCATCCATGGATAAAATAAAACCGGATACTAATGCATTAATTAAATGGGGATTAAAATATGAGGGTCCTTACGTATTATCGTGTAAATTGGATGGTGTAAGTGGGTTGTATACGACAGAAGGAGACACACCAAAATTATATACACGCGGTAATGGAACAATTGGTCAGGACGTAAGTCATCTTATTTCAGTTCTTAAATTACCCAAAGAGAAGGGAATCGTTGTTCGTGGTGAATTTATTATCCCTAGAACTACTTTCGAAGAAAAATATAAAGATAAATTTGCGAATCCGCGTAACATGGTATCTGGTATAGTTAATAGTAAGACAGTTGATTCTAAAGCAAACGATTTACATTTTGTTACATATGAACTAATAAGACCTATTGTAAAACCTAGTGAACAATTAGTTAAATTACAGGAATTAAATTATGAAGTAGTTTTACATAATAATGTAGATACTATTACAAATGAATCATTATCGGCATTATTAATGGATTGGCGAACAAATCATGAGTATGAGATAGATGGTATAATTGTTACTGATGATCATATTCATGCTAGAAAGGAAGGAAATCCTGAATTTGCATTTGCATTTAAAATGGTAATATCTGATCAAATAGCAGAAGCAAAAGTAGTAGATGTAATATGGACACCGAGTAAAAGCGGTTATTTGAAACCTCGTGTACGCATTGAACCAATACAATTAGGGGGTGTTACAATTGAATATGCAACTGGTTTTAATGGTAAATTTATAGAGGATAATAAAATAGGCATCGGTGCAATGATTCAAATAATTAGAAGTGGAGATGTAATTCCTTATATAAAATCAGTTACAATACCTGCTGAAAATACAAAAATGCCCGATGTACCATATCACTGGACAGACAAACAAGTTGATATCGTAATAGACAACGTAGCTGAAGATACAACAGTTCAAGAAAAAAATATTACTGAATTTTTTAAAGGAATAGAAGTTGATGGATTAGGACCAGGAAATGTACGTAAAATAATGAAGGCAGGGTATATTAATGTACCTGAAATATTAAAAATGACAAAAGAAGATTTTGGTAAAGTAGACGGTTTTAAAACAACTATGGTAAATAAGATATATAATGGCATTGAAGAAAAGATTAAAAAAGCTAGTTTACTAACTGTTATGGCGGCATCCAATAAATTTGGAAGAGGTATAGGCTTACGTAAAATAAAACCAATAATAGAAAATTATCCAAATGTTTTAACAGATACTGCTACACTTGAATCAAAGAAACAACGGTTATTAACTATAGACGGAATAGGCAAAGAAAATGCAAACTCGTTTGTTGATAATATTCATAATTTTTTAACTTTTATGGAAGATGCCAATCTTATGTATAAAATAAATGATATAACCCAAACAGAATTAAGTAATGATATAACAACCAATACTATTCATAGTGCAGAAACTACCAATTTTGATGAATCCCATCCTTTATATAATAAACATATAGTTATGACAAAGGTACGTGATAATGATATTATTAACTATCTTAAATCACATGGTGGCGTTATGGATGATAATATTAGTAAAAAAACATTTATATTAATAGTTGGATCTATAAATGATGTTTCTAATAAAACGAAAAAGGCAAATAGTGAAAATATACCAATAATGACACCTGAAATGTTCAAATGTGCATATATGTAATAACCTTATACACATACATAAATTTACGTATGTGTATCTATTGTTGTCTATCCTGATATTTTGTATAGTATTGGGGTAATTTATCAATATTCATAATATTATTTATATCAGTTATATCATTACAAATATATTTTTTAAATATATCACGATTTAATTGATCTTCAGGGGTTTTATTGTGTACTGTGCGTGCAATCATTTTATACAATTTAAAATTAGGATATCGTTCATCACCGTTTTTTTTGTATAAAATATTTTTATTATTATCATCTAAGCACCATTCATATATCAATTTTTGTAAATCATCATATTCTGTTCGGTCAATATCATCATCAATTACAAAATCATATAATGAACAACCTAATCTACATAGATCAAAACTGTAATTGGGTTCAAGTCTTGCTTTATCCATATTTATATATGGTTCACAATTATATTGTGTGAATGCATCACCATTTGGTCCAAAACTATCACTACACAATCTGTGTCCATTATATTTATAGATAGCACGCCCAAAATCTATCAATTTATATATTCTTCCAAAGGTTGGAACTCGATAGGATATGTTATTATATTTATAATATAAGTATTCAACATCTGTATTAATATACATTATATTATTAGTATGAAGATCATTATGGGTAAACTGAAACGCGTGTTGGTATATTAACAGAATCATATTTATTTGCATTAAAGCGGATAAACCGGAATCTAATTCTAATATATTATTTTCGAATAAATCATCTAATGTACCACTGCATTTTTCTAGTGCAATGGATTGTACGGGGAAGTTATTAATATATGCATATTTACTGCATTCTTCCATTGATGAATATGTATCACATTCACTTTCGTCTTCGTCTTCGGTTTCCCATTCATCATCATCACCTGTATTATTTATTTCATTACTATCAATACTACTATTACTAACGTCACTATCATCTGAATCCGTAGTATTACTAGAAGAAGCAGTAGAATTATGTGAATTTATATTTGATGGTTTTGAATATACAATAGTATTTTCATTATCATTAACATTATTATTTTCACTATCAACAATTATTAAATCATCTAATACATCTAATTCCAAATTAATTGAATCATCATTACTAATAAAAGACAATGGTTTTTTATTTGCACGTGAACCAAAATTATTATATTCATTATCCATGGAGAAAGATAGGTTGAATAATTTATCAATATTATTATTAAAAAAAGATGAAGATAGTAAGTATTCATAATCGTCTGTAATATCCATTTTAAAGTTTTCCTGAATACCTAAGAACGAACCAAAATAATCAATACCATGTACAATATTATTTTCATTTAATAATTGACTTGATAAATATGAAAAAAAACAATCTACATAAGCCATATTGTTATTATCTTTTATCTTATCGCATACATTCTCGTTTTTTAATGTTGGTAAATTAAGAATAGTAGGACGAATTGATTCATATTTACCACCCATATATCTTAATGGATCTAATAGTGGTGAATATTTTATAAAAACCTCTTTGTTTGTTTCCGTATTTGTTGATGACTCAATTACAGTATCCATCGTTTTTATATGATATTTATTATTAAGTGTAATTGAATTAAAATTATTTTCATCTAGAGAAAACCAAATATTATATATAGGGTTATAGCTTTGATATTGCGTAATATTGAATGGTATATATCCAGCATCGATATCACAGCCTTTTGTAATTTTTTCATTTTTTGCTAAATTATTTAAATTTACTGGTTTATCTGCAATATAGTCGATTGAGAATTTAGGAATATTCGTTAATGAAGCCATTGTATAAATCAGTATAAGTGTTAAATAGACATTTTTCATAATAACTAAACTAATTAGCATTAGTACGTTTACCCTAAAAATACATAGTATTGTTATATACTATAACAATGACTCTTGAATTAAAACGTTTTAATATGAAAGATATTACATTTAAACCTAATGAAAATAAAGGACCTGTAATTGTAATGATAGGTAGACGTGATACTGGTAAATCTTTTTTAGTTAGAGATTTATTATTTTATCACCAGGATATTCCTATTGGTACTGTTATTTCTGGTACAGAAGCCGGAAATGGCTTTTATGCAGAACATGTTCCAAAATTATTTATTCATGAGGAGTATAATACGGTGTTAATTGAAAATATTTTACGGCGACAAAAAACTGTATTAAAACAGATTAACAAGGAAATCGAAGTTAATCGTCGTACTACAATTGATCCTAGAACATTTGTTATTTTAGATGATTGTTTATATGACCAGGGTTGGACTCGAGACAAAATGATGAGATTATTGTTTATGAATGGTAGACATTGGAAGGTAATGCTTATTATTACTATGCAATATCCATTAGGTATACCTCCTAATTTAAGAACAAATATTGATTATGTATTTATATTAAGAGAACCATATCTTACTAACAGGAAACGTATTTGGGAAAACTATGCGAGTATGTTTCCTACATTAGAATCATTTTCTGCAGTTATGGATCAATGTACTGAAAATTATGAATGTCTTGTTATTAATAACAATGCTAAGTCTAATAAATTAAATGAACAAATTTTTTGGTATAAAGCAGAAAATCACCCAAAATTTAAGCTAGGATCTAAAGAATTTTGGGAGATATCAAAGAATATGGGATCAGATGACGAAGATGAACAATATGATCCAAGTAAATCAAAAAAGAGAAATACACCAAGTATTAATGTAAAAAAATCCAAATGGTAAATTATATTTTTGAACAATATATATATTTTTCAAAAACAGATTTATTCGTGCATCATCGAATTGCTATTAACAGATTCATCCTCAGAGATCATATTTAACATCTCTGTTACCATATTTATATCATCACTGGTAACAGAATCATTATTACTGCCAAATGATTCATCATCACTGTCAGCTGATTCATTGTCACAGCCAGATGATTCATCATCACTGTCAGCTGATTCATTGTCATTTACTGAATTACGTATAGGCTCAAGTAGGGGTAGTTCATCGTCGCTGTCATCACTGTCATCACAATCAAATTCACTATCTACAAAATTAAGCATAGTTCTTTCATTATGAATATTAAATTGCGATGTTCTTCCTATGTACGTTGGAATTACTAAATTGAAATTTTCATTTTCGACTGAATTATTTTCAATAATTTCTTCATGACATGATTCATAATCTTTACTATATTTTATTTTGTTATACGGTATATATTGAGTAGAATATTCTATATGTTTCGTCCGTTTACCAAAGATATTAGTTAGACGAACTAGTTTACGGCCAAAGGCAGGATTTTGTTTTTTGAACTTATGTAATAGATAATATAATTCATGGGTAGCTGTACCCTTTTCGGCAATATCTAATGAATAATTCATAACATAAAATATATGTAAATAAGGTTTCATTGCATTTATCAATATTTTATCAGGGAAATTGTTGTGTATATTAATTTTATCAGAAGTTGAAGTAACTCTATCGTTATGAAACAATAACATAGTATTAATATCAAATAATAATTTATCAGTATCATTAGTATTTATCATAGTTAATATATGCATTTTACGTATAAGACTTTCATTATTATCACGAAAATATTTCAAATGAAAATTATATAAGAAATATTGATGAAATATAGTAGGCATAACAAAACCACCATACTTGATGAAAAAATAAATATTATATAAGTTATGTTTATCAAAGGTTAAATTATTATATGGATTCTTTATAGATACTGGTTCTGCAAAAATATCCGGAGAATTCGTCAATGATTTTTCAATAATTTTTGTTAAATCACTCTTCGTAAATAAATATTTAGATTCTAAATGCATAATAGCTATTGTAAAATAATCACTTTCCTTTATAGGATTTAACAACAAATCTGTGGTTATTATAGGTTTCTTTCTTCGCCATTTCCAAATATGTACTAATCTACATAATCGTTTATATAACATTTGGGCATTACCAACAACTTTTATAAAATTATCAATTTGAGATCTAGATAGAAAAGGATTATCAATTATTTTTTTAATATAATTAAATTTTTCTTTTATTGATTTTATATTAAAATTATAATAAATGAATCCTGATATTAAAATAAGATTCATCGCATTCTTATTATGTTTCATCTCATTTACTTGAATATTTATATCAATAGTATGGACAGTATCTTTAAAAAATTCATTCTTTAATTCAGGGGTCACTGTATATTGTTTGTGTAAGATATTGTAAAATGTTTTCATATAATAATATGTTAGTCTTATAACATATTATCTTAATTTTTTTATACCCTTTTTATTCTTTAATCTACCTCTTCTAATGAACCCTTTACATTATTTTGTGTTGCCATTAACTCATTTCGCAATTGTGTAGTTTCTACATCAGATACTTCACGATCTTCAAAATTAACGGTTTCCTTGACACCTACCAAATTTCCATCGTCATCTAATGTCTGTGTTAGTACATTTCCACTTGATTTGGCTTTCTCAATATTTTCCATGATTGCTTTCTTTTTGGTTTCACGTACACGTTCCTCAAATTCTTTCTTAGCCATCTCTTCGTTCTTCATTTTTTCTTTATGGAGTGCGTTTAATTCTTCTTCCAAGTGTTCAACTCTTCCAGTTTTATATGCATCCGGATCCCATGGAATCCATACACCAACTGGTCCTACAAAAATATCATGATTCGGGTCAGCTTCTCTTAATTGTTTACACTTTTGTTCCGCCTCTTCCTGAGATGCATATGAGCCACGTACTTTTAGACCACGAACTGATGTCTGGAATGAATGTTCACGATTAAATTTCTCATTTAGGGATTCCTCCTGTTTATCCATAAAGTTTTTATAATCATCCTCTATTCCGCTCTTCTTTAATTTGCTACTTTCTTCTTTAACAAAATCGTTAAAATCTGCAATTAGAGTTTCTACATTCATATTGTGTTTATAGGCAATAAAATGAATAAATTCAAAGTATCTTTCCATAGATTTAGAGAATTCCCAAGTTTTTATAAATTGATCAAATTGGAATACCTCTCTCTTCTTTAGAATTTTTTCTGGTGAAACAAAAGAAAGAC